>Ga0111539_10002469_pt1 | contig 24537 bp, 22 predicted proteins | sample RhiMethybrSRZTD1_FD_79667 | JGI IMG/M metagenome (GOLD analysis project Ga0111539, IMG submission 79667) | Populus rhizosphere microbial communities from Tennessee, USA - Rhizosphere MetaG P. TD hybrid SRZTD1 (version 2) (version 2) | ecosystem: Host-associated > Plants > Roots > Rhizosphere >...
GTAACTCCCTAACAGCACTCAAAGTTTTTTGCATCCTGAGGGATCGAGTCCCTGGGAAGTCGTTTTCCTCTTTGAGTAAACGTCGAGTAGAACTCCGATTCTAGACAATTCTCTTGTCGTTGAAGTTGTCCTCCCGGTGACAAAAAACGGCAGTCGAAGTTCTCCGATCGCTTTCGAATCGACTGCCAATTCCAGAATGGAGCCTGACTCGAATTCGCTGTTTTCTTAGGATGGGCACGAGGGATGTCTGACAACAAATGTCTTCTGACGGTCTGGATCGTGCACGTAAACGGTAACGGCGGACTCAATGTCATCAACATCAACGGTAACATCACAACTTCTCTGATTCTTAATGGCAGCGCAACCGACATATTCATCGTCAATGTCACGGGTACTTTGAGTTTGACCGGATCAGACGTGCTTGGTGTTGCCGGTGGCGTCAGTGGCAATAACGTTCTGTACAACTTCACTGGCTCAGGTGGGACGCTTACCACACACGTCAACAACATGGTTAACGGAACGCTGCTGGCGCCGAATTACGACTTCATCTTGCATTCTCTAAATGGACGCATCATCGGCGGACAAAACATCACGCTGATGTCCGGAGCGACCGTCAACGGACCGCCACCACCTGCGGTTCCGGAACCAACGACTATCCTTTTGTTAGGGAGTGGGATCGTGGGCATTGCGGCCAAGCTGCGCAAGAGACGCAATCGAAAGAACGAAGAGGTCTAAGATCCCGAAAACCAGTCTCGCTTGTCCCCAAGAGAAGAGCCGGCAGTTTTGCCGGCTCTTCTTGCGTCTGCGTGATCTCAAGCCGATCTCTGGGTACTTGGAAAACCAGGGAAGGGAAGTTGCCATCCACAAAAGTGAAGACCGGCAACGAATCGTTCCGCGGACTTTCAATCTATCCGAAAAAAAACCGCGCCGGCTTCGCACTCGGGAACGAAACCAGCGCGGTCTGATCGCCGCCAAGTAGATGACGGCGTTCAACTCGTTGAGACTCTACAGCACCTGTTTGAAGCCGGTGGGTTCGAGGTGCTGGAACAGCGGTGTGGCCGGCGGCAGTCGGGTTGGATTCTGAAATGTTATGTCAAATGCCCAGTTGCGAATAGGAGGTTGGTAAATGATAAAAGGCGAAACATAAGACCATGGTCCCACCGCCTGGGTCGAATGATAAAGAGGTATGAACGAGCCGACGTAATTCCATCGCCGCTGAACTGAGTACCAGTCTTCAACGAAACGTGGAAAGTTTATCATTCCACCGTTCAATCGAGATTCATATCCATTGCCCTGATCAGGAGTTCCCGCCAGCGCTGAAAGGTTATTGCCGGCAATAATTGCCGCACGAACCGATGTCTCGGCTGCCACGTTTGGCAAATTAAGATCCGCTAATCGATTGCTGCTGGTGTCCGGATACATCGCGCTCGAACTGTCAAACCATGTCCTGGACATAGGGGAGAAGGCATCAGCAGCAATTGAGGTGGGAATTTGATTGCCGTTGTAATGATAGGTCGCTGTCGGATCATTTAGGGAGGCTGCGCCACTCGGCGGCGCCGAATTAATACCGGTGGTGTTGTAGTTACCCCAGATGAACAGGAGGTTCTCAGTGGATACCGTAATGCCCATGGTTGACGAGAGCTTTCCGGCGGCTCCACTGAACATCAGGTTATCAGCGTTGAAGAGGCGAACTGAGCGGCGAAAATAGTTGTTTGGGTTGGCCCAGGCGGCGACGGCAATCGCGCGCTTAGTCCGATCCGTCCCATAGGTGCCAGTTAGTGCCGCTGGATCGGGTAGTTCAGTAGTGTCTTTGACCAGGCTCCCGGTTTGCTGAATATCTTCCCCCGGATCGAGCGTTCCGTTGGGACCGTAAATGTCCTCGTTGTCGGACATGCCATTGGTCGCCGTCACCGTTGAGCCTGAGGCGGTAAATGTTTTCACGTTGTCGCCACGGCGGTCAGAAACATAGATCGTGTACCCATCGGGTTTAGCAATGTTTGCGCTGAGCGCGTTCGTACTTTGCAGCAGATTGTTATCGTAAATGCCATCAAGCCAGCGCGCCATGTTCCTCATATTAATTTGAACTACATTCATGATGCCGCGCTCGTAAACAACGTTCTGGCTCATTGAATTGCTGATGCATCCTTCCTGAACGTCGTAGACGTTGATTGGCACTATGGCATTCCAATAGGCCCAGTTCGCACCGGGTGTGCCGGACATCAAATTGGCGATCGCATTTGATGGCGGAACGTCCGCACGCCTCGGCTGGCCCGATCCATCATCAGCAATATTTGTCATGTAGCCGTATGTCGAATTGAGCGCGGGATGGGTCGAGTCGATCAGAATTTCACCGTCAGCTCCTATGTAGGTGCTATTCATGAGGTAAGTCAGGTAGTTGGTGCCCGTCGAGCTACTGGCGTCGCGATTGCCCTGGGTGAAGGCCGCCCATAGCGGGCGCTGCAACATCACAATAGAATTAGGCTCACCTTCCGACATGCCCATGCTCAGGATCTCACGGGTGACGTCACGGGCTACTCCGTTAGCATCAACGACTTCAATCAGAATGTGACCGGACAATCCCGCACCATAGGGTATGACCGCGCCGTTCGCAGATTTCAGAAGTTTGTAAACGGCGCCGCCGCCGGTGTAATTGCCATTGCCTGAAACGCCCGTCAAAGTGAAGGTGTCGGCCGTCACATTGCCGATTGTGAATTCTCCATTAGCTTTTACGTTGCCGCCCACGCCGCCGATGTAGACGATGTCCCCACTCGAAAATCCATGTGCACTGCAGGTGATAGTGATCGGGTTTGTGTTCGTGGCGGCGGATATGAGCTTAGGGGCCGGAGGCGCCTTCGGACTGCGAACTGTGTCTGCCTGTAAGGCAGGGGCCGGGCTCGGCTGGGCCTGCAACACGAAAGAAGTTGAGGTTTCGTTATAGCTATTACCGGCGTTGGTGTTGTTGTCGAGAATTCGCCACAGCGCCCTTCCGCCCCCGTTTCCCGCATTTGGATTACCTGGGGCAGTGTTAGGCAATGGCATTGGATCGAAAGTTGAGAGATACACACCCTGCCAGGATGGAATTCCGGCGGCGTCGCCGCTGGAACTTTCGTCGTCAAGCAGAATGCGGATCGCTGCCTTCGAGTGATAACGCGAATCGCTCAGTACCTGCGGGTCGTTTGGCAGACGACGCTTAATGATCTCTCGGGTCAGGTGTCCTTCGATTTGCAATGGTAGCAGTAAGGGCGCTGCGCCTGTGCTTCGCGTCAGCAATTGTCCGCCCAGTTGGTTCGCGACGCCGGTCTGCGCGGCGGCGACCGATGTGGTATTCCAACTCGAATTAATTGTTCCATTCGGAGAATCTGGCCAATACCCTCGCTGACCGGTAGTTGCACTCGGTATGTTAGGACCGTTGACCATACTACCCATCGTGATCGGCACATTGATCGCACCCACGTTCATGAAAACGCGGTCATATCCCAGAGGAGTGCCATTGCGCCATACGTCAGTTATGAATTCGCCTGCTGTCGTCACCTTGGCTTGAAATGTCAGGCTGGTGCTCGCGCTGGCATAGATATTCCCGTTGGCGTGGACGCGCCCGTTGATAGCCATCGGCGGAAGCGGGTATAGCTCAATGTCTTCGTTACTGAACATGCCGAACTGAAAGATGGGAATCAGGTAATTGTTCATCGTGCGCTCCAGCGTGACTTGTGTGCCCGTTGCCGTGTGCGTTGCGGTTGAGGTCAACACATAAGGCGTGACGTTCGCAAACAAACCCGAAAATGGTCCGCTTTGAACTGTCACAGTATTGGCGGTGCCAGTAGGATCGACGACGATCGATTGGTTTGGAGATCCGTCGGGCTTAGTAAAGCTAAAACCGTCGCTCAGTAACTCCGTGGGATACTGGCTGGCAATATTACTGATTTGGGCCGAGGTTGGATTAGATGTCCTGGTAAATAAGTCGGAAAAATCGCCGGTCATCTTTTCGATGCCCGCCGCGGTGGCGTAATAAGTTTGGGTGCGCTTGAGATCGCTACCCGCGATGCGAGCTTCGTGCGTAACTACGGCGAGCACACTCATTGAAACCGCCGCCAGCGCGGACATGACAAGTAGTGCTGTCGCCAAAGCCGCGCCTCGCTCATACTGCCGGCGGGAGTGACGAACGGTAATCAGAGAATGTTGCTCAACATGCTTACTCATGACCTTTTCCTTTCAACTGGAAATTAACTCGTGTTGAAACCTCGTCGTGGGTTCTAATTATTTCGGGCGTTGCTGCCGAATTGGATGTTGCGCACGCTTGTGGCCGTGGTTATCGAGATCGTTTGCTTCCCGTTAGCACTGTTATTGGCGTTTGCGTTTGTGACCACGTTGACTGGGCGAACAGTCTCGCATTCGATAGTCGTTTCTACTTCGCGCACCGCCGCTTGCTGTAGAGGTGAATTGATGACCCTGATCGGTTGCTGAACAAAGCCATTAGCATCCGACAGGTTTGTCATGTAACGAAACTGGAGATTGGTCACGTGTTCGGCGATCGGTGTCTCCGTGAAGCCAGCGCCGCTCACTCCGAAAACTCGCCGCATCAACATGCCCGTCGAGGTCACGTAGTACTGAATGATCCGCAGGCGAACGATCGAGACGTTTTGTGTGCTAAGGCCCGCAACTATTCCCGAAACGGTGGTGAATGCCGCGGTCGAACCGGTCTGATTCAAGCCGAAGCTATCTCCGTTTGCCATCAGCACCGCTTTCGTAGGTGTGTCAATACCCGTAACAGTGCCGAAGGCGGCGCTGTTCTGAGAAATAATCGCGTAGATCTCGCCCGTCTGAAACAGTCCGATGTTAGTCGGGCCGACCAGCAGGTTAGTTACACTGCCGGCCACCGTGATTTGGCCAGGCAACAGCGAAACAGCATTTCCATTGTTGAACTCCCGGTCCTGAATCAACATGGAAATGCGATCGGTATCTGCGAGAAAGGTCGTCGCCGGTGAAGCTGCCAGAACTGCGGTGTTGAGCGGAATAGCATAGTCTGAAGTGATCAATCCGAGCTGGTGGTGCGTGGGATCGCTACTATCGACGACGCTGCTTTGGGTCAGCCAGTTAGTGGCAAAAGCGAGCGGTACCTTGATGGTGCCGATACTCTTGAGGCCGTCACCAGCCGATATCAGGTCGCGATTGATCAGCTCGTGCGCCGTGCGCAAGGATTCTTCTGTGTCGGTCACGTAAAACGTTGAGTGAGAAAATTTGAGGCTACCACTAAGAATGGCCATGGTGGCTCCCACAATTATGATCATGACTCCCATGCCAACCATCAGCTCCACCAACGAGTAGCCAGCTTGATTTTTGTGATTTAGATGTAAGGACATCCGTCTGCCTCCGATGCTCTGCGGCGCTTTCCCCCTTTATCTGAAGACCGCGCGGGTATCGTTATTCAGGTAGCTAACCGCAACCAGGCTTCGTAACTGGCCGCCGCCGTCAGGATAACGGACCGTCACCTGAATACGTTTTAGGTTGGGGCTCATGTCCGAAATGACAATTTCGCGTGAAAGGCCAGCGACTGCCAATGAAGTATCCGTAAAGTCATCGCCCGTTCCGTAAACGTTATCCAGCCCCGGACTTATGAAGTCATCGGAGCTTCCAAAGATTCCATCGGGTCCGGGGTTCCGCGAAAGCAATTGATAACCGGTCGGGAATCCGGCGAAGTTGAAAGCCGCTCCGGAATTGTCTACTGCTCCCGCATTGGCGATCTGCCCGAAAGTTAACTGTCCGGTGTTTCGCAATGTCTCCATTTGTTCAAGGATTGAGACGGCGACCAGCTTGGTGTTCGTAAGATTCCGGCCTTTGTTGCTGACGGTCACTGCATAGCCGATGGAGGCGGCCAATGCCAACAAACCGATCATCAAGACCATCAGCGCGGCAACCATTTCGAGAACGGTGATACCGGCTTCTGAATCAAATGTTCGCCTGGCGTCGCGGTGCGATTCGTTATTCAACAAATTTGTTTGCACTGCTGCTGTACCTCCAAACCTTGATTCTGCCGGCCGCGCCGAGTATTGAGACTGCAGAAGCCGTTTGGCTGGGAACCTGGTTGTTGTAGAAAAACAACGTCGGTCTCGCGTAAGCGCCGGTTGTGTCGATTACGGTGCCATCGGATTGAAAGGTAATGTTAACTACTGGTGGCGTACCGGACAGGGCAGTCATCGTGTTGCCATCGTCGAGCGTATTTGCGCTGATAGCTGAGGGAATTCCGTAAGTGACTTCTGAAGCGGGCAACCCTACACCTGTTGCCAGAGGTAACGTCAGAATCGTCGTAGTGCACGATGTGTTCGGATAACCTGACGCCGAAAGCACAGCTTGACCGCTCATATTGCATACAGGGTTAACGTTGTTGACGTTATTGTGATCAAGGATTCTGACCGTTTTAGTGGAGTTGTCGTATTGAAAGGTAACCGCTTGCCGTCGTGACATCGCTTGCTGTCTCGCATAGCGCAGCTGGGTGGCGATCTCTTTAGGCAAGGCGGTAGAACGCAGGAGTCTTCGAGCCGAGATCATTTGCGGCACTGCAGCGCCTGTAAGCAATGCGAGAATGGCCACGACTAGAACAGTTTCGACGATCGAGCGACCATCGTGTGAGCGCCAGCCATGTTTTTTCAGGCTGAACCGAGCTTCGTTGGGCTGCGGCACTTTAGATTGAGTCGTTATCATGCGTCACCTCATCAAGGTCTCGAACTGTGGTAGACGTCGACCTCGAAGCGCTGAGAGAACAATGCCCGGAACACATGCGACGATCAGGAGATCGACGAGAATGGTTCCGCGCTCAACAGACTGGTGCCGGGATTTGCATAACTCTACTTTTATCTTTAAGTGAGCCATCGGAAACGCCAGGCGGCTCGCACCCGCGTTAGTCGCTGCTAAGACGAGCAACCCTCATGCCAATTGGTTTTGCATTTACTAGCCGCAAGAATTGAGGCCAACTTGAGTAAAGGCGCTAATCTCCGTGATGAAGGACCCCGGTCATTTTGAATAAAACTCGCGAGCAATCATGCAATATGAGAATAATGACTTTTGGGAAGGTTCGTTGAGGTGCTGTACATCGCCGGATCTGAGTCTCTTCGTGAGATCAACGGCGGGCGATTTAACATTGCCAACAACATTACAATCCATTCAGGTGGGCAGGTAGCCGGCGCGAATCCGGTTCCTGAACCGACGACCTTGCTATTGTTTGGCAGCGGAATGGTTGGCGTTGCTGCCAAAATGCGCAAATGGCGCAAAGGAAAGAGCGAACCGAAAGTCTAAGAGTCGAAGCTACAAAGTCAGCAATCTGTATTAAAAAAAGAGCCGGCAAATTCGCCGGCTCTTTGTATTAATCAGGCCATGGCTAATTGTTTAAAACTTGCTCCAACTGAAACCAATAAGCCGAAAGGTCCCACCACCTGAGACCAATGAATTCGCCAGGCTTCGGTCGTAATGCACGGCTGATCCACCTGAGCTGTCGTAGGTCCTTCCCACGATCGCACCGAACCAGGGAGCTGACCCGCTCATCGTAATATCAGCGTTCGGCGCATACACGACCCCCGAGGAATTCGATCCGCCCGACAAGACAATGTCTTGTGAACCGGCGTATACGATTTGAACGTCGGCGGGACTGCCACCGCTGTTCGAGACGCTGCCTCCACTGAAGTCCAGGGCCTTTGACGGAGAGCCGGCCCCTGCGATTTGAATTACCACCTTACCAGCTGGGCTGATGGTTAAGATCGAGCCGCCGCTTAGTTTGAGACTATTGAAGTTATAGGTTCCGGGCGACAGCGTTAGAGTGTTGCCTCCCGACACCGATACATTGTTGTAATTGCCCGGGGACAGACTGACGGCGCTCGAGTAGCCGGTGTTAGTGGTCAGGGCTGGAGATGGGTTTGTGTACACGGGAGTGCTGAAGGTCCTGGGCGAGCCCATTGCGATTGCTGCGCCGGTAACACCATTAGATGACCCGTCATTAAAAGTCTTTACGGGGCAACTCCCGCTCGTCACCACATTCACGAGGTAAGCATTTCCGTTGATAGTTGAACTGCCGCTCAGGTTGAGGCTTCCGTTAGTACCAATATCTCCGCCGGTCGTTTGCACGGTTGCGGCGTAAGTGCCTTGCGAGGAATCGTAGCTATCGGTGTTTCCGCTGGAAGAGAAATTTATGGTCGGGCAGGCAGTTCCGGTAGCAAATACGGCAAAGGGAAAGATGGGCGTTCCTCCGGTCCGCTCGTAAGTCGCGACCACCTGAACTGTGGCGGGGCGAATTCCCGCAACCGTTCCCTGGGAGGTGATTTGCCACGTTTGTGCTCCGCCGCCACCGCTGAGCCACGAAACGCCGGTGCCTGAACTCGTGGCCAACAGCTTCGCATAAGTTGAATAGGAAGCGCTCGATAACCCGGTCAGCGTTTGATTGCTGAGAGCAGTGTTGTAGGCCGTTGCTACTGTTGAGTCTGGATAATTTGAAGCGATACTGCTTAGACCCGAGAGCACTACGGCGCTGCCGTTACTCGAGCATCCGCCGGTACACGTTACCGGAATCGCGGCCGTATTGAACGACGGGTTGGTAGGCGCAGTGTAACTATTTGAGAGCCAGTTTATGGTGTTTTGAACGCCGGCTTCAGCGGCATAGCGCGCCTGAGCAAGTTGGGTGTAGTTGGCACTGGTTAATGTTTCTGTCCGCGTCACGAAGATAAGACCGGCAGCCAGCATGCTAACGATAATTAGTGTCAGCAGGGCGACAAGCAAGCTAACTCCTCGCTCATCTTTCCAGGCTCGAGTTTTCATTATGTTCCGCATTTGCACATTTCTCATGGTCCTAAGGGCAGAGCTGGAGGATTGGATTGCAGCCGATTGGTAATTGCGGGACTTGCTTGAGCCATGGTTAGTCCGGCCAGAATGTTTCGCGAAGACAGGTTCGAAAATGATTTCGTCATGGTGACGTAGGCGCCGGTTTGCCCGTCTCTCTGAGACGTTTGCACAGTCAGCGACACTGCCACACTCGGAATAAACGTATGGCCCGAAGCCGTCACAGCGGTGCCGTATTGAAAGCACGCCGTGGCTCCGGGATTAGCGATCAGATTGGTTAAGAGAGTCTGAGAAGCATTTCTCGTGGTGACTCCCGGCGCGATCGTTGTTACGGATCTGGTTAGCGTGCCGGCCGAAGTGTCGCAGTCATATTGGACATACACGAGAGTGCCGTCTGCATTGATATCACCAAAGATGTTTAGCGAGGTGGCGGAGGAACTGCTTAGGACACCCTGCGGAAAAACCCCCCAGGCGGCGACGATGGCACCGGCCGAATGGCTTTTGGTGAAAATGGCGGTTATTGAGTTGCTGCCGATCGCGGTCACAGTAACAATCTCCTGCGCGCTTCCGGTGTCAACTGTCAGTTTCTCGCCGACAAAAATATTTGCGGTCGAACCGATGGGCACGAGCTGAGCGCTACTACTGCTGGTAATAGCTGGGGTCAATGTTCGCGGAGTAAAGTTGAGGGCGCCGGCCTGTCCAATTTCCTGCGTCAGCAGTTCGAACGAGCCGCGCAATCCGGCATGCATGTCTGCCTGCGTTTGCTGTGAGTGGAAGAGCTTTTGGGAATAGCTCAAAACCGAAAGCGAGGCGCCCGCAATCACCAGCAATACCGTGAGGCTTACTAACAACTCAATCATTGAGAAGCCTTCCTGGTAATGCGTTTGTGTATTCGGAATCTTGTTGGCTTTCATTGGGATTTCATCGATACCAACGTTGTGGATGGTGCGCCCCCGCCATTAACTGAGGATATTAGTGCCCGCGCCACGACGGTTATTGTCTTTAAATTGCCCGACGCGTTCGTTGTGATACTCCATTGCCGGATATACAGCGCGCCCGTGCTGCTTGCTTGCAGATTTCCCGAACTGTCTATGTAGTCTACGTACTGAGTTACTGGAGTCCCGGAGACCACACCGCCCACTGTGGTGCTTCCAGCCATGCTGCCCCCGAGCCCTGTGCCACCGGTGCCGGCCGTCGGATACACAGCCGTGTTGCTTGCGCCGTCAGTAAAATTCAACGCCATTAACTGCTCCATCTTGTCTTGTGCATATTCGGTGGCTCTGGTAGCGCGATCGCCCTGGTTCCAATTCTGTGTTACAGCTACTGTCAATAACCCCAGCGTAGCCATGACACCGATCATGAGAATGACCATAGCCACTATTGTTTCCAGAAGAGAGGCTCCGCAGTCACTTCTGGATAAGACTGCGAGACTGGTACTTTGATTATTCCTGTTGTGACGGCCCTTCATTGAATACTCCAGGCGCCGTTGTCGTATCGCCATACCGCCACTCGACCACTGGCGTACACCGTGACTGCGTAGGTGTCGCCGTTGTTATTAGCGAGGTAAAGCGCGTAGTTGCCGGTTGGGGCACCGGTGCTGTCTACCGGCAGGCTGCGAGAGTTAAAAACAATTTGCGCAGTATTCTGAATTGATGTTTGCGAGCCTGCGGGACTCGTGATTGTACCGAATCCGAAACTCGAGTTCAGAGATAAAGCCAAAGCTCCACCTTCGGCTGTGTAGGTATTGCAAGCCGAAGTGCCTTTGCTGGTACAGATCTCCATCTGGCAGGACTTAGCGGTAAGGTCACAGTTCAGACGCGCCTGGGTAAACCCGTTTGCCGCGCGCATTTTGGTGAGCGCCAATTGACTGGCAAGACTCCGAGCGTCAGATGACGCGCGAAATGCACTCATCGTTTTGGTAAACATCGGAATTGCGATAACGGCTATGAGTGCGACGATGGTCAGTACTATCGCCAATTCGGCTATGCTGAACCCGCGTTGCCCGTCAGGTCGACGTCTGGCGCAGACTTCTCCTACGGTTCTGGTGCTTTCGACCCATGCTTTGTCGGCATTAAAATGTTGCGGTGTCAGCGATCCGGCGATCTCTCTTGGTCTGTTCTTCATTTGTGTTCTTACTCGGGTGCCAATTTTGAGGATCCGGACCCCAAACCTGTTCGGCAATGCTTATGCCGTCGGAGCTAGTGCGAAAACCCGAGTGTTTTCAATGCATTAGAACACATCATCGGCCCGTCAACTGTTACTTTGAGTAACGAGATGGGGAATTGAGTTACTATGTGGAACCCCAAAGGTAGGCAGCAAGCGCTTTAGCGGGAAGCGAGGTCAGTACCTAGCTTTTGATACTAGCGTCAGGCATTGGACGCGGCAATACGTTTTATTGACTTGTCCTCTCAGGTCGCAACAAGTGAGACTCAGATTCTCACGATCTGGCTCGGATCGCCGGCAGTCGTACTTGGATCGTACCCGAATGCTACTCACATCGCATCGATCCAGGCACGGTTTGGTTTGGCCGTTATTCATCTTGGCTGATGAAGAACTCAAGATTAGACCGAACCGAGCTTCGGTTGATGGGATCCGTTTTCTAAGCGGAGAGGCTTCAAGCCCTGGGCAGAATGGCCATCTTTCTTCTTTCCTTCAACCTCAACCGATATACTTGAAGCTGGAATCAATGAGATGCTTCGCGATGAAGACCCTTTTCGACCGACGTGGCCGACGATTAGGACGTGCCGCTGTTCTCGCCTCCCTGGCAATTTGTCTCGTTGGAAGTGGATGTGAAAGGATGACGGGCTCGCTCTCTCAGCGATACTCACTCGCGGGTAAGGTAATCGGTATTGATCAAGCCAAGCAGCAAATCGTAGTCAGCCATTCAGAAATCAAGGGTTATATGCCCGCGATGGTGATGCCATTTCAAAGCAAGGATCCCATTCAGTTTAAGACTGTCGCCAGAGGCGATGAGATAACCGCTACTTTGGTTGTTAACGGCGGAAATTCATGGCTGGAAGACGTGCGGATCGTTCGAAAAGGGGATGTTTCAAAAGACTCGCGCGACGTTGAGATCAATGCTTTGCCACGCGAAGGCGATGCAGTGCCAGATCTTACGCTACTCAATCAGAGTGGAAAAAGGATTTCGATCAAAGACTATCGCGGCAAAGCTCTGCTGATAACCTTTATCTACACCCGTTGTCCCTTGCCTGACTATTGTCCTTTAATGAACGGCAATTTTGCAGAGATCGATAAGGCGCTCCGGAAAGAGCCATCACTTTATACGAAGACGCATCTCCTCAGCGTTAGCTTTGATACTTCGTACGATACGCCCGCAGTGCTGCGAAGTTATGGGGCGGCCTACACTGAAAAATATACGGATGAAAAGTTCGAACACTGGGAGTTTGCATCAGGCTCAGCCGATGAAGTGAAAGCGATTACGAAATTCTTTGGTTTGCAGTACGAGCCGAAGTCAGATCAGATTGAGCACTCGCTGATAACGGCTATCGTTTCACCCGAAGGCGAGGTTTTCAAAGTCTATTCGGGTAACGAATGGAAACCGGCTGATGTGCTCAATGACTTGCGAGCGATGAAGTTGTAACAGGCGCCCTCTACTGCGATTAATCACTCAGACACTTTGTCAGTCCTTATCGAACACGCTGATTAGGACGACGGCACGGTGGTCCAGCCCTCGTGAATACCGACTACCCGACTCGGAAGCGTATAAATCGCGTCCCGCACTTCGCCGGAATCGTACTTAAACTCGGCGTCATGACCTCCGGTACTCAGATCAAAAACAGGTCCCAGGAAGGAGAAAGGGCTAGTCCCGATACGGTGAAACGGCGCAATCACCAGCGCTCCGTACAACTTGGCGTGTCCACTGTTAGTCAACTTGAACTTGGAAGCATTGCCTGATGGGTCGTCACCCAATACAAGAACGAGACCATTCCATTCGGCATCCTTCTGCATCTCAAAGGTTCCGGTAACGACCAACAGTCCACCGCCTTTAGTACCTGCCGGGATCGTAAAGTTACCATCAACAAAAGTGAAGGCCGGCACTGCGTCTGTTCCATAGTTTCCAACGGCAGGTGGACTGGCGGTCGTGAAGTAACGTCCCGTAGTCATAGCGACGGTTTGCAGATCGGCAAGGAAGATGCGGGTGTCGTCAGCGGTCTTCAACCAGACCGGCGTATTCGAGCTGTCCAGCAGAACCGTCTTGGTCGTTTCAACGGGCTTCCCGCCATCATGCAGGAGGGCGATGATGGCATCTGCGTCCGACTTGGCTCCCGTCGAGCTAAAACCGAAACCTGCAATCGTCGCGGTACTGCCAGAGAACACATCATGCCCGGTAAACTGTTTATCCTTATCCTGGAGAGAGACATTCATGGTTATCGGCGCGCTGTTATCCGGTGGTCCGATCATCGCAATCGCGCTGGCCGCGGAGTTGTAGTCAAAGGGAGTGCGCCTAACCATCATCTCCATCTTCTTGACCGCGCCCTTAGGGCCATATCCAGTCGCCTGCACCAGCAATCGCGTGTCATCGACCTGGGCGCGACCGGCGCCACCACCATCCAGGCAATGTTTGTGGTTGCAGTATGGATGGTGTGAATAGTCCCAACTGCAATGGCCGCAGTGCCACTCGTGCCAGCTCGGTGTAGGTTGCTGCACCGGTGGATTTGGCTTTACAAAGGGCGGGACCTCATTGTGGGGGTTCTGTCCGGGTTGGGCCACATCCTCGGTATCGGGAGCCGTAACCTGGACGCTGTAGGCCAGACCGCTGAGAGGCGAATAGTTTGGCGTCAAAGTGACGCGGTCCGGATAAGCGATCGTATTGCCGTAGGGTAACCAGTTGGAAAGGCGAGAATAGGTAGTAGTGTCTCCGGACTTATTGCCCGAGCCGGAGTCGCCTGCGGTTGCAAATGTAAATGTTGGAGTGGCTACATTGCCTCTTAGGACATTGAGTGATTCCTGAAGTCCTGCTTCGGCTGCGTAGTAAGCTTGAGTCTCGGCGATTGAGTCAACCGCGTTTGTTGCAGACATCGATGTAGTGAGCAGGAGTGCGCCTCCAACGGTGAGTAAGAGCATCGAAACCACCAGGGCCGTCCATAACGCCGCACCACGCTCATTTTTGCGTTTGCAATGGTCAACAGGTCTTAAAATACTGTCCATAGGATTTCCTCGCCGTATTTCTGCAGTGGGCGCGCTATTGGCCCTAAAATAGTGCCAGATTTCTGTTGCGTAGGGCGACGTCGTTCGCGAGTTGCACCTGGCCCGCAGGTTGGTAACCTGGCGATCCAGGCGATCCGACTGCGTCAAGTTTGAGTATCAGAGTAATTACAATGAAGGTGGTATCGCCCTGATCGTCCACTTCCTCAACAGGTGTTCCGCCGGAGTTCAGTGTCGTTACTGTAATTCCGCCGCTAGGATCCAGGGTGTAATCGACCTTGCGGTCAAAGTAGTAAATTTCAACATTGTCAACACTATCGACCAGCAGTCTTGATTGCTGCGTGTTGATGTCATAGCGCATCAGCACGCCTCTGGTTGAATTCTCGTCCGCGTCGGTCTTATGCAGGAAGTACTCGACGTCTTCGTCGGCGTCCGCAAGCGTGCCGCTGCTAGCTACTCCGGCAAAGGCATTAAGATTTGCGCGTATGCGAATCGAACTCGCATCAGAGTCCTGAGGGATAATCCCGTTTCTTTTCAAGCCAAAGCCCGCGTTGGCGATATCGCGCGCCATAATGTTAAGCGCGTGTTGCGCGGCTGCCAGTGCCTCAGTCCGACGGTTCTCTCGACCGCGAATGTTAAAAGTACTGGAAAGCAGCGCTGCACCGATAGCCATGATGGTGAGTGTAATGCCCATGCCGACCACCAGCTCGAATAACGAGAAGCCCTGTTGATTTGAATCACCGCTCTGCATTTATTTTGACTCCCGTGCAACCAAGAAATCGTGATCTGGACTGCTCAATGAATATTTGTGCCCACCAGCGGGTTGCAGCGTTCAGTGAACAACATCACCGAACCGTAGTAACTATTGTTAGTGTCATTCAGGTTGTTGCCATTAACCGGCACGGCAGTAACCGCAATCTTCTTCAGGGTTGTTTTACCGCTGACGACGACGTCAGTTATTGTGGTCGTCAAGGTATAAGGTTTACCCGCGCCATCCGAAATTGTCCTGGTCGTTGTGCCGGCGGCCAGGCCGGAGTCCGTGAATCCCAAGGCGCGTAACTTTTCCAATGCTGATTGCGCGATAGCGCTGGACGTTGCGCGGTCTGAGGCTGCGGAGTTGTAACGTAGGGCGAATACAAACCCACCGACAGCCGCCAAACCTACGATCATCATGATCACCAGAGCGATCACGATTTCGAGCATTGTGAAACCCTTTTGACCATGCGTTGAGGGATTTTTCTTAAATACCTGCGCTTTCATGCTTGAGCCCTCTCGAGTTCTGTCTTTATTTCTTCGGTTTCTTGTGATTCTTGGGGTTTGCCGGGGGAGCGGTGTTGGAATTCGAATTATTGTTTGCAAAGTGCGTCACGTACGAGTCGTCACTAAGCTCCGTGGGAACATTCGCCTGAATCGTGGGGGCATAGCTGTAGTCGGCTGTACTGTTGATCTTGACGCTCCCGCCACCGGATAGATCCACTGTCTTCGTACCCTGGGCATTGCTCAGCGTAAGGTGATAATCCTGATCAGCGCGCCCTCGCCAGTCGAAAGTAATCGTCAGGGGAAGTGTTAATCCCTGAAACGTAACGGTTGGCTCAAGGGGATAGTCTATGGTTTCGACGGTGGCGTTCTTTAACGGCGCTGTGATGGTATAACTACCGGTGTTTGAGATCTGAACAGTGGTCGAGCAATGACAGCGAATCGCTGCAAGCCGGGCCTTCTCTAAATAAGCCGACATGATCTGGGCGGAATTTGACAGTCTTATACCATCGCGCGCGGCCGTTATGCTTCCTACGGCGACCGAGACTACAATTCCGAGGATGGTGAGAGCAATGAGCAGATCAATGAGGCTATGTCCCGCCTCATTTCTTCGCTCGATCTCATAGTTGTAATTTTCGTGGCTCATCTTTTTCCTGGCGATTGGTCCGGATTCCCCGGCGGAATTCGCAGAATGGCTTCAGCAATGACTATGCCAGCGTCTTTTCCAAAGCAAACCGCAATTTTTTTGGCGAGCTTGTGTGGCTGTGGCGTCACTTATCGTAACGATTCAAGGTGTCTAGCTTCCACAAAACAGCAAAGGTCAAATGGCCATTTCCTGTTTAGTTGAGAGAGGTTTGAGGAGCTTTAGTAAGGAAGGTTTCTGACAAAATCCGATGAATATCCAGTGTAGGAAACGGCGGTGCAATAAAGTGAGCCGTGGGTCCAATTCAGCGCTTCGGTTTTACCGTCGTTAACGACAAGTTTGCGTCCCACAGATTGTCCCTTTTCGTCCTTTACTTCCTCCCGACGCAAATTGAGATGGGCGTCTTGATATCTTTTTTCTGCTGCGTCGAGTTCTTTGTTTGCCTCAGCCGCCGATTGATAGCTCACCAGCAGATGTTGGACGGTGTGATTTTTTGACGAGTTGTAAATAGCTCCAACGCCATCCCGCGGATTCACTAATTCCTGCTCTATCTCGTTGAGCGGGGTAGACTGAACAAGTCTATAGTCTCCAACCTGTTGCGGCAGAATATCTTTTACCGCACCCAGGTAAGGATTGAATTGGACGCCGGCTAATTTCTCTCTGCTGTTACAAGATTGGCAGAAAACGAGAAGCGCTAAAGCGATAAGTACAGAATAGAGTCGCATTGGCGGGGTGTGAGCTCCTCCGTTGGTACTAAAACAGAATTAGAGCGTCCGCGTCAATCGCTTTGTTGCCTGTCTGTTTGCGCTGAAGAGGATTGCGGCTCGAGTTTTCATTTCATTGAGAACGACCCGGCCTTCAGAAAGAGATCTATTGCGACTCACTTAGTTTGTGATATATTTGCGTTCAGTTTCGGGCTACACCCTGCTCGTTAACTCTTAGAAATTTTCGCTAAAACCAGCAGCTCCTCGGATTAGTCTCCTGCTGAAACCACCCATGCCGTCGGACCTTACTGCAATATGCAGACGAACTTGTATGATCCGATTGTTTTTCTTCTTAGGAACCAAACATGGCCAGAATTGATGAACTCCTAAAGCAGATGCAGCAGCATCAGGCCTCGGATCTGCACCTAACCGCCGGCGCATCGCCCCATATGCGGGTCCACGGTAAGATCAAGAAAATGAATTATGGTCCTCTTTCAGCCGACTCTGCTCGCGGTCTTATCTTCGAGATTCTGACTGATAAGCAAAAAGATTTTTTCGACGAAAGCTGGGATCTCGACCTTAGCTATCCACTTCGCGGCGTCGGCCGCTTTCGCGTTAATGTCTTCATGCAAAAAAACGGGATCAGCGCGGCCTTTCGGCTGATTCCAGAGAAAATAAAGACGCTTCAAGAACTTGAATTGCCGGACCAATTAGCTGACATGATTGGCGCTTCGGAAGGCCTTGTTCTGGTTACCGGCCCCACGGGATCGGGCAAGAGCACGACTCTCGCTTCAATGATTCATACGATTAACATGGAGCGGCAGGCCCACATTATTACGGTTGAGGATCCGATTGAGTTTGTACACGAAAATCAGCGCTGTTTAATCAGTCAGCGCGAGCTCGGCAGTCATACAAAGTCGTTCAGCAACGCTTTACGCGCGGCGCTCCGTGAAGACCCAGACATAATCCTGGTAGGAGAGATGCGCGACCTGGAAACAATCTCGCTGGCGATTACCGCCGCCGAAACAGGTCATCTGGTTTTTGGCACGTTACATACGAACAGCGCCATCAAGACGATTGATCGCATTATCGATGTGTTTCCTGAAGGACAGCAGACTCAAATTCGCGTCATGCTCTCTGAAAGTTTGCGCGGGGTCGTAGCGCAGGCGTTGCTACCACGGCCCAATCATCAGGGTCGAGTGGCGGCCGTTGAGATTTTGGTAAACCTTCCTGCAGTCGGGAATCTGATTCGCGAAGGCAAATCACACCAGCTCGCTAACGTGATGCAGACGGGCCGCGCTCACGGCATGATAACTTTCGAGAATGGCGTGCAGGAACTGATTAAAAAAGGTTCGATTTCTCGAGAAGATGGATTGAGTTTCCTGCAGCGTCGAAGCGGCGGCAAACAGCTTTCAAATTCAACTACCACTGCAACTCGTTTGACGAGTCCAGCCATTAACTGACCTGGGAATAATCTGAGAGTTGTCGGGCGACCCGTTCCCACGCGCTGCGGAATGGATATCCGTAAATCAACACGATGGCAGAAACGCCCGCAGCGCGCAGCATGCTCGTCCAATCGCCCGTAAGGATAGTCACGATAAATCCCATCAAGGCAATAGCCCCACCGATGAAGGCGATTTGAATCGTCGTGTCATGCAAGCTCTTCAGCAGGCCCGACATTCCTTTCAGCGCGGCGATGTCCTTTAACCTCATGGCGGCGAATCTCGTTCGCCTCAACACGAAAGCGCCCAGTCCAAAGACCAGAATCGCGATCCAGAGCCCCATAATCAGTGACGGATCATTTGGCCGAAAGAGTTTTTCCGCGGCGAAATAAGCGAGAACTAAAAGCGCCAGATCAAGCACCAGGAAGCCGACAATGAACATCATCGCAGTCCGATGTCGCTGCGACAGTTCATTTGGCAAGCCTCCAGGGGTAGGCGTCATGCGATTGAGCAGTTAGGGCTTGGGTGTTGGCGTCGGCGTTTGTGTCGAACGGGGGCGGGTCGCAGTTGGATCAGGAGTCGCAGTTTCGGTCGGCGCCGTTTTGTTCTTAGGGGTATCTCGTTGAATATATGGTTGGACTCCTTCCGGCAGTTGTCCATTATTGGCGATTGCTTTATCGATCAGGTCTGTTCCTTCACCGTGCTTGGTGATAAGAATTCCGTCACGACTGGTGCTGATATTTGCACTACCCGTAACCTGCTGCATCATGTTTTGCATGAACCCTGGCTTTTCGCAGGTGGGCAGGTTCTTCTTGATCGGATCCGGCTCAGGAATCGCAGCGCCAATGACGTTTAGTTGTTCTTTCGCCTTCTCAACGAATTCGCTGTTGGGATGATCGCGAACAAGCTGCTGATAGAATTTCGCCGCTTCATCCGGTTCTTCCTCTTCCTGGAAGGTAGTTGCAAGGCGATACAGCACTTCATCCATCAGACAAAACTCTTTGTACTTTTCGACAATCTCTTTCAGCCGATCCTGTGAACCTTTAAGACCGCCCTTTTTGGTCTTATAGCGCGTTTCATAATAGAAGCGAGCGATTTGCAAATTGTGCATGGCCAGATTGTCCTGCACCTGGCGAAGACGCTCCATGACTTCCGGGCGGAGTTTTGTCTGCGGGTATTGCTGCAAAAGGGCCTTGAGGCGTTGTTCAGCTTTCCGGGCGTGAGTGATGTCGCGATCTGACAAACCCATCTGACGCATTTCAGTTTCCGCCACCTTCATCATGGCCGCGTCGGCCAGAGGATCAGTGGGAAAAAACGTAAGCCAATCCTGATATGCCTGACCAGCCTGAATCAGAGCGCTGGTTGTCCCTTCAAGATAGAAGGAGTCAGCGATGGCGAGCTTGGCCATTGGCAGGTAAGCCGAGTCCGGATAGGTCGTAATGATCGTCGTAAACAACAAACGGCCGGTATCGTGACTACCTTTTCGGACTTCCCTGGTGGCTTCCAGGAACAAAGTGCGGTCTCGGCCCGGAGCGACTGAACCAGTCAGTTCCGTGTACTTGTCATTGCTCTTGCCGGGCAGCAGCCCAAACATTCGGCGTTTACCCTTCTGTGGCTTTGGTTGGTAGTTCGGAGAAATCTGATCTCCGGTGCGAGCGGACGCGGTAGATTGCAGCGCGGCCTCGACGCGCGGGTTTAGTTCGGCAACCGAAGCCTCGAGCGTTTCAAGTTTTGACGAATCGTATTTTTCCGAACGATCTTCCTTGGCGTGCAGGTCGTTGACCTCGCTGAGAATGGAACTAACTTCCTTGGCCATGCCGCGAAGCCGCTCGCGTGGATCGTCGGGGTTCTTGGTCTTGTCGTTCGCGTCCTTGGCATTGATGCTGGAAACTGCACTGTCCAAAGACCGGCGCATGGTTTCCAGCTTGGAACGCATCACGTCCATTCGCTGCACATTGGATAGACCGGATTGCGTTTGGGTCTTATTGCCCTGCGCAAGTACGGCAATCGAAGTCGCAACAGTCAAAGCAATGACAGTGATGGCCAGAGTCACAGCGCGTTGCGCGCGACGCGAATCAAGAAACAACATTTTGAGAACCTCCAAAAAAACCTTCCGAGTATGTACGATAAGCCTCAGATTGTCGATTATTCCGGCCGGGGTCAGAACTGATTTCGGGCGTTGCTAAACCCATAAAACTGTCGCTTCACGCATGGCGCGAAGCGCGACCGATGGGTCTTTGGCTCCAAAAATGGCTGAGCCCGCGACGATAATTTCAGCGCCGGCGCTGGTAACTTCGGCGATGTTTTCGACGTTAATCCCGCCGTCAATCTCAATCCGGGTGTTTAGTTGTCGCTCGTCGATCATCTTCCTCAGCCGACGCACTTTATCCAGCGATTCGGGTATGAATTCCTGGCCGCCAAAGCCCGGATTCACCGACATCACCAAAACGTAATCAGCAAACTTTATTACTTCATCCAACGCGGATAGCGAAGTTGCCGGATTAATCACAATGCCTGCCAATCCGCCTGCCGCACGAATAGCCGCCAAGGTGCGGTGTGCGTGCGGGTCGGCTTCGATATGAATCGAAACCATGCGCGCCCCGGCTTTCACAAACTCTTCAGCATAACGGCCCGGCTCGACGATCATCAGATGCGCGTCAATAGGCAGTCGGGTTGCACGGGAAATTGCTTTTACAACCGGCAAACCGACCGTAATATTGGGCACAAAGCGCCCATCCATCACGTCCACGTGAAGCAGGGACGCGCCCGCCTTCTCGACGGTGGCGATTTCCTCGCCGAGTTTTGAAAAGTTTGCGGAAAGAATCGATGGGGCTATTTCGATCATTCTGGGTTGATTTTAGGGCGTTGGAACGGCAGTTGGCGGCCGCCGGGCAGGGCTGGGACTCGCGACCCCCCGGTTCGTATTCGTTCTCGGCTGTGATTCAAGCAAATTTGCGTTCCTCTGCGACGGCGTAGCCGTAGAGTTCGCATTCGAATTGCTGTTTGCAGCTCGATTCGAATTTCCGTTTTGATTGCGATTGGTCAGCCGATTTGCGTTGCCATTCTTGTTGCCGTTTGAATTGTTTGCGTTGCGGTTCGTCGGTTTCTTTTCCGTGTTCGCGTTTGAATTCGATGAGGTATTTGAGGACGAACTATTCTCCTGCTTGTCGGTCGTCTGCGTGTTCGAGTTGGAGGGCGGCGAATATTGACCGTCAGGCGATCCGCGACTGATATCAACCGCAACAGTTTGGCCGACTTTTACCACCTCTCCGGCGTGCGGCAGCTGAATCAGAACCGTGTCAGGCTTTGCCTCGCTCGTCGAACGCGTCGCTCGTACACGAAAATTCAACCCGGCGTCGCTAATGGCATTCTCGGCCGATGTTCGGTCCTTACCCACAATATCCGGCACCCGGGTTTCAGAGCTGCGCAATGAAAGATAAATTGCGCCAGCCAGGCCGAGGGTAAAAGCGACGGCGATGCCAATCACGATAAAAATTCGCTTGAGTATTGTAAAGACGCCAGACACGTTTTAGTTCAGGGTTGCTTTCGAAAGGAGACCATACCAGCGAGCAGAACGCAGTCTAACATGTCCTGAGCTGGGAACGATAGGCGAAATACGAGCAAAGAATCAGTTTTTCCGCTGAAACGCCGTTACAAAGAACCCGTCTGTGTCGTCACGATGCGGCCAGGTGCGAAGGCTGCCATTGCTCCCCGACAGGGTAGCCGGGATATTTAGCTCAGAGACGGCAAAATCGGGATGCGTTTCGCAGAAATCACTCACGATTGTCTCGTTCTCTTCAGTCTCGAGCGAGCAGGTTGAATAAATAAGGATTCCGTGGCTGCGGACCATCGCGGCAGCATTTGTCAGGATGCGCCTCTGCTTCGCTGATAACTCCGTGACGTCCGAAGCTTGCAGTCGCCAACGAATTTCCGGATTGTGCCGCAGCGTGCCCGTTCCGGAACAGGGCGCGTCAACCAGAACCCGATCGAACAAACGATTCGTGAAGGGAAGTTCTTGCGTGGCGTCGTAAACGATTAAATGAATGTTCCGGGCTTGCTGCTGACTCGCGAATTGCTTGATCGTTGCGGCTCTGTGCTCGTACAGGTCACCGGCAAAAATCGTTGCTTCGGGGGCTTCAGCAGCCATCAGGGTGGATTTGCTTCCCGGCGCAGCACAAACGTCAAGCACTCGCGCGCCTGTTTGAGCACCAACCAATTGAGCGACCAGTTGAGAGCCCTCGTCCTGAAAATAGATCAACCCATCTTCAGACAAACTTCGGAGGAGGGTAGGCATCCTTCCGTGCGGTTCGGTGGCGTCTTCACCGTCTTCAACGCTTTTTGAGCGGACAATCCTCCAGGAATTCCGCGCGATTGACGAGGACCGAATTTCCGCGCCCGCTGATCGTAACTCATCAAGCAAGCTTTCGGGATGATTTTGAGAGTGGGCCTTCGCGGTAAAGCGAAACGCGACAGGCGATGGGTTGTTATTCCCGCGCGCCAGGGCTCCGGCCTCAGCAAATCCAAACTGGTTAACCCAACCTTCGACCAGCCAGCGCGGATGCGAGGTCTCTATCGTGAGCCTTTCAATCGGATCGTCAACATTCGCGGCTGGATTGTATTCAGGCTCACGCGTCGCTTGCCTGAGCACGCCGTTGGCAAAGCTCGCTGCTGATTTCAATTTTGCGGCGCGAACCAGATTGACGGATTCATTAACAGCCGCAGACGGCGGAATTCGCGAAAGAAATCTGAGCTGGTAAAGGCCGATTCGCAAAGCCAACACCACGGCCAGGTCCAGCTTCGCTAATCTCCGCCCGGCGAAATGTTCGATGGTACGGTCGAGCCATAGCCGGCGACGCAAAACTCCGAGGACCAGTTCATGAGCCAGCGCGCGATCTTTTGAGTTGAGTTCGTCGCCAAACGCCGCCAACAACGCCGAAGCATAGGCACTCTCCTGCTCGACGCGCCGCAGAATCTCAAATGCAGCGCGACGTGCAGGCGAAACTTGCATTGGCGATCGACCGAGAGTTAGCCGACGAATTGAACGTCAACTTTATGAGGAATGATGCCGCGCTCGTAGCCTTCGGTGAGCAGCCGGCGCACGGCTTCCCGGCCACGGTCGGTGTAATCGAGGGTCAATTCATTGACCCACATGGCGACGAAGCGATCCGCGAGGTTCGGGTCCATTTCGCGCGCGAACTGCAGCGCGTAAGCCAGCGCGTCTTCACGATTGTCGAGCGAATACTGAATACTCTCTCGCAGCAGGCCGGAGACTTCACGAATCGTTTCTTCGCCCAGCTCGCGCCGGATGGCGTTGCCACCCATCGGGAGAGGCAATCCTCCGGTGTGTTCATGCCACCACTCGCCGAGGTCAAGCACTTTGTGCAAGCCCAGGTTGTGATAGAAGAGCTGGCCCTCATGGATTAGCAATCCCGCATCGCAACGGCCTTCGATGACCGCATCGGTGATTTCATCGAAAGGCACGACTTCGTAGTTGAACTTCGGCGTGTAAATGCTCAGCGCCAGAAAGGCACTAGTCAAGGTTCCCGGAACTGCAATTGTGACGTTAGGTAATTCCGACGGATCGAGTTCTTCCCTGGCCACAATTACGGGTCCGTACTTATCCCCAATTGACGCGCCGTGCGGCAGCAAAGCGTACTTGTCGGCGATGTACGCGTAAGCATGAAAACTGATCGCGGTGACGTCGTAAGTTCCTTTGCGCGCTTCTTCGTTCAGCGTCTGAATATCTTTGAGCACGTGTTGGAATTCCAGCTGGCCGGTTTCGATTTTGTGCGTCGCCAGACCATAGAACATGAAGGCATCGTCGGAATCCGGCGAATGTGCGAGCGATATCGTTCGTTGCTGTGTTGCTGCGGTTGTCATAAGAAGCCCCTTGATGAGCGACGGCTACGCTACTGCCGTCGGTTCCACACGATTGTAAACTGTGTCGCGTTCGACCGCCTCGAAGCCGGCCTCTTCAATCAGACCAATCAACTCTGGTCTGGTCATCTTCACTTCATTGTTCGATTCGACCGAGTAGCTCTCCGTCAGTTCGCCGCCTTCTGTGATCGTCCCATCGACGTCGTTCGCGCCGAAGTGCAGCGCCACTTGCGCCAGGCGCTTGCCGAGCATTACCCAGTACGCCTTGAGGTGCGGAAAGTTGTCGAGCATTAGTCGCGAGACGGCCATCGTCTTCAGCGAATCAATGCCGGAAGGCCCCGGCAGGTGGGCCATCTGTGTGTCCGGCGGATAAAACGCCAAAGGAATAAAGCATTGAAAGCCGCCGGATTTGTCCTGTTGTTCGCGCAGGCGAATCATGTGGTCGACTCGATCCTCGAACGACTCGATGTGGCCGTAGAGCATCGTAGCGTTGGTCTTCAAACCGGCGGCATGCACTTTGCCCGCGAGATCCAGCCAACGCTGGGCGTCGCATTTGTGGGCGCAGATCATTGAGCGGGTCGGCTCGCGAAAGATTTCCGCGCCGCCGCCCGGACACGAATCCAGCCCGGCA
>Ga0111539_10002470_pt1 | contig 24536 bp, 22 predicted proteins | sample RhiMethybrSRZTD1_FD_79667 | JGI IMG/M metagenome (GOLD analysis project Ga0111539, IMG submission 79667) | Populus rhizosphere microbial communities from Tennessee, USA - Rhizosphere MetaG P. TD hybrid SRZTD1 (version 2) (version 2) | ecosystem: Host-associated > Plants > Roots > Rhizosphere >...
AACAGCCAGGCCGGCATGGTGATGGTCAACCTGCCGACGGCCGGCGTGGACTACCACGTGCCGTTCGGCGGGCGGAAGGCGTCGTCCTACGGTCCGCGCGAGCAGGGGCGGTACGCGGTCGAGTTCTACACGACGGTGAAGACGGCGTACACCGCGCCCTGATCCCGCGCCGCGCTAGCGGTTCACCTTCGCCCAGACGGCCACGCCCCAGGGACGAGTGGGATAGTCCACGGAGACGACCTCCACCTCGCGCCCGCGCGACACCACCGACAGCACCCGGCCGTCGGCGCGCTGCTGGTCAGTCCTGGGGTCGGCGCGGAGATAGACATCGTCGCGCGCGCGCAGGCGCGCCCCGGGCTTGAGCGCGTCGGGCGACACGGTCTCGATCGTCTCAGGGCTGCCGGGAAGCCACGGGCCGCCGGCCGCGCTTGCCTTGCCGAGATACATCCAGCCGGTCGCGTCCAGCGTGGTGGGCGACACCTGGGCGATCAGCTGCTGCTGCGTGAGCACGCTGCTCTTGGCCGCACGGTCGGCGCGGCCGGTCTCCTGCAGCGAGGCCTGGACCTCGCGTGAGAGTGAGGCGATCTCGGCCTTCACGCGCGGGTCCGAGGACTGCCGGTCGAGCGAACGGAGCCGATCGTCGAATTCCTTGAGGCGCCCTTCGACCTGCGAGATCGCGTCGCCCGCGCCCTTGGCCTGATCGGTCGACTCCTTGATGACCTTCTGCCACTCGAAGCCCAGCAGCGACCCCTTGGTGAAGCCGGCGCGCTCCAGCAGGCCATTGAAGCGCTCGGGCAGGAACAGCAGCATCAGAAAGCCGACGACCAGCAACGCCTCACGGAGCACCGCGAGGGCGTCCTTCGCGATTCCCACATACCTGGGGGTCGTCGACGGCGTGGGCTCGGCCATGTGTCCCCTCAGCCTGTGAACGCTCGGGCCGCGATCAGGGGGCCTTGTAGGCTTTCGCCTCGGCGGTGACCTTGGCGGCGTCGAACTTGTTCATCTCGTCGATCAGCTCGTTGGTGATGAGGTCGTTGCTGTCGATCTGCTGCTTGATGATGTTCCACTTCAGCATGAAGGCGACGTAGTCGCGGTAGTTGACCGTCGAGTTCTCGCCCCACTGCTTGACGCCGGCCGGCGCGAGCTTCCAGTGCTCCATGCGGGCCGACAGCACCTTCACGTCGTCACGGACCGCCGTGGCCTCGTCCTTGCCGGTCGGCTTCGTCTGCGGGAACACCTCGTACACCAGGCGCACCGCCGCCTCGGGGTTGGCGATGGCGAACACCTCGCCCTTGGCGTAGGCGCGTCCGAGCCCGATCAGCTCCTTGCGCTGGCCCTTGATCGTGTCCTCGAGCGCGATGAAGCCGTTGGCGGGAGGCGCGCGATGGCGGAGGTATCGAGCAGGCGCAGCCTGACGCCGGCGATCTCGATGAGCGCGTACTGGGTGTCGAACTGGCTGAGCGCGTCCACCTGCTTGTTCTTCAGCATGACCGCCGGCTGGGCGCCCTCGCCGGCGACGACAATGGTGACGTCGGTGTCGGGGTTGAGCCCGGCGGCGGCGACCTGCGCCCGCGCGATGATCACGCCGGCCGAGGACATGTTGGTCACGCCGATGGTCTTGCCCTTGAGGTCGGCGTGCTTCTGGATGGGGCTGTCGGCGGGCACCGCGATGCCGTAGGTGTTGGTCTGGTACGCCGTGTAGAAGAACTTGGCCTTCACCCCCTGCGGCCGCAGGATCGCCAGCGGCTCCACGCTGGGCAGCGCCACCGGCACTTCCTTGGTGGCGATGGCCTTCACGCAATCGGTCGAGCCCGGCAACGGCGCGATCTCGACCTCGATCCCTTCGGCCTTGAACCAGCCCATCTTGGTAGCCACGGCAAAGGGGGCGCCGAGGCCGGCGGTGATTGTCCGCGCGCAGGTGGCGACCCTCAGCTTGGTGGTCTGGGCGGCGGCGGGCAGGAGCATCGACAGGGAGCAGGCGAACGCAAGCACCACCACGACGAGCGATCTCATGCGGCGCTTTCCTTTGCCGCCCGGGAGGCGGCGAGCGGGGTTCGCGTCGTTGTCTCGCCTTCCGGAGCCTCGACCCCCTTTTCAGAGGGATCCCAGAAGAGCACGCGACGGCGCACCAGGTAGACCAGACGGTTGAGGAGCAGGCCCATGACGGACAGGATCAGCAGCACCGAGAACTGGCCGGAGACGTCCATCGTGTAGGTCATCGACAGGATGAGCATGCCGAGGCCGGCGGTGGCGCCGGTGAACTCGGCCACGATGGCTCCTATCAAGGCCAGGATCATGGCGATGTCGAGGCCGGCCATCACGAACGGTAGCGCGTTGGGCAGGCGCAGCATCCAGAAGATCTGGGTGTTGCTCGCCGACAGCGAGCGCATGAGGCTCACGCGGTCCTCGTCGGCCGAGCGGAGCCCCACCATCGTGTTGACCAGCAGCGGGAAGAACGCGACCAGGGCCGCGTTGATGACCTTGGATGTGAGCCCCAGCCCGAACCAGATGACGATGAGCGGCGCCAGCGCCACCTTGGGCAGCGACTGGAACATGACGATATAGGGATAGAGGAAGTACTCGACGTAGCGGTTCATGGCCACCGCGGTGCCCAGCACGAAGCCGAGCGCCGAGCCCACGATGAAGCCGAGCAGCGTCTCCAGCAGCGTGACTTGCATGTGCTTGATGTAGAGCCCGTTGGCGAAGCCGCGGTAGAGCGCAACGACCACCTGCGAGGGCGGCGGCAAGATGAACGCCTGCACGCCGAGCAGCCGCACCGCCGCCTCCCACATCGCGAGCGAGACGACGAGCAGGATGAGGCTCAGGGTGACGTTGCGCGTGTTGGTCACGCGTCGAGCCCGCCTTTGGCGTTGAACTGGGCCCGGATCCCTTTCACGTAGCGGCCGAACTCCGGCGTGTTCATCACCTCGAGCGAGCGCGGTCGGGCCAGGTCGACCCGTACGTCGTCGAGCAGCCGGCCGGGCCGCGAGGTCATGACCAGCACCCGGTCGGCCAGGAACACCGCCTCGGGAATCGAGTGGGTGATGAAGAGCACGGTCTTCTTCTTCTCGATCCAGATGCGCTGCAGCTCGAGATTCATGTGCTCGCGCGTCATGGCGTCCAGTGCCCCGAAGGGCTCGTCCATCAGCAGCATGGCCGGGTCGTGCACCAGGCTGCGCGTGATGGCCACGCGCTGCTGCATGCCGCCCGACAGCTCCCACGGATAGCGGTTCTCGAAGCCGCCGAGGCCGACCAGGTTGATGAGATCGAGGGCCACCTTCTCGTGCCGCGCGCGGTCGAGCCCCTGGACGTCGACCGGGAGGAGCACGTTGTCGAGCACGGTGCGCCAGGGAAAGAGGACCGGCGACTGAAAGACGACGCCGATATCACGGCGGGGGCCGGCGATCTTCGTGCCCCGCAGCAGCGCGTCGCCACCCGAGGACGGCAGGAGACCGGCCAGGATCTTGAGCAGCGTCGATTTGCCGCAGCCCGACGGCCCCACCACCGCGACGAACTCGCCTTCGCCGACGCTGAAGGTCACCGCCGCCAGAGCGTTCACCGTGCCGTGGCGCGAGGCGTAGCGCTTGTCGATGGCGCTGACCGTGATGGCGTCGATCGAAGGGGCCATGCTACCGGGCCATTCTACCTAACACCTCAAAGAAGTCCGGGAACGTCTTGGACACACAGGCCGGATCGACGATGCGAATGCCCGGCGCGCGCAGTCCCGTCACCGCGAAGCTCATGGCGATCCGATGGTCGTCGTAGGTGTGCACGTCGGCCGGCTTCGGTGCGCCTGGATAGATCGTCACGGAGTCCCACGTGCTCTCCACGCGCAGACCCATGCGCCGCAGCTCGGTGGCGGCCGCGACAGGACGATCGCTTTCCTCGTAATGCGTCTGCGCGATCCCCCGCACCGTCACCGGTCCGTCGGCGAACGGCGCGATGGCCATCAGCGTGGTGGCCACGTCGCCCATCCGCGTGAAATCTGCGTCCACTGCGTGCAGTTGCGCGGGGCCTCGCACGGTGATGGCCTCGGTCCCCACGGTGACCTCGCAGCCCATGCGCGCGAGCACGTCGAGGAGTCCGAGATCGCCCTGCGCCGAGCCCGAGCCCAGCCGCGGCACGACCACGCGGCCACCCGTGACCGCGGCCGCGGCGAAGAAGTACGAGGCGCCGGAGGCGTCGGGCTCCACCGCGTAGCGGCGGGCCTGGTATCGCTGGCCAGCCGGGATGCGGAACGCGCGGTCGCCGTCCCGCTCGGCGCGCACGCCGAAGGCCGCCATGGTGGACAGCGTCATCGCGATGTACGGCGCCGAGACCAGCTCGCCCTCGACCTCGATCTCGACGTCGCCCGCGGCATACGGTGCGGCTAGCAGCAGCGCGCTGAAGTACTGGCTCGAGATGTCACCCCGCATCCGCGCGCGCCCGCCGGCCAGTCCGTTGGCCCGCACGATCACGGGCGGACAGCCGTTGCCGGCCTGGCTCTCGGCATCGACCCCCAGGGCGCGCAGGCCGTCGATCAGCGGCTGGATGGGGCGCTTGCGCATGGCCGGCGAACCGTCGACGACGAAGGTGCCGTGGCCGAGCGCGACCGAGGCGGTGAGGAAGCGGGCCGCCGTCCCCGCATTGCCGACTTCCAGGGTGGCCCTGGTAGTGGGAAAGCGCCCATCGACGCCGTCGACGACGAACGTGCGCGCGGTGGCATCGGCCCGCACCCGCACGCCGAGCGCCTCCAGGCCCCGGTGCATGTAGCGCGTGTCGTCGGAGAACAACGCGTCGGTGATCTCCGAGCGGCCGGCGGCCAGCCCCGCGACGAGCAGCGCGCGGTTGGAGTAGCTCTTGGAACCCGGCAGCTCGACCACCGCGTCGAAGGGACGGGTGATCGGCTCGATCGGCAGCGTCACCGGGCCTTGAGCTTCAGGTCCTCGTAGGGGGCGGAGTACGAGAAACCCTTGATGTGGTCCACACACGCTTCCTCGACGCGCGGCCCCACGCCCCAGAGGAAGGCCAGCTCGTAGATCGGCACGTGCATCACCCGGTCGTGCATGATCCCCTGGATCTGGTACAGCAGCGCCTCGCGCTTCTTGCGATCGAGCTCGCGCGCCTGGCGCTGATAGAGATCCTCGATCTCCGGCACCACGCCGGACGAATAGATGCCGTTCTTGGTGACGTACACTTCGATCCGCGTCGCCGCATTCCCCGCCGGCGCGCCGAGGCCCATGATCACGCCCTTCAGCTTCTTGTCGCGCCACGCCGTCAGGAAGGCGGCGCGCTCCATGGTCCGCATCCGCGTGCGAATGCCGACAGCCTGCAGATAGTTCACGAGACCCTCGGCGAGGCCGAAGAACGGCGGAAACGGCGTGAGGTCGCCCGCGTCGAAGCCGTTCGGGTAGCCGGCCTCGGCCAGGAGCTTCTTGGACAGCGCCGGATCGTAGGCGGGCGGATCGTAGGCACGAGAAAACTCCAGCACCCGAGGGATCAGCGCACCGGTCGGGCGCGAGAGCCCCAGCGTCTCCGCCTGGTTGAGCGCGTCGCGATCGAGGGCGTGGCTGGCGGCCAGGCGCACACGCCGGTCGTGCCACGGCGACTTGGGATCCCACTGCTCGGGCAGGTCGAGGTACGGCACGCCGGGCGGCTTGGCCGCGGTGAGCTTGAGCCCGGGCGTCCGCTTGACGTCCTCCGCCGTCGGCCCGCTGAGCAGGTAGACGATGTCCACGTCGCCGGCCTTCAGCGCGGCGGCGCGGGTGGTCTCGTCGGACATGCTCTTGAACACCAGCCGCTTGACCGAGGGCGTCTTGCGCCAGTAGCCCTCGAACGCCTCCATGACCAGATCCACGCCCGGCGAAAAGCTCACCACGCGGTATGGGCCGGCTCCGATCGGGGCCTTCAGGAAGCCGTCGTCGCCCACCTTCTCGACGTACTTCTTCGGCACGACCCAGGCGGCGCCGGTGGCGGAGGTGCCGTAGAACGTCATGAAGTCGGGCCACGGCTCCTTCAGGATGAACCGCACGCGACCGGGATCGACGATCTGCACTTCCTTGACGCGCTCCTTCAGGAGCTTGGACCCGGCGCCGCGGTAGCGGTCGTAGGAGAACTTCACGTCCTCCGCCGTCACCGGGTCGCCGTTGTGGAACTTCACGCCTCGGCGCAGGACGAACTCGTACGTCAGCCCGTCCTTCGAGGTGGTCCACGACTCGGCCAGGCTCGGTGTGTTGTCGCCCGCCGGCATTGGCTTCACCACGGCGTCGTGCACGGCGTAGAGCACCATGAACGGGTTGATGAAGGCCTCGGTGTCGACCGGATCGACCCACCGCGCGGCGAGGGTGACGTGCAATCCCCATGTGAGCGTTCCCTCAGGGGCGGCGGCGGCAGGCCCGGCGAGGGCGGCCGACAACAGGACGAGGACGGTCGCGACGGCGAGACGACGCGGCAGATGTCTCATGAGCCCTCCGGGCGGCGGCTGGGTGTGGGCGTGACGGGGCGTCGCTGCGGCAGCGGCGCCGCACGCAGCGAATCCAGGTCGATCGTGGGCATCTCGAGGCTGAGCGCCTCCAGCACGCCGTTGGCCAGCTCGTTGTAGCGGCTGAAGCACTGACGCAGGCGCGCGCGCCACGCGACCATGCCGCCGTTGGCGTGCAGCTCGAAGGCGGATTCACGCCCGTCCAGGGCCGAGGCGACGTGGTCGGCGGCGAGCTGCAGCAGGGCCGAGCGCTGCAGCGCTGTGTAGCCGCCGCCGGCGAACGACTCCTCCAACCCGGCCGCGACCTCGGGCGAGGCCAGATCCTTGTCCGACGGGGCGACCACGAGCGACGAGCCCGGCAGGATTCGCAGGATCTCGGCCATGCGCTGCCGCGCCTTCTGCATGGCGATGCTGCCCGCGGCCACGTGGGCGCGGCCGGGAATGCAGGCGCCGTCCGTGGCGAATTCGGGATCGAGCTCGGCCGCCGTCTGGCAGCTCCGCACCGTCTGCACGTCGGTCACCAGGTCCATCAGGTACTCGATCGTCGGCTCGTGCGCCCGGAGCCCCATCGTGTCAACGCACGCCAGCGCGAGCCCGAGCGTGAACTCGGCCTTGGCCAGCCAGGCGTAGAGCTGATGCCAGAAGAGCCACGAGGCGATGGGCTCGGGCGACGCCTCGGTGAGGAACACGCGGTCCCACGGCACGAGCACGTCGTCGAGCCACATCTGTCCATCGAGCTCGTCGAACCGGCTGCTGAGCGGAGCCAGGAACGTGTTGGCGTGGCGCGCCGACACCTTGCGGCAGACGACGGTCACGCCGGGAGCGTTCACCGCCACCACGAACGTGGCGCGGTGACCGGCGTGATCGATCCCCGAGTGGCTGCCGATGTACACGTCCTCGGCGTAGGCGGGGCTGGTGTGCATGCCCACCTTGCCGCGCAGCACGAGCCCGGCGTCGGTCTCGCGCACCACCTGCAGCGCCGCCCGCTCGGCAGGATCCGCGCGGAGCCGATAGCCGATGGTGGCCGCACCCGCGCAGAACGTGAGGAAGCGGCCGGTGCGGGCGATCGCCTCACGGTAGCGCTCGGCGCTGGCGATCTGCTCGCTCGACACTTTTCGTTGCCGGACGGCTTCGAGAATGCCCAGCGCGATGAGGTGACCGTACCCCGGCGTGTGGGTCATGTTGCCAGCCGTCAGGAAGATCGTGGCGGAGTAGCTGCGTCCCATCGCGCGCAGGTCGGCGGACGTCCGTGGCACGGAGAAGGCCCACGGCGTGCGCGGGCCGCCGGCGCCGGGCGGCGCCAGGAGCGCGTCCTGCCACGCCGGGTCGTGGTGCCGGTCGTACCAGGCCACGTACTCGTCCACCATCGCGCGGGTGGCGGGATGAACGGTGACGTCGTCGATCAGACCTTCCCCGACGACCCAGACCCGGCGTCCATCGCGTAGTGCCGCTCGGTACTCGTCACCCGTCCTCACGACGCGCGTAGGGTATCATCGCCCGCGAGAGAGGCAGAGTGATGAAGATCACGGCGCTGGAGACGTATTTTCTGTCCGCTCCCCTGCCCCAGCCGGTCCGTACCTCGAACTCCACGATCGCCCGGGTGAGCGAGCTCGTCGTCACGCTCACCACCGACGCCGGGCACGTGGGCATCGGCGAGGCGCACGGGCCGTTCCTGTCCCAGGCCGGTCCCGAGGGCATGCGCGCGGTGGGCCAGATTCTCGAGCGGGTCACGCCGCTCGTGGTGGGGCAGGACCCGTTCGCCATCGAGCGGATCTGGCAGGACCTGTTCGCGCTCACCTACACCAGCGTGCGCGGCATCCCCACGCTGGCGGGCCAGCGCCGCCAGCTCGTGACGGCCATGAGCGCCATCGACATCGCGCTGTGGGATCTGATCGGCAAGGCGACGGGGCGTCCGGTCGCGTCACTGCTCGGCGGCGCGCTGCGCTCCCGCGTACCCGCCTACGTCACCGGCTTCTACTATCGCGACGGCGAGCGCCCCGACGACCTGCGTCGCGAGGCCGCACTGTACCTCGAACACGGCTATCGCACCGTGAAGGCCAAGGTGGGCGGCTTGCCACCGAAAGCGGACGCCGAGCGGGTGGGCCTGATCCGCCAGGCGGTGGGCCCGGACGTCGCCATCATGATCGACGCCAATCAGGGCTGGGACTTGCCCACCGCCATCGAGGCGTCGAAGCGCTGCGAGGCCTACGACATCTTCTGGCTCGAGGATCCGATGCCGTGGTACGACGAGCGCCACGCGCTGCGCCGGCTGAAGTCCGAGGTCCGCATCCCGATCGCCGCCGGCGAGACGGAGTACACGCCGTTCGGGCTGCGCACCATGGTCGCGGAGGGGCTGGTCGACTACCTGATCATCGACTCGACGTGGGCGGGCGGACTGACGACGTGGCGCAAGGCGGCGGTCATGACCGAGCTGTATCAGGTGCCGCTGGCCGCCCACCACGATCCGCAGATCCACGTCCACGCGGTGGCGGCGAGTCCGACCGGTTTCATCCTCGAGTCATTCGCCGATCCCACCCGCGACCCGCTCTGGTTCGAGCTGTTCGCCGAGCGCCCGACCATCGTCGACGGTTTCATGGCGGTACCGGACGCGCCGGGCCTCGGCCTCGAGCTGCGCCGCAACACGCTCGAGAAGTACGGCGTCAGGCTCCAGTAGCCGGCGTCATGCTTTGGTCGCTTCGGTCTCGGGCTGGGCCTGCCATGCCGCGGCGTCCTCTGCGAGCACGCGCGCCAGGACCTTGTAGTGATTGCGGAACTGGCGCCGGAACACCGCCGCGGCCAGCGGGATCTTCATCCGATCGATCAGGCCGCGGTCGCGCGCCCGCACCCGGGTGGAGACGACACACCGGGTGGGCCCGTCCTCGGAGAACTCGAACGTGGTGCGAATTCGCGGCAGCGTGATCGGACCCCGGATCACCAGGGTGGAGTCCAGCGTCAGGTAGTCGAACGGCCGCCAGTCCACCGCCCGCTGCACGAGGGTGTAGGCGCCGTGGTCGCAGTGACTCTCCCACCCCACACCGGCCCGGCCGGCAGCATTCGGTCGCGCCTCGATACCGCGCGCGTCGAGTTGCCAGCGCATGCGCTTGCGAGGATCGATGTGATACTCCCAGGCGATCGCGCGCGGGACGGGCAGCGGCGTGATCAGCTCGAGGTCGGCCTCCCTGCGCTCGACGAAGATGCGCGCGTCGCGATGGCGCACCACCGCCTGCGCGAGGTCGACGACGCGGCCGCGCACCTCGCCGAGGTCGTCGTATTTCTCGGCATGGGCCGGCAGGCCCAGCGTGCCGCCGGCCCGCTCCAGGAAGGCCTCGGTGAGCCACACGTAGGCGGTGGTACCCAGCGTCTCGGTGACGTGGTTCTTCAGCAGGCGATGGACGAGAATCACGTCCGGACCCATGGGCTTGGTCCCGGTCGGCGTCTGCTGCAGGACGAAGCTGCCGAGGTGGGCGATGAATTTCAGATCCAGCCCCCCCATGAGCGCGCAGGCCGTGCAGGTACACGTGGTCGCCAGCCGCATCTCCTCCAGCCGCAGCCGGAATGCGACGTAGCAGCCTTCCATCATGTCGATCAACCGCTCGGCATCAGCAAACGCAGCGCCCGGCGCGTAGGCGAAGACGGCGTCGCCCTCCAGCTCGATGAAGCGGAGCGGCGCCGCCAGCTGCGCGATCACCAGGGTGGTGAGCTCGGCGACGATCCCGTGGGCGTGCTCCAGCTCGGTGCGCGTCAGGAACGACGTGTATCCGGTGATGTCGGCGAGGACGAGGTAGCCCTCCTCGCGCGGGCGCTCACCCGACCCTGCCATGGCGCTACGCGAGCTTGGGCATGACGGTCTCGGCAAACCGACGCATCGAGCGCTCGACCTCGTCTCGCGGCAAGCGCGACCCCTGATCGAACCAGCCGATGACCTGCGAGAGCCCGAACTCCTCGCGCGCCGCCTGCAGGCGGTCGACGATCTCCGACGAATCGCCGAACATCGCCTGGTCGCGGCAGAACTTGTCGTAGGGCAGGCTGGCCAACGTCTCACGGACGCCCTTCAGGCGCGGCAAGTGCTCGCCGTACGAGTCGGGCAGCTGCGAGAAGATCGTCTCGACATTGCGGTAGTACTGCAGCACGCCCGGCCGCATGGCGTCCCGCGCGCCGCTCCCGCTGTCGCCGATGTGCATGGGGAACATCAGCGCCATTTGCTCGGCACCCCAGGCATGGCCGGCGCTCGCCAGATGCGTCCGGTAGATCGCCATGCACTCCCGTAGCTGCGGCAGCGGTGTGGTCGTGGTCCCCGAGTAGATCGGCCAGCCTTTGTCACCGATGTGAGCGAAGCTCTCGGGGGAATGCACGCCCACGCGGATGGGCGGATGCGGGCGCTGCAGCGGCCTGGGCACGACCGCGAGGTTGTCGACCTCGTGGAAGCGGCCGCGGTAGCTGAAGCGCTCTTCCGTCCACGCCAGCCGAATGATCTCCAGCGCCTCGTCGAAGCGCGCGCGATTCTCCGCCGAGGGGATGCGGAAGCCGTGGAACTGGGTGGGGATCGAGCCGCGGCCGACCCCGAACTCCAGGCGCCCGCCCGACAGCAGATCGGCGGTCGCCGCCTGCTCGGCAACCTGCAGCGGGTGGTGCAGCGGCAACAGCGTGACGGCGGTGCCGATGCGGATCCGCCGGGTGCGCGCGGCGATCGCCGGCACGACCATGAGCGGGTGGGATAGCAGCGAGAAGGCTCCGCCGAAGTGCAGCTCGGCCAGATAGGCCACATCGAAGCCGAGCGACTCGGCCAGGACGATCAGGTCGAACATCTCGGCGAAGCGTTCCGCCTGCGTCTGTCCGGCCGACTCGGAAACCTGGAAGAAGAGGCCGAATCGCATCGCGCACGAGCATACGGCATACGCCGCCATCCTTCCACTGGCAGGGATCTAGCGCGCACTGGCACTTGGTTGTCGCAACCTGCCGCAACCTGTCGTGAGGAAAGGAAGGCCGGGGCGCCGCAGTCTGGATACACCTGTCATGGAACGCCAGAGCCGCCGATCTGCCTAGGACAACCCAGTAACTCGTCGCTGAGCCCTCGGCGCTTGAGGACGTTCCTGGACGCGGCTCCCAGTGAGACCCTGCCGTGTTTGGCGATCGGGCTCGGCGTTCCCTCCGTTCCCACCGCATCAACCCAAGGGCACATGGGCGTTGATCGCCCGCGATGGCACTCGCCATACTTTCCCCAGGGCCCAGCACCCATAGTTCAAGGAGGAACAGCCGATGGGAGCGACATACAGGAAGCGCGGCAAGTCGTACTTGATCACGGTCACGCACAACCGCAGCGCCAGTACATGACGGTCCGCAGTCTCGCCGACGCGAAAGCCTTATGGCCGAGATCCACAAGCCAGAGGTGATCGGCGTCAACGTCATTCAGGCCATGCAGACGGCGAGGGCCCGGGTCGCCCCGACGACGACCTATCCCCCACTCAAGGACGCCCTCCCCGCGTGGCTCGACGCTCAGGAACGGAAGGGCGATCCGCTATCGCACCGTCAAATCCGCTACCGCACCGTCAATATGTACGGAGGGAGGCCGAAGGGTCGCGTGTACTGATTGGTGGGGAAAAGTTTTCATATATTGGTATCGGCAGACGCCGATGCTGGCGTTGTGGGACATCACTTTTGACCTATGGCACCCACCAGGCGGCGCGACCCCGCAAATGACTGAGTCAGCCTCCGCTGGCTCGCCCGACGGCGACCCCCGCCGCATCTCGCGCGCGGGTTTCTGGGGGCCGCAGCCAGAGCGACGAACGACGCCGCAGCCGCGCTCTCGCCGCGCAGGCCTCGTGTTGATCGTCGACGACTCGCACGACGCCCGCGAGCTGTACGCGATGTACTTCGATCACGTCGGTTACAGCGTCCGCGCCGTGGCCGACGGGCAGGCCGCGATCGACGCCGCGGTGGAGATCCAGCCCGACGTGATCGTCATGGACCTCTCGATGCCGCAGGTCGACGGGATTACGGCGACGGAGCGCCTTCGGCAGCACCCGCGCACCCGCGACGTCCCGGTGATCCTGCTGACGGGCTTCCCGCAGAAAGCCATCGAGCGGGGCGCGCTGGAGGCGGGCGTCGACGTGTTCCTCACGAAGCCCTGTCTGCCCGAGGATCTGGAGTCGCACGTGCGTCGGCTGATGGAGTCGAAGCGCCGCACGACCTAGCTCTCGCGGCAGCCACCTAGAAGTTGTCGCCGTCTGTCGATACGGCATACCCCGCCGCCCTTCTAGTGGAAGGCCGGCGGGGCCGGGGTCAGTTCCGCATGGTCACCGGGATGCTCGTCCGGCCGGTGTGGCCGGACGCGTCGCGGACCATCGCGGTCAGCGTGTGGCTGCCGTTGGCGACCGGGGTCACCCAGGGGATGGTCACCGGACCCAGGCTCCCCGTCGTCGCGGTGCCGGCCACCCGGTTATCGACGCTCAGCGTGTAGGTGTTGGGCGACCCGGACGCGCCGTCGGCCCACACCACGGGCCAGGCGGTGCCGCTGACCGTGGCGTCCTGGGTCGGCTTCGTGATGAAGGCACTCAGCATGTTCGCCAGTGACGAGGGCGGTTGCGTAACGGCAGCCGCGCTGGCGTCAACCACCCACACCCGTATCGAGGCGCTGCCGGTGCGCCCGGCCGCGTCCTTGACCCAGGCGGTCAGCGTATTCGTCCCGTTGGTGGTGGCCGTCCACGGAATCGTGACCGGCCCTCGAGAGGAGGTGGTCAGGCCGCCGACGAACTTGCCGTTGGCGATCAGGTTGAACGAATTGGCGGAGCCACTGGTGCCTTCGACCCACAACGTGACCCCCGCCCCGCGTCTGACGAACGCGTCCCATTTCGGATCGGTGATCGCCACCCTCAGCGTGCCCGACGGCGGCGGCGGAGGCGCGGTGACGGCCCCGCTGGCGCCCTGGGCGTTGACCTGCATCGTGGCGGAGCCCGTGCGACCGGCCGCGTCGCGCACGGAGGCCGTCAGCGTGGTGCTTCCGTTGACGGTCGGAGTCCACGCGATCGTCACCGGGCCGCGCGAGGACGTCGTCTGGCTGCCGACGACTCTGCCCGCGGCGCTCAGCGTGAAGACGTTCGCGGAGCCACTGGCGCCCTCGACCCACAGCACGACCCACGCGGTGCCCCTGACGGTGGCGCCCGGCGTCGGCGCCGTCATGGCCACCTTGAGGGAGCCCGACGGTGGCGGCGGCGAGACCGGCGACGACGCGGCGCCCGTCGCCGTGCCGCTCACGCCGCGCGACAGCGTATCGCCGGCGGCGGTGACGTTGACGTTGCCGGCGAACGTGCCGCCCGTGGTTGGCTGGAAGCGAACGAGGACGTTCTGGGTGGCGGCGGCCGCGAGCGTGAACGAGCCGCCCGAGACGATGCGGAACGGAGCGCCCACGCTCACGCTTCCCGACAGCGACGCGCCACTGGTGTTCTGCACGGTGAAGGTCCGATCGACGCTGCCGCCAGCCGCCACCGTGCCGAAGCTGACGGAGGTGGTGGGCGTGACGTTGATGTCGGCGTGCGCCACCCCACTGGCGGTCCCCGAGCACGTGCTCTCGTTGCCGTTCCGATCGACCGCGGTTACCCGGGCGAAGTACGTCGTGTTGGCGACGAGGCCGGTGAGGCGATTGTTGACCTGCTGCCCTGCCGCCGGCGCCGTCGTCGGCGATGACACCGCGTGGAAGCTGCCGCTCGGACAGGCCGGCGTGCCGGTACCGAGATACAGGCGGTAGCCGCCCAGGTCTCGCAGGGCTGTTCCGTCCGCGTTTGTCGTCGGCGCCGTCCAGCTGATGTTGACCGATGCCGCGTCGGCGCGTGGCAACTCACCGAGGACGACTCCACCGAGGAGCGCGACCAAGACCATGGATCTATGCATCGATTTGCCACTTTCTTTCTTGCAAATGTTGGAATCGCGCGTGGACGCGCAGGTGCTCGGCAAGGTGGAGGCCACATTGCGGTTTCCTGCGTCCGACGCGCGAATACTGGCGAAGCGAGACGAGAGCGAATGGTAGGAAGGTGATCCGCGTTCGTCTCGTGACACTATCCGTCAGGGCCTGCTCGCGCACCGACGGTGCTTGGACAGTCCGAAACTCTGCGGCATACTCCCCTCGCCGTCACTGCCAAGCCAAAGGAGCCGCGCCATGCCGAGAATCGCCCTGGTCACCGGAAAGTCCGATGTCCCTGCCCAGCACCACTACGTGGTGGACGGCGTCGTCGAGACGTTCGGCGGCGTGCGGGGCCCCTTCAGCGTGCTGCTGCACAGCCCGAAGCTGGCCGACCGGGTCCTTCCGCTGGTCAAGTTCTTCCGGGACGAGAGCGTGGTCGAGGGGAAGCTGCGCTCGATCGCCATCCTGACCGCAGTGCGAGAGCGCGAGGCCGCCTACGTGTGGGCGGCGCAGGTCGGCGCGGCCCGCCGGGCCGGGCTACGCGAAGACGTGATCGACCTGCTGCGCGCAAAGGGCGATCCGGCCTCCCTGCCCGCGGAGGAGCAGGAGATCGTGACCTACGTCCGCCAGCTCATGCGCACCAACCGCATCGACCAGCCGGCGTTCGATGCCCTCAACAAGCGGTACAACGCGCAGTGGCTCGTCGAGCTGACGGCGGCCGCCAACTACTTTGCCCTGCTCTCGGGCATGGTCAACGCGTTCGAGGTCGCCGCACCGGCCGACGGCGACAAGCTCCCGGCCTGAGGAGCACACGATGCGCCTGCAAGGACGGGTCGTGGCGATCACAGGCGGGGCACTCGGCATCGGGCGGGCGACGGCGCAGCTCTTCGCGGCCGAAGGCGCCGCGGTGGCGCTCGGCGACACGCAGGTCCCGGAGGCGGAGACCGCCGCGAAGGAGATCGTGGGACGGGGTGGCCGGGCGATCGCCGTCGGCGTGGACGTCGGCGATGCCGGCCAAGTGCAGGCCTACGTGGACCGGATCGTCGGCGACTTCGGTCGGCTGGACGTGATGTTCGCCAACGCAGGCATCGCCCACGCAGCACCGTTCCTGGATCACGCGCAGGGCCAGTGGGATCGCGTGCTGCGCGTCAACCTCACCGGGGTGTTCCTCTGCTGCCAGATCGCGGCGCGCCAGATGGTCCGGCAGGGCGGCGGCGGACGGATCATCACCACCGCGTCGATCAACGGCTTCCGCGGGGTCGAGAACCTCGTGGGTTACAACGTGGCCAAGGCCGGCGTGATCGAGCTCACCAAGACCATGGCGGTGGAGCTGGCGCCGCACCGCATCACCGTGAACGCCATCGCCCCCGCCCAGATCGACACGCGACTCACGCGCGCTTTCTCGGACGACGCCAAGCAACGTCGCGTCTCGCGCATCCCGCTCGGGCGCTTCGGCGACGTCGACGAGGTGGCCAAGGCCGCGCTCTTCCTGGCCTCCGACGACGCCAGCTACGTCACCGGCCACACGCTGGCAGTGGACGGCGGCTATCTGGCCGGCGGCCTGTGGTCACGCCCGCCGGCGGCGCCCACGCCACCGACGCCGTCGGCGCGGAGCTGACGCCCATGATCCGACGGTTCTCCACGCTCTACGTCGGCCACATCGAGCTGGAACAGTGCGGCCTCGCCGGTATTCCGGCCGACGACCGCCGGTACCCGAACGCGCGCCTGAGCGAGACGTTCGAGACCGCGACGGCGCTGGCGCAAGCCACCGACGCGCTCGGATACGACACGCTCTGGCTCGCCGAGCATCACTTCCAGCACGAAGGCTACGAGTGCATCCCCAACATCCCGCTGCTGGCCGTCGATCTGGCCCATCGCACCCGGCGGATCAAGATCGGCTGCGCGTTCAACATCGTCCCCACCTGGCATCCGCTCCGGCTAGCCGAGGACTACGCCACGGCCGACATCCTGACCAAGGGGCGCGTCGTCTTCGGCGTGGGCCGCGGCTACCACTCGCGCGAGGTGGAGACCTTCGGCAACCCGATGCTGGACGCCGAGGCCAACCGTGAGCTCTTCGAGGAGCAGGTGGAGATCATCCTCAAGGCGTTCCGCGAGGAGTCGTTCTCGCATCAGGGCAAGCACTACACGATTCCGCCGGAGGTCCCCTACCGCGGCTACCGGCTGAAGGAGATCACGCTGGTGCCGCGGCCGGTCCACCAGCCGCTCGAGGTCTGGCAGCCCATCGTAAGCGGCAGCGCGCGCAGCCTGGACTTCATGGCCCGTCACGGCATCAAGGGCGTCATCTCCGCCACCGCCGAGCAGTTCGTCGAGCGCTGGCTGCGCGACTACCAGGCGGCGGCCGGCCGCCACGGCCGGAATCTGCAGCTGGGCGAGGACGTGATCCTCGGCTTCCGCATGTGTCTCGACGACTCCGAGGCGCGCGCGATGGACCGGGCACGGCCGTACTTCGAGGAGCACGCCAAGTTCATGGCCCCGCTCGGCATGCTGCGCTACAGCGAGGAGCAGGTGAAGGCGGTGGCCGCGCGCCAGGCCCAGTCACCGACCATGGCCACGCTGGAGAACGGCGTGGCCAATCGCAGCTGGCTCTGCGGGCCGCCGGCGCACATCGTCGGCTACCTGAAGGAGGTCGAGGCGCGCTACCCCGGCCTTCAGCACATCATGATCGCCTGGGCGCTGGGAACGCCGCGCGAGCTGATGATCGAGCAGCTCACGCGCTTTGCGCGCGAGGTCATGCCGGCGTTTCGCTAAACGGCGGTTTGTAATTTCGACGTCAACGGCCCCCGCCCGGTCGTCAGCGGCAGCGCTGATGCAACACCAACGAGCATGCGTGCAAGGCGCGGTTGGCTTGCTCTGCTGCTCGGTGTCGTCCTGATCGGTGGCGCCGCGGCCGCGGTGTACGCGCTGCCCGAGATCATCCGCCGGGTCGCAATCGCCAGGATCCACGCGGCTACCGGCCGCTCCGTCAGCATCGCAGCCGTCGAGTTGAACCTATGGACCGGACGCGTGACGGTTCGTGGCTTCCGCCTCGCGGAGCGTGACCAGACGGCGCCGTTCGCCGACTTCGATCGCCTGGAGGCTCGCCTTCACCTGCCCTCCCTCCTGCGGGGCCGGATCTGGATCCACGACCTGAGCGTCAGCGACTCCACGGTACGCGTCGTGCGGTTGCCGACCGGTGAGTTCAACTTCTCCGACCTCATCCAGGCTTCCGGCACGACCACGGGGCCGCTCGACGTCACCGTGGACCACTTCGCCCTGGCCGGCGGGACCGTGACGCTGGAGGATAGGGCGCTGGCCGAGCCGCGGACGTGGACCTCGGAGCAGATCACGATCGAGGCGCACAACGTATCCACCCGACGGGACGATGGCAGCGCCATCGGCCACTCGCTGACCGTGGGCGCGCCCGTCTCGCTGGAGATGAAGAACCTTCGGCTGTATCCGATTCACCTGCAGGCCACGATGACCATCGAAGGCGCCGATCTCACGCCCCTTCAAGTGTACCTCCCGCCCGCTGCGCCGATCGTCATCGCCCGGGGTCGGGCGAGCACGACCCTCACGATGACGCTGGATGCGCGCGAGGGAATTCGCGCCGACGCGACGGGACGCTTCGAAGACGTCGCGCTGGTCAGGCCCGAGGGCGGCGAACCGTTCACCGTCGTGCCGAAGCTGACGGCCGAGATCTCTGGATTCGGGTTCCGCAACGGCGACCTGCAGCTGACGCGCCTCGCGGTCGACGGCGCCATGCGCGTGCGCGATGCCTCCATGAAGTCGGGGGACCGCTACCCGTTGTCCACGGTGCGGGCGAGCGTGTCCGATCTCACGTGGCCGGCCCGGACGCCCGGCCGACTCGACGTGCTGACCAGCATCCCCGGAGGCGGCACGCTCGCGCTCGTGGGCACCGTCCAGCCCCCGCCGGCCGCGAGCCAGCTGCGACTTCGCCTGAACAACCTCGACCTCGCGCGCTGGGCCGAATTCGTGCCGGTGGCAGCGCGGGTGACGGGCATCGCGGAGGCGGACCTGAATCTGAACGAGCCGCTCGGCGGCGACGTCCCGGCGCGCGTGCAGGGCTCGCTGGCCGTCAGTCAGCCGTCGGTGGCTGCCGGGCGGCAGGAGCTCCTCGGCGCGCGGCGCGTCGAGGCCCAGGGCTTCGAGCTGCGCTGGCCCACGCGACTGGTCGTCAAGCGCGTGCTGCTCAGCGAACCGCGGGGCACGATCGAGCGCGATCGCGCCGGCAATTTCCCGCTGACCGCCCTCGTCGCGCGTCCCCCGGCCAGGCCGGGTACGACCGCACCGCCTGCCATCGAGCCGGCGAAGACCTCGGCGGCGCCGCCGCTTGCCGTCGAGGTCGGCGAGATCGCCGTGCAGGATGGCCGGCTGACCTGGCGTGACGAGACAGTCAACCCGGTGGCGGTGCTCGCGGTCTCCAACCTCGACGCCAGTGTGACCGGCGGCGGCTGGCCTGTGCGCGGACCACTGGGCGTGCGTGTGGCCATGCGGCCCCCGGGTGGCGGTCTGGTGCAGGCCGCGGGCCGCGTGGGTCTGGAGCCCCCGACCGCCGATCTCCGCGTGCGGACGAACAACGCCGAGCTGGCGCCGTATCAGCCGTACGTGCCGATCGCCGCGCACGTCGGCGGTGCGGCGGACATGGACGTCGCCGTGGTGATGGCGCCGCCGGCGGAGCGCCGCGCGACCGTGCGCGGCAGCGCGGCGCTGTCCCGGGTGGACGTGCGGGACGGCGAGCGAACGGTGGCCCGCGTCGAGCGCGCCACCGCGACCGGACTGGAGCTCGACTGGCCTCAGCGCATGACCATCAAGCAGCTGGCACTCGTGCGCCCGTGGCTCCTGGTCGAGCGCGATCCACAGGGCGGGCTGCCGCTACGGACCTTGTTCGCGCCGTCGGCAAGTGTCCCCGGTGCGACCCCGGCCGCGGACGCCACCACCGGGGGCGAGCCGTTCGCCGTCAGCGTCGCGCGACTCGCCACTGAGGATGGCGCGATCCGCATCGTCGATCGCGCGATCTCCCCGGCCTTCGCGGTGGATGTACAGTCGGCGGCGCTGCAGGTGACCGGTTTCTCGACGGCGTCCGCGGCGCCTGCGCGAGTGGATCTGGCCGCGCGGGTCGGCGCCTCCGCCGAGCTCGCGCTGCGCGGGACGATCGGCGCGTTCGGTGGTCCGCTGAAGCTCGATCTGAACGGCGAGCTCCGGGAGTTCGCGCTCCCCCGCACCAATCCCTACCTGTTGTCCCAGGTCGGGTGGCAGACGCGCGAGGGCCGTCTCACCACGAAGCTGGTGTGTCGCATCGACGGCGACGTGCTATCAGCCCGGACGGACATACGGCTCAGCCGTTTGCAGCTCGTGCGGACGGCGAGCCACGACGAGACCCAGGCCCGGATCGGCTTGCCGCTGGGCCTGATCACCACGTTGATGAAAGACAGTCGCGGTGACATCAACCTGTCCTTCCCGGTCGGCGGACGCCTGAGCGATCCACGCTTCGACTTCCGGGAAGCGATCTGGGGCGCCGTTCGCACGGTGGCCGTCAACGCCATCACGCTGCCGGTCAGCTGGATCGGACGTGTGCACTTCACCCCGGACTCGCGGATCGAACGCATCCAGGTCGATCCGGTCACGTTCGAGCCGGGCACGGCCACCCTCACGCAGCAGGGCGAAGGCCAGGTGGAGCGCCTCGTGGCATTCCTCGATCAGCTTCCCGACACGAGGCTGGCGCTCACACCGATCGTCTCGCCGCAGGATGCCGAAGCGCTCCGACGCACGAAGCTAGAGGCCGCGATCGATCGCACCGCACGCCAGGAGCGTCTCTCGCGTGACCAGGCGATCGCGCGCCTCTTCGCCCAGCAGCGGCCCGGCCAGCCCGTGCCCGACGACCCCGCGGCCACCCTGAAAGCACTCCTGAAGCGCCTGCCATTGCCGACCGGCGAGCTCTCGGACATCGGCGGGCGGCGACTGGAAGCCGTGCGCGCGACGGCCAAGCGCGCGGGGATCGACTCCGAGCGACTGGTCGACGGTCAGGTCACGCAGCGCGACGATGGGGGGAGCCGGGTCGAGATCGACGTCCGCGAGCCCGACGAGCCTCGGCCGTCGAAATTCCGCGAAGCGCTTCGAAAGCTCGGCCTGCCCCTCAAGGAGGCAACCCCATGATGCGGGCGTTGATCTCGTTACTGCTGACCGTCGCACTGGGAGTGGGAGGCTGCGCCACCATGGATCCGCAACAGGACGTGCGGATCGAAGCCGAGGTCAAGGCCCGGCTCGTGGGGGAGAAGACCGCCAACCTCACGCGCGTCGGCGTGTTGAGCACCAATGGGGCCGTGTACCTGAGCGGCGGCGTCGAATCCGCCGAGGCCCGCGCACGGGCCGCCGCGCTGGCCGGAAGCGTGCCGGGCGTCGAACGCGTCGTCAACACGCTCGACGTTCGCCCCGCGCTCTAGCGTACGTCCGGCGCGCGTCCCCGACCGCGGCAGCTCGAGATCGACCACGGAGGCGGCGGCTCAGCGGCCGCGCAGCTGCGGATCGAGCGCCGAGCGCAGCCCGTCGCCCAACAGGTTGAAGCCGAGCACGGCGAGCATGATGGCGAGTCCCGGAAACACGCTCATCCACGGCGCGGTCTCGAGGTAGGTGCGCCCCTCGTTCAGCATGGTGCCCCACGAGGGCGCGGGCGGCTGCGTGCCCAGGCCGAGATAGCTCAGGGCCGCCTCGGTGAGGATCGCGTAGGCGAGACTGACCGACGTCTGCACGATCAGCGGCGCCAGAACGTTCGGGAGGATGTGACGCAGGACGACGCGGAAGGTCCCGGCGCCGAGGCCGAGGGCGGCCACCGCATACTCCTTCGCGCGCTCGGCGATCACCGGGCCCCGGACGACGCGGCTGAACAGCGGCGCGTAGACGACCGCGATGGCCAGGGCGGCGTTGTCGAGGCCGGGGCCGAGCATCGCCGCGATCCCGATGGCCAGGATCAGCGTCGGGAAGCTGAAGAGCACGTCCATCGCCCGGCCGATGACGAGATCGGTCGCGCCGCCGACGTAGCCGCCGGCCAGCCCCAGGATCGCGCCCGCCACCAGCGCGAGGCCGATGCTCGAGATGGCCACGCCGAGCGCAATGCGGCTGCCGTAGATCGTCCGGCTCAGCACGTCGCGTCCGAAGCGATCCGTGCCGAACGGATGCGCCAGTGAGGGCCGCTTGAGCGCGTCCGCCACCTTCATCTCCGTCGGATCGTAGGGCGCGACGACGCCGGCGAAGACCGCCAGCAGGACCATGATCACGATGATCGCCGCGCCGAAGAGGACGAGCCCGTTACGCCGCGCGGGTCGGCTCGCGACCTCGACCAGCGGGGCAGCCAGGGGCGCGGTCATGGACTCAGCCATAGCGGATCCGCGGGTCCACGTAGGCGTAGACGAGATCGACGAGCAGGTTCGACACCATGAAGAGCCCGCTGATGAAGAGGATCGTCCCCTGCACCAGCGGATAGTCGCGCTGGAACACGGCCCACAGGAGCAGCCGCCCTACCCCCGGCAGCGTGAACACCTCCTCGGTGATCACGGCGCCGCCCAGCAGATACCCCACCTGGACGCCGGCCACCGTGATCAACGGGATGAGGCTGTTCTTGAGCGCGTGTCGCCACAGCACGCCCTGCTCGGCCAGGCCCTTGGCGCGCGCGGTGCGGATGTAGTCCTGGCGCATCACCTCCAGCACTGACGACCGCGTCATGCGCATGAAGACCGCGGCCACCGCGGTGCCGAGCGCCAGGCCGGGCAGCGCGATGATCGCCAGGTTCCGGAGCGGATCGCGGACCAGGCTCACGAAATCGACCGCCGGTGCCCAGTTGAGCCAGAGCGAGACCGCCAGGATGAGCATGCTCGCCTGCCAGAACACCGGAACGGACAGGCTGAACAGGCTGATCAGTCGCACGGCGTGATCGAGCGCGGTGTTCTCGCGCCGGGCCGACAGCATCCCGAGCGGGACACCGACCGCCACGGCGACGAGCATGGCCGCGAGCGTCAGCTCGGCGGTGACCTCGAGCCGGCTCAGGATCATCTGCACCACGGGCGTGCCCGTCCGCCAGCTCGTTCCCAGGTCGCCGCGGAGCACGGCGCCCAGCCAGCGCGCGTACTGCACGTGGATCGGGGCGTCGAGTCCGAAGAAGGCGCGCAGCGCGCGCATGGATTCCTCGCTGTAGGAGCCCTCCGTCCCGACCATCTGGTCCACCACGGTGCCGGGGATGAGGCGGACCATCAAGAACACGGCGATGCTGACGCCCAGCAGCGCGGGCACGATCGACAGCGTGCGCAACAGCACGTAGCGTCGCACTGCGCCCCGCCCTACCCGCTCACTCGCGGCGGACGCTTACTTGTCGAGCGAGACGGTGCGGAACCCGTAGTAGTTGGTCGTGAAATGCTGCTGGTACTGGACGCCGGCCTGGGTCACGTCGATCATGTCGGGCGCGAACGTCCAGATCTGGATGGCCTTCTCCACCATCAAGCGCTGGACCTTGTCGTAGATGTCCTTGCGCTTGGCCGGATCGAGCGTGGTGCGGCCCTGGTCCAGGAGCACGTCGACGTCGGCATCGCCGTCGTTGTTCCACTGCTTCTCGGACGAGTGGAAACGCCGATAGAAGAGCGAGTCGGGATCGGCGTCACCGGTCGTGGCGTTCATGGTGAGGTCGTAGTCGAAGTTGGGCTTGATGATGGCCTTGATCCAGACGCCGTACTCTTCCTGGATGATCTGCACGTCCACGCCGATCTTCTTGAGCTGGGCGGCGATGACCTGGGCACCGGCCACCATGGTGGGGAACGTGGGGATCACCTTGAGCGTCGTCTTGAAGCCGCCGGGGTAACCGGCGTCGGCCAGGAGCTTCTTGGCCCGATCCAGGTTCGGCGTGTACCACTCCTTGAACGCGTCGGCGGACAGCGCCCACGGTCGCATGGCCGGCGTCAGCGGTCCGGTCACCGAGCCGAGGCCGGCGGCCGCCGCCTGCAGCACTTCGGTGCGGTCCACGGCCAGCGCCAGCGCCTGGCGGACCCGCACGTCGGTGTAGGGCTTGCGGCCATGGTTGATGTTGACCATGTCGAAGCCGAGCCGCGGGGCGCGCTGGGCGCGCAGCCGCTTGTCGTCCTTCACGAGCAGGTAGTTCTTGTTGTCCTCCAGCAGGGCGTGGTGAATGTTGCCGGTGCGCAGCTGGGCGATGATGTTCGCCTCGTCGGGAATCACCTTGATCTCGACGGCCTCGACGATGGGCTTGCTCTTGTCCCAGTAGTCCGGATTCCGCTTGGCCTTGAGATGGCTCTGCGGCATCCACTCCTGCAGGATGAACGGGCCCGTGCCCATCGCTGTGCGCCGCAGGTCGCCCTTCTCCACCGCCTCGCGCGCCACGATCGCCGACCAGCCACCCGCCACGCCCGCCAGCAACGAGGCGCTCGGCGCCTTGGTGACGATGCGCACGGTGAGCGGATCCGGCGTCTCGATGGTCTCGATGGCGCTCAGATAGCCGCGGCCACCCGAGCCCACCTTGGGATCGAGAATCCGCTCGTAGGTGAACTTGACGTCGTCGCTCGTGAGGTCGCGTCCGTTGTGGAACTTCACGCTCCGGCGCAGCTTGAAGGTCCAGGTCTTCCCGTCGGTGCTCGTGGTCCAGGACTCCGCCAGCGCCGGCTCCAGCTTGCCGTCGAAGCCCCACTCGACCAGACGGTTGTAGAAGAGCGGGTCGATGCGCTGGCGTGAAAGCGCCTGCTCCATGATCGGGTCGAGACTCGGCGCCTCGGTCGTCTTGGCCGAGATGAACGTGCCGCCCCGGCGAGTCTGGGCCGCGGCCGGCGCGGCCGCGATGGCGGCGGCGGACGCGGACAGGGCGAGGAAGCGGCGGCGAGTGAGACGGCGCGAGTGAGTCATGGAGTCCTCCGAGCCCAGGGTCGAATGGGGTGCCCTACACGCCGAGCAGCGCTTCGAGGTTGCGCGAGAGGATGCGCTCCTTCTCCTCCGGGGTGAGGCTCTGCAGTCCCTGCACCCACGTGACCGGCGAGGGGTGCCATGGCACGAACGGCCAGTCGCTGCCCAGAACCACGCGGTCGGCGCCCACCTGGTCGAGCAGGAAGCGTAGCGCTTCCTCGCTCCCCGTGACGCTGTCGTAGTACAGCCGGCGCTGGTAGGCGCTGGGCG
>Ga0111539_10002472_pt1 | contig 24526 bp, 27 predicted proteins | sample RhiMethybrSRZTD1_FD_79667 | JGI IMG/M metagenome (GOLD analysis project Ga0111539, IMG submission 79667) | Populus rhizosphere microbial communities from Tennessee, USA - Rhizosphere MetaG P. TD hybrid SRZTD1 (version 2) (version 2) | ecosystem: Host-associated > Plants > Roots > Rhizosphere >...
CGCAGCTTGTCGTCCGAGGCTGCCATGTTCTTGCCCGCTTCGGTATGGGGCTGTTCCAGCCACCGTCTGTTCCGATGAGTACACGCCCAACCGTCAGCACGATGGGCAAAGGTTCTATCTTCCTCACACTTCTTTTTCTCTCCAAGGTTTCTTCTATAATTTGTCACGCCTCACTTATTTTTCCGGCTCGACCTTCTCCTGGAATGAGGGTGTGCTTTGGTGATCTTAGTGAGTGCCGCAGCTTTGTGCATGGCTAGGTGGTCAGTCTTGTCGCTCTTGATCAAATATTGCGGCTCCTCCGTCGAAGCGCGTACGGTGTAGGTCTTAAACTTGATGGCGGAGGTAACCTTCTTCTTGATCGTTCCGCAGACACGGCCCGCTTCCGAGTTCCAGCTCACATGATCCCCAACTTTGAATTCAGGTTTCATCAGTATGTGCCCTGTGGATGCTGTATCAGCGTAGCCATCCCAGCCTGTCTGTGGCTGCGATGTACCTAAGCCTCGGTGGTCGCTCCACCTGTACGATATGGTTTGGGCCTAGGCCACCGATGAGATGGTGTGCCCTTTCGAGCTCTTTTTCTCAAACTCTCTAGTCTCCCAACAGCATCTGGGGTCTCGACTTTGAAGTTCTTCAACGAAGAGCTCTTCCGCAGTACCCCGCTCTTCCAACCGGTCCTTGTGCAACCTTCCCCGTCTTCAACAAGGCACAAGTGGTTTGGCACTTTCCTAACCAAAGGGTGGAAACCACGCCGGACATGTTCAGAGATTCATGCGCAGTCGCACGACCCTCCCTACAATCCGCTGCCGCATGGTCAACGGGCAGTCGGGGTATTTCGGATTCAGGGCGCGGAGCCATGACTGATTCTTGAGCTTCTTCAGTTGCCTCAGTTTGGCCTCCTCGGCATCCTTTCCCCGTGTCACGACAATCACATAGTGATTTTGCGCTGGTGCCAAGTCTGGGTTCACAAAGACAATCTCTCCTTTGTGGAAGAGCGGCTCCATCGCATCGTCCTTGATGCGCAACGCAAATACGCGTGGCCCGGCCACATCCGTCTCGATCATCGCCTGCGCCAGCTCCTCAACGGGGCTGTCCCTCCGCTGCGTCGCCTGGCCCACCTTGCCCCAGGAGAGTAACGGGATTTTCCGATAGTGGACCGTCTCAGTGACCGGGTTCGGGCTGAGCAATTCCGAGTGAGAGGCCGTCAACTTTGATTTGCCGAATTGCAGGACATCCAAATCCACATGAAAGTATGCCGCAAACTTTTTCCACGTCTTTACGCTCTTCGGAACTCCCCCGAGGAGGATACGCTTGATCACCTCCCGCGAAACTCCGATGGAGGCCCCGAGTTCTTCCTCGTCGAGGCCTTCACTCAACTCCTTGTGAATGAGGCTCCTCAGGTCCATGGGCATGTTCCAATCGCAGAAGCGTCACATCGCTCTTGAAGAGCACTGTGCAGAAATCTGTGCCTCACTGGCAAAACAAGCACTTCGACAATTCACTTTACGCAGTTTATCGCTTTCCTCTCATGTCAAGGCATCCACTGAGGGGACCGGCTCCTTTGCCAACGCACGCGACAATAATTCATTGGCGCATACCTGAACGATGTTTGTCTCCTCGGGCGTCAATCGCTCGCCTTGGATCAGAGCGCTTTGCAGTCTTTCATTAATCGTGATCAAGTCCCGCACGTCTTTTCGTATCCTCTCCATGTGAGCATTCCTTGATGTACGAAACATGGCTTCCTCCTCCTAACGCCAAATTTGGATGCAAAGACCGTTCACATGAAAGTGACCATTGACATAAACGTAGAGTTAGGGATCCATGCCCATACCCACACCCAGACCAATTCGTGCGCGCAAAAGGTCGTGACGCCTTACGGAGTAGACGACTTTGCCATTCTTTTCAACCGGGAGACTCACCACATGGTGCTCCTCCATCATCTTCGCGGCCTTCGAAATCGGAGTGGCGTCCGTCACCGTGAGGCAATCCATCCGCATAATGTCGTTCGCCCGCACCTTGCTCAAATCCATGCCTGCATCCAGCGCCCGCATGACATCAAACTCGTTGATAAAGCCGAGGTACCTTCCCTGGTCATCCACGACGGGAGCCCCGGCCGTATGGGTGGACAGCAAGTCCACGGCAACCACCATTCCATTTCGGTTCTCATCAAAACACAATGGGTTGGTGGCGTCGATCTGCCCGATTGTGTTCAAACCCCCAACTGGGACTCCTGGTTTGTTCTGAAGAGTCATTTTCCCCTCCCAATGGGTCGCCTAGCATGATTGAATTTAGGAAGGGGGAAGTGGCTCGCTTCCCCCTTCGATGAATAATCCCTGTATCGGCGCAGCCAGGCTGCTACGGGGTGATATTCTCAAATTGCTCCCCAGGCTTAGGGTTTCTCTCTCCCCGTCCCACGATCCAGACGCTCGCATTCCGATCGACTTCTGCGCTTGGAATATTTTCGTCCAGGCGTACTTGATAATTGTACTTTCCCAACTCCGAGAAACAGAGGCTAGCGGAAGCATTCGGAGCCACGACGGCTGAAAGGATCGTTTGATCGACGGTTTTGAATCCGCTACGACACGAGATCGAAACCGCATCCGATTTTGGGAACACCACCGCGATCGGCTCAGATCGCTGGTTGACCCAGCGAACCTCATCCCCCCGGCCCGCATTGATTTGAAGAGGTTCTATTTTAGGACCGACATTCACTGTGTGTGATTTCGTTCCCTTGGACGAATAGGGCGCAGACTGGCACCCTGCAGTGACCAACAGCATCCCTAATAGTGGAATCACGAGACTGTATGTTTTCACGATGAGACTCATAGTATCCTCCATAATTAATTGACCCCGGCACCAAGAATGCGGAAGCGGGGAACCCATCTCGGAATTTGATCGGTCAAACATGTGCCAACCCGTGCGAATCACCTTGCTGGACGCCATTCATCGTTTGATGTACAGCAGTCCGCCTATGTGTTTTGGATCGAGGTGACTGTAATAGGTGAACACACTCTGATCGGTTCCGATACTATCCAAATCGGTCGCCGAGAGCTTGATCGTCTTGGTTTCTCCGGGCTTCACAATCTCTTTCACGCGCACCTTGTCGATCGCGAATCCCTGGTCCTTCTTCGTATGATTTGTAAGGGTGAACGTGACTCCACTCACTTTCCCTCGCTCATCCACGATGATCGCGGACGGCACCACAAAGCTGACATTATCCTCATCGAGAATCGCGAGGTTGAATTGTGTGGGACCCTTGACCTCTTGGCCATAGGACAGCGTGCCGAGGCTCAAACAGAAAACGCATGCTCCGAGTAGTGCTACGACGGCTGTTGATTTCATTGACGTCTCTCCTCTCACAGTTGTGTATGGGAAGATATCCTAGCTCGCGGCGATAATCGTAGGCTGAAAGAACCGCTGCGTCCGCCTGTACAGGCCGGGGGGTTCGCGACAAACGGGCAGAATACCTGCGACGAGAACGAGACTGACTTTCAGCATGTGTTGCCTTGCCATGATGGCACCTCTCTCAGTAGATGAATTTGCTGTCGATGACTGCTTCTGCTTCCGTCTTCTTGAAAACCAAGTATTTGTGCCTTGTCTCGCCTCCGGCCGCTCAGCCCTGATACAGGAATGGGAGTGCTGCTTCTTCTGGAAAAGCCGGCTGCTTACCAATCTTGTCGAGCGTGTCCGCGATCCGCGCGGGGTTGCCCCAATCACTCCACAGGACGTCACCAATCTCCATGACTGCGAGCCGCTCCGGTGCACGATGAAGCAGGTGCGAGGAGAAGTTGCGACGCGGCATCGCTTCATAAATTGCGTCGAGAACCCTCAGTTCTTCAACGGTATCCACGGCCTCTTTCAGCTGATCGAAACGATGCATCATCTCGGGAACACACTGCCATCCCAAGTCCCAAAGGTCTCTACCTTTGGCCACGAGTACGAGGGTATTCCATAGACCGCCCGTGGCCTCCAATCCGCGAGCAGTGGCCTCATCCGGTTTCTCGAGAAACGTTTCCACGGCCCTGATTATTGCCTTGCCCGACCGACCAAGAACTCGTCCTGGCTGGATCCATCCGTACTCCAGCTCCAGGCTGTCCGGCCGGGCCGCAAGCAATACGGGCCGTCCATCCAATAGCGTGCTTCCCCAGACCGCACGAGTCACAGTCGATAGAAATACGTCTTCTTGGGAAACAAAATGATCCGATGGATAGATCACTACCGTTGCCTCTGGATCACGCGCCAAGATGAAGGTAAGCGGTAGAAAAATCCCGGGCGCTGTGTCCATGTTCTTCGGCTGCAGCAGCACCATACCTGCCGGTCGTCCATCGAGCTGGGACCAGACCTCATCTTGATGATGCCGAGCCACCACCACGACCACTCGTTCCCAGGGGGTAAATCTGGCCGCCCGGTCGAGCGTATGCTGGAACATTGAGCGGGATCCGACGAAGGCGCAGTATTGTTTCGGTTTCTCGTATCCGAGCCAACGTCGGATGAACTCCCTGGTCCGCACCCCGTCGCCGCCAGCCAGCACGATGGACCACAGATTTCCTCGTCCATCACCGCGTTTCATACGATCCTCCTTTTCCTTCTTGTCCTGAAACACGCCGCTACTCCCTCAGGTGTCTGTTATGCATCGTCGCCCGGTATCGACGTGCTCACGAGATATCCGTACTGTCTTCGTTCTGGGCGTGCCCTCTTCACCAGCGACCGGATTTGATTCTTCAGAATCACAGAATCAACACGGTGCCCGCATTGAACGCAACGCAGAACATTCGCGTTGTATTCTCCGGCATTACTCAAGTCGTGGGACCATTCATTTACCAGTAAGCCCGCGCAACGAGCACAATCCCTCGTATCAAACTGGTCGCTTCTCGCCAAAGTCCGACTAACATTGTCATTCCAGGTTTGTGACACGGTCTCACCCCACCTTGCCTCTTTCGACTTCATCCTTCGCTCCATCATTCACGCTCCTGGTTACTGGCTCGACGCGATTGCTCTTTGCTCAAGAACATCAAGGTGTCCCTTTAGCCGTTGGTGAAACTGTACCTCCGTCAGATGAGCGGGGCATGAAGCGATCATGAAGACTTCTTCATCCAGCACGAGCTACTATTCAGAGCAGTAAGCATTAACCTTGCTAGGATAAGTACATATTGAAATTACAGGGAACCATGCGGTTGACGAGGCGGAATCGCCGACAGGAAAGTCGTCGCGCACTGTGCGGCTCGTGCGACACCACTCACTTCGACGACTGAACGACCACGTGAGCGACCGTCAGGAGGGCTTCAAAGTCATTATCTCAGAGTGAAAACTGTGGCAATGTGTAGGATCGTCAGTTTATGCTTTATTGCGCGCAACTAGCAGTCAGGTTCCAGGAGAACTTGAGCAACATGAGAATCTGTAGTGCTAGGACGGCTGGGAATACAGGGCATGCAAGGAAACTGGCACGAACTTCTTGAAGAACCGAGAGGTAGCCATGAATGAAGCGGCATGGATCGGGGCAAATATTGAGATGGTCACAAACTATTTAGCGAAAGAGTTCGAGAATTTTGCGATTGCGTATCGAGCCGATAGACCGCTCACACATACCTTTACCGTTGATAATGGGAAGAAGCTCTTTAAGCTTGTTATTGGATGGCCCGTCTTAGCTGATACACCTTTGACCCACGCGACAATTGAACGCTTATGGAAAGACAACGTGGCGGAGGAAATGCGTCTCCATGGAGAGGGCGGCTATTACTGGACGCCTTCAGACAAGGACACGACCCAGCGTCGCGTTTGATAAACAGGTTCCTCGATCCATTACGTACTCTCATGAAGTAGGCCAGCGGCTCAGGTGAGAGGAGTAGCCCCTCAGGGAGATAGTCGAATGAGAAAGGAAAGAGACATGACACACAATGCTCTTAGGCAACTCGTAGTGCTCACCGTGTGGTTGCTCGCCGCGATATCCTTGGCTGGTGCAGCCTCTGAGGCCGCTGAGACTGATCCCAAACTGCTTTCCGAGAACCGAGTCCTCCTCGGCACGGTAGAGGAAGTCCGAAGTGGTCAGGCACGAATCAACATTGGTGAAGGGCAGCCTCGGTTTGTTCCGATGGGCGTGCGTAAAGATAAAGGATTGCCGGAATTAAAAAAGGGAGATCTGGTTGAGATCACAATCAATGATCAAAATCTTCTGGTGGATGTACATCTGCTCGGCGAGGCCAGCCACCATCGCGTTGTGGTGGGGCAGGTCACCGAACCGATGGAGACGGGGCATGACAAGGCCGTGATTCGCACGACGGACGGGAAGGAAGAGTCTCACCTCGTGCGACCGGTCGCGAGAAGCAAGATGGCCTCCATGCCTGTGGGAGCCGACGTCATTTTTCTCATCGATGAGTTGGACAAGATTGTGGACGTGACCTTTGGCAGCAAGGAAGCCGTGCAGCGCGCGGCGGAACTTGGGCAAAGGAAAAGTCCCTTGAAGGGTAACCTGAATCGAGTTGTCGGGGTGATTGTGAAGCCCTTGGCTCATGATCGGATTGTCATCCGCACCGAAACCGGCAAAGAACACTCGTACGAGGTGCGTCCGCTTATTCAGCAGCGGGTGGCAGCTTTATCCAAAGGCGATACTGCGGTCCTCTTGGTGGATGAAGAAGGCAAAGTGACGGACGTCGCATTTGTACCGAGTGGAAACAAATAAATAGCCACCACGGAGGGTCGGACTCGCGGTGATAAATGTCTTTCTAATGGCCCCCATCTGATAGGCCACTCCGTGAGGAGTGACGCCTCACAGTGCGGAAACAGCTTCGTCTAACCAGAAAGACCTCATACATCATCAGCGAGGCGCAACATCAGCGACACAACGCGTGACGAGGAAACACAATCGGTGTCGCCTCGACCTTTGGAGAGCGATCGCGCTCAATCGGTACAGTGCGAAACATCCTCGCTCGGTACAAGCTTGCATCTGTCTGCACTCAAGCCCCGTCGAACTCCTTCTCACCTACCGACTTCTATTAAGCAACCGAATCGTGGCCGTGTACCTCTCAAAAAGGCGTGAGACTTGCACAAGCTCGCTCTCAACTTATCCATCGAAGGCCACTCATGCGCACACTCATTCTAGGGCAAATAATCGTGAGGCCAATGCCGAAACCAGGGAAGCCCCGAGCTATGAGGGGACTGCTTGACGCTCAGAATAGTTCAGGCAGTGCCGCCGGAGAGAGTGTCGCGATCCTCCGCGTCGTTCACGAGGCATTCGGATGTCGGATTCCAGATGTATGGTTCACATTACCCATATCCATGTTCGCATGCCACGCGCAACCGCCTTTTCCCGCGATAAGCCCCCTATGCTCCAAGGAGCGACGCTATGCTGTGGCCGTTGATCGCATACTCTGCGCTGGCGGTACTAGTGACCGCCACCATGCTTGGCTCATATGTTCTGGGACAACGGCATCGAGACGTAGGCGCCGGCACACCGTACGAGTCCGGCATTGTCTCAACAGGCTCAGCGCGCGTGCGCTTCTCGGCACGTTTCTATCTCATCGCCATGTTCTTCGTGGTGTTTGATCTGGAAGCGGTGTTTCTTTTTACCTGGTCTGTAGCGGCCCGCGAAGTCGGCTGGCCGGGTTATGGGGAAGTGGTGATTTTCATCGGGGTCCTCCTGGCAGCGTTGCTATATCTCTGGAGGGTTGGTGCGCTCGATTGGCCACAGAACGGCCAAACTCTGAGTAACGGAGGATCCACATGCAATGGTCGTTGATGAAACCGGACATTACAGGATTGGTGGCTCATCCAGACCACGAGCCATTCGAACAGGCCGTACGCCGCAGCGTCATCCTTTCTCGGCTGGAGGATTTGGTCGCATGGGGTCGTAAGAACTCCTTGTGGCCCTTCAATTTCGGACTGTCCTGTTGTTACGTGGAGATGGCCACCAGCATTACAAGTAAGTTTGATATCTCGCGCTTCGGTGCGGAGGTGATTCGTGGCACACCCCGCGAGGCAGATCTCATGGTGATCGCTGGAACGGTGTTTATCAAGATGGCGCCGGTTGTTCAGCGATTGTACGAGCAGCTGATGGAGCCACGTTGGGTTATTTCCATGGGCTCGTGCGCCAATTCCGGCGGTATGTATGACATCTATAGCGTGGTGCAGGGCGTGGACAAGTTTCTCCCCGTCGATGTGTATGTGCCGGGCTGCCCGCCGCGTCCGGAAGCCTTTCTGGAGGGCCTTCTCCTCTTACAGAAGGCTGTGGGAGTCGAACGGCGACCGCTGAGCTGGGTTGTGGGCCCGCAGGGGACCATGCGTCCACCACTTCCCTCCATGCGCGACCTCATGCGGCCAACCCGGCAGGAGGCTGCCATACTGCGGGAGCCGGACGAGGTATGATCGCCGCACCGGCCATCGTCGAGACAATTGTCCAACGTCTTGGATCGGCGGCGATCCTCCAAGAAACCCACGATCGTATTCCCACCGTTTGGGTAAAGAAGGATCACGCGCATGGGCTGCTCAACCATCTGAAACAGGAGATACACCAGCCATATAAAATGCTCTATGACCTCACCGCGATCGACGAGCGCATGCGCGCGCATCGCGATGGCCTGCCTCCCAGCGATTTTACCGTGGTCTATCATCTGCTGTCGTTTGATCGCAACGCATACTTGCGCATCAAGGTCGCCCTCGCCGAAAGCGGACTGTCCTTGCCGAGCATTACGGATATCTGGCCCGCGGCCAATTGGTACGAGCGCGAAGTCTGGGACATGTTCGGGATCGTCTTTGACGGTCATCCGCATCTCGAGCGTATTCTGATGCCCAAGAGCTGGGTGGGGCATCCCTTGCGCAAGAACCATCCTGCGCGCGCGACGGAAATGGGCCCCTATCAATTGCCTCCGGACAAGGAACTGGCCGAGCAGGAGGCGATGCGGTTCCGCCCAGAAGACTGGGGCATGAGGCGCACGCGCGATGACGCCGATTTCGTGTTTCTCAATGTGGGGCCTCAGCACCCTGGCACGCATGGCGTGCTACGCGTCGCCTTGCAACTCGATGGTGAAGAGATCATCGACGCCGTGCCCGACATCGGTTTTCATCATCGGGGAGCCGAAAAGATGGGAGAGCGACAGTCCTGGCACACCTACATTCCGTACACGGATCGCATCGACTATCTCGGCGGCGTCATGAACAACCTGCCCTATCTGATGGCGGTGGAAACGCTGGCTGGTATCGAGGTCCCGCCCCGAGCTCAGGTCATTCGCGTGATGCTGGCCGAGTTGTTTCGCATTATCAGCCATCTCGTCTGGTACGGCACCTTAGCGCAAGATCTGGGGCAAATGTCGCCGGTGTTTTATACGTTTAACGATCGTGAGCGAGCGTTCGGGATCATCGAAGCCATCTGCGGCGCACGAATGCATCCGGGATGGTTTCGAATCGGCGGTGTGGCCGCAGATTTGCCTAAAGGCTGGGAGGGAATGTTCCGGGATTTCATCACGTACCTTCCTCCTCGACTGATTGAGTACGACCGGACCGTCCTGCAGAACCGCATCTTTCAAGGGCGAACGAAAGGGATCGGCAGCTACACCGTCGATGAGGCAATCGAGTGGGGCGTGACCGGCCCGAACCTTCGTGCGTGTGGTTTCGAATGGGACTTTCGCAAGCGGCAGCCCTACTCGGGTTACGAACGATTCGAGTTTGATATTCCCACCGCGCAGACCGGCGATTGCTATGGCCGCGCGCTCGTGCGAGTGGAGGAGATGCGCCAGAGCCTGCGCATCCTCGAACAGTGCGTCGAGCACATGCCCGAGGGACCGTACACGTCGCAGCACTCCCTGGCGACGCCGCCGGTCAAAGATCGGACGATGCATGACATCGAAACCCTCATCACCCATTTCTTGAGTGTGAGTTGGGGTCCCGTGATCCCGCCCGGGGAGGCGCTGGGCGCCATTGAAGGGACCAAAGGGAACAACGGCTACTACGTGGTGAGTGACGGCAGCACCATGTCCTACCGCACCCGCATTCGTACGCCGTCGTTTCCTCACATGCAAATGTTGCCATTGATCTGCCGAGGATTGATGGTACCGGACCTGATCGCCATTTTGGGAGCGATGGATTTTGTGCTCGCGGATATTGATCGATGAGGAGGCGCCTGATGTTAACCACTGACGAGATCCGTGAAATCGAGACCGAAGCGGCGCGGTATCCCACACGTCAAGCCGTCTGTATCGATGCGATGAGAATTGTGCAGCGGCGCCGAGGCTGGGTCTCCGACGAAAGCCTTCGCGATATCGCCGCACATCTCGGCATGTCGGTCACGGACTTGGATAGTGTCGCGACCTTTTACAACCTCATTTTTCGCAGGCCGGTGGGGCGCCATGTGATCATGATTTGCGATAGCGTGAGTTGCTGGATGATGGGCTACGACCGCATGCGCGAGCATCTCGGCAAACGTCTCGGAATCGGCCTTGGTGAAACTACCAGGGACAACCGGTTCACGCTGTTGCCGATTGTGTGCCTGGGATGTTGCGATCGTGCTCCAGCCATGATGGTGGACGACCATTTGCACAGCGACCTGGATCTGCAGAAGATCGACCACGCGCTGGAGACTTATCGATGACGCCGGTCGGTGAAAAGCCGCTGACCAAGAACATGCGACCGGACGGGTCTGCCGTGGGCATACGGGCCTACGAGCAGGCCGGCGGTTACCAGGCACTGCGCAAGGTATTGCGTGGCGGCACGACTCCAAAAGCGGTCATCGACGAGGTGAAAGAGGCGAATCTGCGAGGCCGGGGCGGCGCCGGTTTCCCGACGGGGCAGAAATGGTCGTTCGTTCCGCAGGGAAAAGACGCGCCCAACCCGACCTATCTGATCTGTAATGCCGATGAAATGGAGCCGGGCACGTTTAAGGACCGTCTCCTGATGGAGCGGGATCCGCATCAACTCGTCGAAGGTATGATCGTTTCGGGATTTGCCATCGAGGCTGATGTCGCCTACATCTTTCTGCGCGGCGAATATGTGTTGGCGGCCGACCGGATTTCCCGGGCCCTTAGAGAGGCGTACGACGCGCATTATCTCGGCAAGAATATTCTTGGTTCTGATTACAGTCTTGAGTTGTATTTGCACCTGAGTGGCGGGCGTTACATGTGCGGTGAAGAAACGGGATTGCTCAACGCGCTGGAAGGCAAGCGCGCCAACCCGAGATCGAAGCCGCCCTTTCCCCCTGTAGTCGGCCTCTTCGGCAAGCCCACGGTGGTCAATAATGTCGAGACGCTGTGCTGCGTGCCCCACATCATGAACCACGGCGCCGCGTGGTTCCGTGCCTTGGGCCGCACACAAGACGCCGGCACCAAGTTGTTCGGCGCGAGTGGGAAAGTCAAACGGCCCGGACTATGGGAGTTGCCCATGGGGACAACGATTCGCGAAATCCTTGAAGAGCATGCCGGCGGGATGCGCGACGGAGTGACATTTCGTGGGCTGCTTCCTGGCGGTGCTTCAACCGATTTTGTCACGGAAGAGCACCTGGACACGCCCATGGACTTCACCGCAATGACGAAAATCGGCAGCCGTATGGGCACCGGCACCATGATAGTGCTAGATGACCAGACCTGTCCGGTGGGCATGACGTGGAATTTAACGCATTTCTTTGCGCGGGAATCCTGCGGTTGGTGTACGCCCTGCTGGAGCGGACTTGGATGGGCGGAGCGCATTTTGAAGGCCATGGAAGACGGCCAAGGGCAGCCGGGCGATCTCGACAAGCTGGCATCTCAAGCCAAGATGTGGGGTCCCGGCGCCACATTTTGCGCGCTGGCGCCCGGCGCCGCAGAGCCGCTGCAAAGTGCCTTGAAATGCTTTCGTGATGATTTCGAACGGCACATTCGCGAGAAACGATGCCCTTGGAGGTAGCGGTGGCGACGGTTCACGTCGACGGAAAAACGTACCGGATGAATGCAGACGAGAATCTGCTGCATGGCTGTCTCTCAGCGGGGCTCAATCTCCCTTATTTCTGCTGGCATCCCGCGCTCGGGTCCGTCGGCGCTTGCCGCCAGTGTGCCGTCAAGCAGTTCAAGGACGAGGACGACCAACATGGAAAGATTGTGATGGCCTGCATGACGCCTGCTGCCGAAGGTACGCGTATCGCCATCCGCGATCCGGAGGCAGTCGCCTTCCGTGCCGCCATCATCGAGGGCCTGATGCTGAATCATCCACACGATTGCCCGGTGTGCGATGAAGGGGGAGAGTGTCATCTGCAGGACATGACCGTGATGACGGGCCACGATTACCGGCGCTACGAATTCGACAAGCGCACGTTTCGCAATCAGGATCTCGGTCCACTGGTGAATCATGAGATGAACCGGTGCATCCAGTGCTACCGGTGCGTTCGCTACTATCGCGACTACGCGGGCGGGCGAGATCTGAATGCGTTTGCGTTGCGGAATACCGTCTTCTTCGGCCGCCATGAAGACGGCGTGCTGGAAAATGCATTCAGCGGCAATCTTGTCGAAGTCTGCCCGACCGGCGTGTTCACAGACAAGACCCTGAAGCGCCACTACACACGCAAGTGGGATCAGCAGTTTGCTCCCTCGATCTGCGTGCATTGCGGCCTTGGGTGCAACATCGATGTCGGCGAGCACTGCGGCACGGTGCGGCGCATCGTCAATCGCTACCATCACGACGTCAACGGCTATTTTCTTTGCGACCGAGGCCGGTTCGGTTATGAGTTCGTCAACAGCCACCTTCGCATTCGTGAGCCGCTGCTGAAAGGCAAGGGGGTCAGTGCGGAAACGGCCCGTCGGCATCTCCACGAAAGACTGGGTTCCGGAAAAGCCATCGGAATCGGCTCGCCGCGAGCCTCCCTCGAATCCAACTTTGCCTTGCGCACGCTGGTGGGCGCCGACCGTTTCTATTCCGGGATGGCGGACAACGAAGCGACGCTGGTCGCACGTATGATCGATATTCTCCGACGCGTCTCCTTGCGGACCCCCACGCTGCATGAGGTGGAAGAAAGCGACGCCATATTTATTTTGGGAGAAGACGTGACCAACGTCGCTCCCAGATTGGCACTTGCGTTGCACCAGTCGGTACGCCAGCAGCCCATCGAGATCGCGAAGACGCTGCACATTCCGCTGTGGATGGACCATGGCGTGCGCGACGCCGTTCAAGATAGGAAGGGCCCGCTGTATATTGCAACCCCCTATGCCACTGTGCTGGACGAGATCGCCACCGCTACGTTCCATGCGGTTCCCGACGATCTCGCGCGCCTGGGCTTCGCAGTCGCACACGCGCTTGACTCGCAGGCGCCTTCTTCAGGGAACTTCCCGCTGGCACCAGAGATCGCCCACGCGCTCAAGCATGCCAGAAAGCCATTAATCATTTCCGGCCCGAGCTGCAACAGCGAGGCGATCATACAGGCAGCCGCCAATGCGGCCATGTCGTTGGGGGCGCCGCTCAGCTATACGGCGCCCGAATGCAACAGCGTGGGCGCAACTTTGATGGGTGCCAACCCTTTGAGCGCCGCGTTTCGAGCCGTCATGAACGCCGAGGCCGACACGCTCATCATCCTGGAAAATGATTTGTACCGGCGTGCCCCTCGTGCTGATATCGACGCGCTCCTCAACGCGACGCCGCACCTGATCGTGCTTGATCATCTTGTCAATCCGATGCTCCACAACGCCGAGCTCGTCTTGCCGTCTGGGACCTTCGCGGAATCCGATGGCACGTTCATCAGCAGCGAAGGACGCGCCCAGCGGTTCTTCCAGGTCTTCGTACCGCACGGCGACATTCAGGAAAGCTGGCGCTGGCTTGGACAGAGTTTCTGGCAAACGCTCGATGACGTGCTGGCCGCAATGGCGGCAGCCTTGCCGCAGCTGGCGCCCGCTCGCGATGCCGCCCCATCGGCCCAATTCAGGATCGCCGGAGCGAAAGTTCCGCGCTCATCGCACCGATCGAGCGGTCGCACGGCGGTGTCGGCCAACATCACCGTCTCGGAACCCAAGCCGCCGGATGATCCTGACTCGCCGCTGTCATTTTCCATGGAAGGCGCACCCACTCATCCGCCAGGGGCGCTCATTCCGTTTGTCTGGTCGCCCGGCTGGAATTCCATTCAAGCGACCAACACGTATCAGCAAGAGATTGGCGGCCCCCTGCGCGGAGGCGATCCAGGCGTGCGGATGTTCGAGCCGGCAGCTAACGGCCGGTCCTATTTCAACGGCATTCCCTCAGCCTTTGAACCGCGGAATGACGAGTGGCTCCTGGTGCCGATGTACTACATCTTCGGCTCGGATGAGCTGAGTCTGTCGGCGCCGGGGATTGCCGAACTCGCCACAAGACCGCACGTCGCCGTGAATGCCGGCGTGCTGGCGGAGGGCGAGGACGTCGAAGTGTACTGTGCGGGTGCCACGTTCCGGCTGCCCGTCCGTATTCGGCCCGACTTGCCGCGCGGCGTGGCCGGCTTGCCTGTAGGCGTCCGCCCCATCACAGGACTCGACTTGCCGGCATGGGGAAGGATCGTGAGGATCACATGACGAGCCCCTACCCAATGGCTTCGGTCCTCGGAATTCTTCTCGTCGCGCTGACCACCGCAGCTGGGCTCATTTGGCTCGAGCGGCGGCTGCTCGCGTTATGGCAGGACCGTTACGGCCCCAATCGCGTCGGACCGTTCGGGCTGCTTCAGGTGGTGGCTGATGGCATCAAGATCTTTATGAAGGAGGACTGGATTCCCCCGTTTGCGGACAAACCCGTGTTCATTTTGGCTCCGGCCATCATCATGGTGACGGTATTGATGTCGTTTGCCGTGCTTCCGATCGCCCCTGGCATCATCATCAGTGACCTTAACATTGGGCTCTTATTCATTCTGGCCATGTCTTCGCTCGCTGTCTATGGCGTGGTGCTCGCCGGATGGTCCTCCAACAACAAGTATGCGCTCCTCGGCGGGTTGCGGGCGGCGGCCCAGATGATCAGCTATGAAGTCTTCATGGGTCTGTCCCTCATGGGGGTGGTGCTGCTGGCGGGATCATTCAGCTTGCCGGCCATTGTCGAAGCCCAACAGAAGATATGGTTCATCGTTCCACAGTTCCTCGGGTTCGTCTTGTTCCTGATCGCAGGCCTGGCCGAAATGCGCCGCACCCCGTTCGATCTGCCTGAGGCGGAGAGCGAACTGGTTGCCGGCTATCATGCGGAATACTCCGGGATGAAGTTCGGCATGTTCTTTGTCGGCGAATATCTCGGAGTGATCCTGATCTCTGCCATGATGACGGTGCTGTTCTTCGGCGGCTGGCTCGGCCCGGTACTCCCCCCGATCGTCTGGTTTCTGCTCAAAACGTTTTTCTTCATTTCATTCTTTATTCTGGTGCGGGCTGCCCTGCCGCGCCCACGGTTCGACCAGCTCATGTCTTGGGGCTGGAAGGTCATGTTGCCCCTGGCTTTGGCCAACCTGGTCGTCACCGGAGCGGTGGTGTTGGCATGGAGGTAGTACATGTTCAGCGCACTCAAAACTATCTGGTACGTGTTTTTGCACGCCTTTCAGAAGAGAATTACGGTTCAGTATCCGGATGAAAAACCGTACCTGGCTCCGCGCTATCGAGGCAGGATCATTCTTTCGCGCGATCCTGACGGCGGCGAGCGCTGCGTGGCGTGCTATCTGTGTGCCGTCGCCTGCCCGGTGAGCTGTATTGCACTCCAAGCCACGGAAGATGAGCATGGACGCCGGTACCCCGAGTACTTCCGCATCAACTTCTCGCGGTGCATTTTCTGCGGTTACTGTGAGGAAGCCTGCCCCACCTATGCGATTCAATTGACACCCGATTTCGAGATGGGCGAGTTCCATCGTCACAACCTCGTGTATGAAAAGGAAGATCTGCTCATCAATGGACCCGGCAAATATCCCGGGTACAACTTCTGGCGCATCGCCGGAGTACAGATCGGCGGAAAAGACAAGGGGCAAGCTGCGCACGAGGCCGCGCCGGTTGACCTTCACAGCCTGCTACCCTGAGGGGCTTTGGGACGCTTATGGAAGTGGCATTCTATATCGCGGGAGCAGTGGCCATCATTGCCACGGTGCAGATGCTGAGGGGTCTGAATGTGGTCCATGCGTTGCTGTACTTGATCGTGTCCTTGCTGGCGGTGGCGGTGGTGTTTTACGTGATTGGTGCTCCATTCGTGGCCGCGCTCGAGGTCATTATTTACGCAGGGGCCATCATGGTGCTGTTCGTCTTTGTGGTCATGATGCTCAACCTCGGTGAGGACGCCATTTCCATGGAGAAGGCATGGCTCACGCCGGGTATCTGGATTGGCCCCACCATTCTGGCCGGCCTGCTCTTTTTTGAAGTCGCCTACCTGCTTGCACGAGGGGGCGGCGTGCACATGGGAGCGGGAATGGTGGACCCCAAACAAGTCGGTGCTGTGTTGTTTGGACCGTATGTGATCGGCGTGGAGCTTGCTTCCATGCTGTTGCTGGCGGGCCTGGTGGGGGCCTACCATTTGGGATTTCGTACAACACCTCGCAGGGAGATTCGAAATGCTCGAAATACCCATCAGAGATGGACTGCTCCTCGCAGGGATCCTGTTCTCTCTCGGACTGATCGGCCTGCTCGTACGCCGTAACCTGATTTTCATGCTCATGTCGCTCGAGGTCATGCTCAACGCAGCCGGCCTGGCGTTTGTAGTCGCGGGATCGCGATGGCAGCAGGCTGATGGACAAATTGCCTTTCTCTTTATTCTCGCCATGGCCGCGGCGGAGGTTTCGATTGGATTGGCTTTGGTGCTGCAACTGTACCACCGGTTCAAATCTCTGGACGCGGATGTGCTGAGCGAGATGAGGGGGTAGCGGCATGGCATGGCTCTGGCTGATTGTCGCGCTGCCGCTCACGAGCGCGCTCGTGCTTGCGGTGCTGGGTTCGCGCTTCTCACGCAAGATCGTGGCGGCGTTGGGTGTCGGATCGATCGGGGTCTCGTCGCTGATCGCTATGCATGCCGCCATCGAGTTTGCGAGCGCACCTCCTCCCGGCCGTGCATACACGCAGGTGCTCTGGACATGGATCCATATTGCCGGCTTCCAGCCACACATTGGATTCTATCTCGATGCGCTCTCGCTGGTGATGATCCTCGTGGTCACGTTCGTTGGCTTCTGGATCCATCTCTACTCGGCAGAATTCATGAGGCAAGACGAAGGCTATAGCCGGTTCTTTGCCTATATGAACTTGTTCGTCGCCTCGATGCTCACGCTGGTTCTCGCGGACAATCTGGCTGTGCTGTATCTCGGATGGGAGGGCGTGGGCTTGTGCAGCTATCTCCTCATCGGATTCTGGTATCGGGATCCGGCGAACGGGTTGGCGGCCCGCAAGGCGTTCATCGTCACGCGCGTCGGCGATACGGCCATGTTACTGGGTCTCCTTCTGCTGTTTACGAGTTTAGGCACCTTGCAGATTCAAGACTTGATGCATAGGGCGTCGGAAAAGTGGACGGTGGGATCTGCTCTTGCCGTTGCGGCTGCACTGCTGCTCCTTGGCGGCGCCGTGGGGAAGTCAGCGCAGCTTCCGCTGCAAGTCTGGTTGCCGGATGCCATGGCCGGCCCGACGCCGACAAGCGCGCTCATCCACGCCGCCACCATGGTCACGGCGGGTGTCTATCTGATTGCGCGCACCCATGCACTGTTTGAGCTCGCACCGGCAGCGCAATTCACCGTGGCCGCCGTCGGCGCCGCGACGCTGTTGCTAGCCGGCTGCAGCGCACTCACCCAATACGATATCAAGCGGGTTCTCGCGTACTCCACGGTGAGTCAGATCGGATACATGTTTCTCGCTCTGGGTGTCGGCGCCTGGTCTGCGGCCATTTTTCATTTCGTGACCCATGCGTTCTTCAAAGCTCTCCTCTTCCTCGGCGCCGGCGTGATCATTGACGCGCTCCACGACGAGCACGACATTTTCCGCATGGGCGGTTTGCGCAAGCCACTGCCTGTCGCCTTCTGGACCTTTCTCATCGCCGGCTGCTCACTCGCCGGTCTCCCGTTCATCACGGCCGGCTTCTACAGCAAAGATCTCATCATCTGGGGCGCATGGGGGGCGCCTCAGGGTCAACCGGCTTTTTGGATCGCCGGCATGATAGGCGCGTTTCTGACCTCCTTCTACACATTCCGCCTAATCTTTCGGGTCTTCTTCGGTCCTGTTCAAATGCCAGTCGGCACGCGCCCCGGATACGCGATGACGGTCCCGCTCGTGGTTTTGGCCTTTTTTGCGGTCGTGGGCGGATATGCAAAAGAACCTTTGCTCGAGTTTCTCCAATCGACGTTGCCGACGATGATCGAGGCGGAAACAGCCGGCATGACGGACACTCTCTCGGAGGTCGTGGCAGCACTGTTATTCGTAAGCGGTCTCTACTTCGCCTATCTGTTCCATTTGCAGAGGCGGGAGTTGGCGGAAGGGGCGCTCAAGAACCCGGCCGCTCGTGCGGTCCATGCCTGGTGGTTTGCGGATTGGGGGTTTGACTGGCTGTACGACAAGGTCTTTGTCCAACCCTTCCTGTGGGTGGCGCACGTCAATAAGAACGATTTCATCGACGCGATCTATACCGACATCGCGCGCCTGACTGAAGCGATGTACCGATCGCTCCGCCTCACTCAAACGGGAATGATGCGCTGGTATGCCGCGAGTATCGCTGTCGGTTCAGTGGTGTTCCTCGCGATGGTGGTGTTCTCATGACGCTCGTGTGGCTCCTCGTCATTCCGCTCGTCGCCGGCATGCTTGCCTGGCTCGCCGAGCACTGGAGCCCTCGCCTACCGCGCTGGGTCTCGCTCGCCGCGGCATCATTCGGCCTCTTTCTGACGCTCGTCCTATGGATTCGCGGTGGGAGCGCCGCCACCGCCGGCGCCACGACCGTCTGGCTGGCTGAGGTGGACTGGAAGTGGGTGCCGCGTTTTGGCATTCACTTCCATCTCGGCGTCGACGGTCTAAGCCTGCTCATGCTGGTGCTCACGTTTTTCCTGGGCATCATGTCTGTGCTGTGTTCATGGACGGAGATCCGCGACAAGATCGGCTTTTTTCACTTCAATCTCATGTGGATGTTGGCGGGAATCGCCGGTGTGTTTCTGGCCCTCGACCTGTTCCTGTTTTATTTTGCGTGGGAGCTGATGCTGATCCCCATGTATTTCCTGATTGCGATCTGGGGCCACGAGCGAAGAATTTACGCCGCCATCAAGTTCCTGCTCTTCACGCAGCTCAGCGGCTTGCTCATGTTGATCGCCATCCTGGCGCTCTACTTCGTGCATCATCAGGCGACAGGATTGTATACCTTCCAATACGGGGATCTGCTCGGCACGCCATTGTCTCCCCAGGCTGAATTTTGGATGCTGCTCGGATTTGTCATCGCATTCGCCGTCAAGTTACCGATCGTTCCCCTGCATGCGTGGCTGCCGGACGCGCATTCCGAAGCTTCAACGGCGGGCAGCGTAATCCTGGCCGGACTGCTGCTGAAAACCGGCGCCTATGGGCTGTTGCGTTTCGTCGTGCCGCTGTTTCCGAACGCTTCACATGAATTCACACGCTTCGCTCTTGTGCTCGCGGTGGTAGGGATCATTTACGGTGCGGTCATGGCCTTTGCTCAGACCGACCTCAAACGCCTGGTGGCGTATACCAGCGTGAGTCATATGGGGTTTGTGTTGCTCGGAATCTTTTCCTGGAGCTCGTTCGGCCTGCAGGGCTCGATCATGACGATGATCAGTCACGGCCTGAGCACAGGTGCGCTGTTTGTTTTGGTCGGCGCGCTCCAGGAACGCACCCACACGCGCGACATGGAACGGATGGGCGGTCTGTGGACCACCGTCCCACACCTCAGCGGAGCAGCGCTCTTCTTCGCACTGGCTTCGTTGGGCTTGCCGGGGTTGGGTGATTTTGTCGGGGAGTTCCTCGTCTTGCTGGGGTCGTATCAACTCAGCGTTGGAATCACCGTCCTTGCAACCCTCGGGATTCTCGCGTCGACGTTCTATGCCCTTCGCATGGTGCAGCGCGTGTTTCATGGGGAGAATGCCCAGCGCTTCCAGGTTCCGGATCTGTCGCCGCGTGAAGCACTCATCGTGGCACCCATGATCGTGGCCCTGCTTTGGCTGGGCTTGTATCCGCAGCCTATTTTGGACACCTTCGCGCCGGCGATGAGCAATTTACAACGCCAAGCCAACCTCACGGCCGTGCTTTGGGAGAAACGATAATCCCGTGGCGCAATCGGACTGTCTTACACTGTTACCGCTCATCCTGATCGCCGGCACGTCGATCCTGCTCATGATGAGCATTGCATACAAGCGCATTCATGCGCTGGCAGCAGGGCTGACCATTGGGGGGCTCGTTGTCTCGTTCATATCCGTCCCGGCAGTCATTCGATACGTTCCACGGCCCGTGACCGCACTGTTGATCATGGATCGATATGCGTTGCTCTACATGGGCCTGATCTTCATCTCCGCAATGGTGGTCGCGATATTTGCTTACCCATATTTCGAGGAACAAGCGGGCCACCGAGAAGAGCTGTACGTACTGCTGCTCATCGCCACATTGGGATGCGCGGTGCTTGTGGCCAGTAGTCACTTCGCCTCGTTCTTCTTGGGACTAGAGATCCTGAGCGTGTCGCTTTACGCCATGATCGCCTATTTGAAAGAGCGCAGGCAGTCGATCGAGGCCGGGATTAAATATCTGGTCCTAGCGGCGGCATCGTCCGCCTTTCTCCTGTTTGGCATGGCGCTCGTCTATGCTGAGCTCGGCACCATGGAATTCTCTCGTATCTTCGTTGCCTCGACCGCCACCTCGGACCCTGTTCTTCTGTTGCCGGGGATCGTGCTGATCGTGACAGGGATCGGTTTCAAGCTAGCGGTGGTGCCATTCCACTTGTGGACGCCGGACGTCTATGAAGGGGCGCCGGCTCCGGTCACCGCATTCATCGCGACAGTTTCTAAGGTCGCGATCTTCGGGCTGCTGTTGCGCCTCTTTTCCCACTCAGATGTGCACCAGTCTGGCGCGATATTCGTCGTGTTCGTAATCATCGCGGTGGCCTCGATGCTCGCCGGGAATCTGCTCGCGCTGTGGCAAACCAACGTGAAACGCATTCTCGCTTACTCGTCCATCGCTCATTTCGGCTATATGCTGGTGGCATTTGTGGCAGGCGGCACTATGACCGTCGAGGCGGTGACCTTCTATCTTGTGGCTTATACGGTGACGACGCTGGGCGCCTTCGGCGTCGTGACAGTACTCTCCGAATCCGGCCGTGACGCAGACACGTTGGACGATTACGGAGGACTGTTCTGGCGCAGGCCGCTCATGGCGGGTATCTTCACCGTCATGTTATTGTCGCTCGCCGGAATTCCCGCCACCATGGGGTTTTTGGCCAAGTTCTACGTGCTCGCCGCGGGAGCCTCGGTCATGCAATGGTCGCTCATCATCATCCTGGTCATGACCAGCACCATCGGTCTTTTCTACTATCTGCGCATCCTCGTGGCGCTCTATTCAACATCATCCGAGCGCGAGGCATCCGCCCATCCTGTCGTCCTCACCAGCGGCGCGATGTTGGTCCTCCTGATGGCCTTGCTCATCTGGTTCGGGTTATATCCTGCTCCGTTGCTCGACATGATCCAAAACAATGCCGTGCCGTTCTGAGGGAGTCAGCGTTCAGCCGCTTCGTAGTCGCTGAGGCGATACCCGGCTCTCTCCAGCGCGCCGGATACAGTCTTCATCACCGCGGTGCTGTCCGAAGGGGGCGTCACCATGACTTCAGGCGCCGCGCGTAGACGCTCAATGAGTGAGTCGACCTCGGATTCGGCCAAATGATCGCAAGTCTTATATAGACCATCAAGTCCTTCTTCCAACAGATTGTGAGCGGAGAGTATGGCGCGGATCGCGGCAAGTATGGACGCGCTCGGAGTTGGCATCAGAAGCGCGGCCAAAGCTCCATGATCGAGTCGAAGCTTGGCCGCGAGAGGAAACGCTCTACCGCCCTGCAGCCGTTGAAGAGTTGGCAAGAGAATCTTTTCCTCTAGTCCTATGTGCCGCAATAATCCAGACCGGAACTGATTGTACGTTGGGGCGTCCACCTTAAGGGGATCAGCAACGGCCGAACGAAACAGCGCATCCAAGCGTCGGTGGTCATCCAATAGCACCCGTGTGAGAGGTCCTGCCATTCCGTTTCTCCCCAGCCGGTCCCCCCGTACCTTGCCCCAAGATACTAACATTCTTAGAATGATGCTGAAGACGCTGCTCATAGAGGACCAACGCATACCAAGGAGTGCGATGAAACGAAGCCTTTGTGCTTTAGCGGCTGTGTTGTGGATCGCGACGGTGGCAGCGGGCGGCTGGCTGTTTGTCAAGGGTTGGACCACCGAGGGGTCTGACGGCCGAACGGAGATTTACTTAACGCCGTCTGAACGCGATCAGATTTTGGCCGAGATGCGACAACTCTTGAAGGCTGTAGACGGTGTTGTGAGAGGACTTGGAGAACCAACCCTGAATCGTAAGGCGATGGAGGAAGCGGCCCGGGCAGCCGGTATGCAGATGGCCGCGGATACGAATCCGGCGATCATGATCAAGCTGCCGTTGCCGTTCAAACAGATGGGAATGTCGATCCACAAAGATATGGACGCGTTGGCTGACGCGATCGTACAACAGGAAACGCCCCAACAACTTTCTCAGCGGCTTTCGAGCATGACCGCACGTTGCACGACGTGCCACGATTTATATCGTTTCAGAGCAGACAAATAGAGTGGCGGCGCCGTTGGCCCTCCTGGATGGCATTGCCCATCTCCAGGATGGGGAGCATCGTAGAAAGCGTCTTGCGAATAGCAAAGGGTACGGTTTTGACCCTTCAGACTGGAGTGCGCGTGTGCCTCGTCGCCCATATGTGCCCAAGATCGTTAGGTCCTAGTCCTGTTCCGTCGATTCCGCCAGGATGGAATCAGCCGGGATCCCGTCACGTAACGTGTAGGAACTGTCACGCCGGAACCTCCTAAGGAGGCCGCCATGGAAGGGAGCAGAGCCTAGCCGTTGGCCCGAGTTGTATCATCTCTCGTCCCGCGGCCAAGATCGAGCTAGTGCGACGGCTCCAGGACGTGAAGCAGTGCGACCTGTGCGCCAAAATGTGGGGGAACTGCGTAGTAAACTGGACAGTGTCGCGCGAACATTCTGAACCACTAATTGGGGATCAGGGCATGGCGGCCGTAGCCCTTTCGTAGACTGATCTTTTCGGGCGTCCCACAAATGGTCAGCACAGGGCGCCGCGCTTTTGTGCTGATTCGCTTAGCCGTGCTGCCCAAGAGGATGTGTTGCAGGCCACTTCGCCCGTAGGTGCCTCTCGCCCTGCTTATTGAGACCTAGTAGTTCGAGGCAACGGTAAATAAGCCGGGAATCATTTTGGCACCAAATTCATTCAACTCGTGTTGCATACGCGCGCCGTGATTTCTGTAAATCGTAGAACACAATTCGTTTTCCCATTCTGCCACATTAATAAAGTTGAACTGTGCATCCGCTTCGAGGGTTCGGTGAAGTCTGCCCGTGACGATACCACTTCCGAGCATGAGGGTATCACGCATGTCTTGCCACCATCGGAAAAACTCCTCTTCCTTTCCCTTCGGCACCGAATAGAGGTTAATGCCGACAATCGGAATATGCATAGCCATGCTCCTTTGTCTAAGTGACGAGAGTAGCGGTTCAACAAAGTATATTATGTCCACCCGTGAATGCCCATGGTCCTCGCCCATTAAGAATATTTGATTAATTCTCGCGTTAAATCCACCGCATATCGCTCTTCCTTCAATCCTTTGCCGATGAACTCCATCCTATGCTGTGCCCGCTCGAAATCCAAGTTATCAAAACCAGAGCACCTTTGAGGTGGAGAAGCTATCTTGAATCGCTCCAAAGCACGCCGGTGTTTCCCTAGCCATTCTGGCATACAAGAATCAATGTTTAGCTGTCCGCCTCGCACCATCCATACTGTGACGCCGGAACGTTCCTCACTAGATCGAAGCGACTTTATCGTAATACTGGTGGTCTTCCCGATAGCCTCCGTACCCCTCCCCTGCTCGTCTCAGGTCATCGATAAATTCGATCGCCCGCAAGTACTTCACCATCTTGTATCCCGTCTTGGTCTCAACGCGCAAACGGCAAGGTGCTCCGTGCTGTTCCGGCAAGACTTTCCAATTCATTTCATAGGCTAGAATGGTCTGCGGATCCTGCAGATCATTCAGAGTTAACACCTCGTAGTAGCAGTCGGGGGCATATTCAGCCTGCATAAAGGCATGAAATGCGGCATATCGAGCGCCTGGCAATGGCTGGCAGAGACTCATGATGTCTCGCATCGGCACGCCACCCCATTCCGCGACGCCAGACCAACCTTGAATGCAATTGTGCTTGGTAATTTGTTCTTGTTTCGGCAAACGTCGAAGATCTTCAAGCGAGAACGACAACGGGTGCTTCACCAATCCCCGGATATCTAGCCTCGAATCACGTAATTGAGTCTGAGTCAACGCCCGATATTCGGGACTTACCGGGGGATACCCGTTGACTCGATGCTCCGGTGAGATGTCCGATGCGTCATAGTGCTGCCGCGAGCG
>Ga0111539_10002474_pt1 | contig 24504 bp, 19 predicted proteins | sample RhiMethybrSRZTD1_FD_79667 | JGI IMG/M metagenome (GOLD analysis project Ga0111539, IMG submission 79667) | Populus rhizosphere microbial communities from Tennessee, USA - Rhizosphere MetaG P. TD hybrid SRZTD1 (version 2) (version 2) | ecosystem: Host-associated > Plants > Roots > Rhizosphere >...
GGCCGCGCAGGAAGGGCCACAAGGAACGCCGGGCCGTCACCATCACGCAACGCTGCGCCGACGCGATTGCACGATGGCTCGACGTGCGCGGGGGCGAGCCCGGCCCGCTGTTCCTGCGCGTGAAGGGCCGCGAGGTCAACAGCGGCCAGCTCAACGGCGAGACGATCCGGCGTCTCGTGCGCACCTGGGCGAAGCGTGCCGGCGTTCGCGGAGCAGTGCGACCGCACGGGCTGCGGCACTCATCGGCCTCGACGGTTGCGAAGAACGGCAGCCTCTCGGAACTGCTGGCACTCGGGCAGTGGTCCTCGCTGTCGGCGGCGAAGCGCTACATCGACGAGCACAGCGAGGAGCGCGCGAGCGCGCTGCGGCTCGTCGACCTGTAGGGTTGTGGATTCGCTCCGTTCTTTCGGCTCCGCGCTATGCTCTCTCGCCAGAGTAGGTGAGTCCCCCAATGAACAAGCCGCAGCGCCACCTCGTCCTCTCCGTGCTCGCAACGCTGGCCATTGGGCTGCACTTCTGGTTCTGCAAGTGGGGCGCCGGCTCGGACGAACCGATGCTCACGCTTCGTTCCTACGACCCGCCCAAGATGGTCTTCCTAGCGGACCGCGCAATGCTGGAGCGCATCTGGGATGAGGCGAATCCGAAGAAATCAGGGGAGACCGACGAGTGGTACGCCGAGGCGCGCAAGTGGGCGGTCGACCGCCTAGAGAAGCACCGAGAAGAAGAGCAAGTCGAGCGCGAGCGCCGCAAGTATGTCGGCATCGGCCCCGCGACTGCAACAGCGACAACGCACTGCTCGGCGGCATCATTGCCCCGCTCGTCGTCGTTGCCCTCGCCGCGTATCTCGTGCTCGGGTGGCGTGGCAAGGACAGCAGCAGCAGCACGCCCCAACCCTAGCCGCGTTTCGCGCCATGCCCATCGAAGTCGATCCACCCGATCTGCGCCTCGCACAGTGCTGCCACGGTGGCCGTAGCCGACCTGCATATCGTTCGCGACGAGCGCGGCACGGTGACGATCGAGTGGCGCAAGGGTCCTGACCGTGTCGTTGACGTGCGATGCTGCCTGCGATGCGGGATGCCACTGCGCATCGAGCAGGTTGCTGCGGAGAAGTAGCTGGCCGGCTCAATCCCCGCACGGTTGCGTTTCCCCGCCGTAGCGCGCCCTCTCTGCAACGTTCGCACGCTTGCGGGTGCGCGCCGATCGACAATCGCCTCGCCGGTGCGGGGGCCGGAACGCGCGTGTTCCTGGAGCGTCGCCCCTATCACCAACGCGAGCGTCGGCTTCGAGCTGCTACATGCCGACGACTGCCGTTGCCGCGTCGGACATCACGAGGCCGATAGGATTGAATGCCGCAGGATCGAACACGACGGCCTGCTGGTGCAGGGTGAATCCCGCCAGCGCAGGACTCATGGGCACCGCGAGCGAATAGGTGGCCGAGCCCGAGGATCCGATCAGCGTATCGGTCACGTCCGGACTCACGCGCAGGGTGCAGTTCGTGAGGCCGAGAAACGACAAGTCCAGCGGCAGCGGAACGGCGACCCAGCTCACGTTACTCAAGCCGGTGATCATCAGCGCGACGGAGAGCGGCAGCGGCTCCACGCTCACGGTCATCGTCGTTCCGACTCGAGGCAGCGTGGTCGCGTGCAGGTGCGTCACGCCGGCGCTGCCGGGGCAACCGGCCCCGAACGTCGAGTAGGCGCCGGCTCGAAGGATGGCGACGCTGTTTTCGTTGCCGGCTGCTATCTGACCGAAGGTCAGACCGGGCGGCAGCGCCGGCACGTTGCACTGGCCATTGGCGTTGTAGCCCCAGGCCACCACGCTGTCGTCGCTGCGACGCGCAGCTGTGTGGAATGCACCCGCCGCCACCTCGACGTAGGACCGACCCGGCGGCAGTGCGGGCACGTTGCACTGGCCAGCGACGTTTTCGCCCCATGCCACCACGCTGCCGTCGCTGCGACGCGCTACTGTGTGCCGATAGCCCGCCGCCACCTCGACGTAGGACAGTCCCAGCGGCAGCGGTGGCACGTTGCACTGGCCGTAGTAGTTGTCACCCCAGGCCACCACGCTGCCGTCGCTGCGACGCGCAGCTGTGTGGATTGCACCCGCCGCCAACTCCACGTAGGACAGACCGGGCGGCAGTGCCGGCACACTGCCGGTGCCGCCCCATGCCACCACGCTGCCGTCGCTGCGACGCGCGACCGTGTGGCCAGCACCCGCTGACACCTCGACGTAGGACAGCCCCGGCGGCAGCGCCGGCACGTTGCACTGGCCATATTGGTTGTCGCCCCATGCCACCACGCTGCCGTCGCTGCGACGCGCCACCGTGTGGTAGACACCAGCCGCCACCTCGACGTAGGACAGACTCGGCGGCAGTGCCGGCACGTTGCACTGGCCGGCGTTGTTGAGACCCCAGGCTACCACGATGCCGTCGCTGCGACGCGCGACCGTGTGGTGGGAGCCTTGGGTGGTCCAACCTGCCGCAATCTCGACGTAGGACCGACCCGGCGGCAGCGCCGGGACGTTGCATTCGCCATACGAGTTGTTGCCCCAGCCCACGACGCTGTCGTCGCTGCGACGCGCTACTGTGTGCCGATAGCCCGCCACCACTTCGACGTAGGACAGACCCGGCGATAGCGCCGGCACGTTGCACTGGCCATTGCCGTTGTCACCCCAGGCCACCACGCTGCCGTCGCTGCGACGCGCGACTGTGTGCAAGTACCCGGGTGCCGCCTCGACGTAAGTCAGACCCGGCGGCAGCGCCGGGACGTTGCACTGGCCAAGGTTGTTGGCTCCCCAGGCCACCACGCTGCCGTCGCTGCGACGCGCTACCGTGTGGGCACCACCCGCGGCCACCTCCGCGTAGACCAGACCCGGCGGCAGCGCCGGCACGTTGCACTGGCCATCCCAGTTGTTGCCCCAGGCCACCACGCTGCCGTCGCTGCGAATCGCTACGGTGTGGAGCCCGCCCGCCGCCACCTCGACGTAGGTCAGGCCTGGCGGCAGTGCCGGCACGTTGCACTGGCCAAGGCCATTGTAGCCCCAGGCCACCACGCTGCCGTCGCTGCGACGCGCGACCGTGTGGCCAGCACCCGCTGCCACCTCGACGTAGGTCAGGCCCGGCGGCAGCGCCGGCACGTTGCACTGGCCATAGTAGTTGGAACCCCACGCCACCACGCTGCCGTCGCTGCGACAGGCTACGGTGTGCGAATGGTTCAAGTCGCCCCCACCAGCAGCCACCTCGACGTAGGACAAACCTGCGGGCAGCGCCGGGACGTTGCACTGGCCAGACCGGTTGCCGCCCCAGGCGACCACGCTGCCGTCGCTGCGACGCGCTACCGAGTGGCCTCCACCTGCCGCCACCTCCACGAAGGGCTGTTCGTGCAAGCGGCTGTCGAACACCGTGTCCCCCCAACCGATCACACCGTCCTGGGCCCGCGCCGTGTCCGTTGCGGCTGGCAGCACGAGGAATACTGCAAGGATCGAGGACGCCGCAGCACGCGGCGACGAGTTCGTGCGGATCGTTGCAAACATGGCGACTCCTTTCGCGGTAGGCGCGGCCTGGAGCACGGGCGACGGGGTTTGGGAGGCTCACATGCTACACGGTTGCCTCCGCTGTGTTGATGAGGCAGGTGTCTTTGCGAGTGCCCAGTGTTGCGACATGTGCCGCTGGCGCATGCGTGCTCGACACGGCCACCGGCACGCGGACTGCTTGCGGCGCGCTGCGCCGTTGCGTGATCGAGAGGCAACCGGCCATAACGCGAGGGGTGACGCCTTCTTCGGTTGCGCGATTCGGGCGAAGCCCGCTTGCCTCGCCCGTCACCGCCGCAGTCGCGCCGCGCCGAACCCGATCGCGAAGCCGGCAAGCAAGCCGGCGATCCCGAACACGACGACGATGCGACGCCAGCCCCAAGGCAACGACTCGGAGTACGTCGCGACGGTGAGTGGGCACGAACTGCATGCTGCGAACCTTACCGCACGGCGCGCCGCGATCGACTACATCGGAGGCTGCTGACGCACGTTGGTCGCCCACTGGCGGCATTCCTTCGCGGCCGCGAGCGCCTCGCTGGCTTCCCGTCGCAGACGCTCGGCCTCGTCGCGGTAGTGCCGTTCGAGGCGCGCGAGATCCGCGGCGAACGATGCCGCGTCGCGAAAGGTGGACTCCGCACAGGCGCTCGCGAAGAACCCGCTGGGCTCGCGCGCGTAGTCCACGTGATGTAGGTCACGAGTCACGGTCGGGGGAAGAATACCCACGAGGTGGGACCCGCCTAGTCAGGAAGCTCGCGGCCCACAGCGACGAAAAACCGCACCAGCTCCTTGTGGACGCCGAGCCCCGTGCCGCCCTTGCTCACCGGGCCGAGCAGCTTGCGCAGCGAGGGTGTGCCGAAGTAGTCGACTGCCTTCTTCGCCAAGCGGATCGTCTCGGTCGCGTTCTCGCCACCGAGGTAGGGGTCGGCGTGGGTCTCGGCCTGCCAACCATCCACGACTTCGTTGATGCGCTTCTGCATGGAGGCGTCGAGCGCCGGCCGCATCCGGTCGACGAGCTTCTGTGCAGCTTCGTTGCCGATCTTCAACTCGCGCGCAACGTCCGACAACGCCGTCGCGACAGTCGGCTCGATCGTGCGGCCCTCGCCGTCCGGCTTGAATGTGCAGGGCGCGTCGTCGACGACGCCTTTGCTGTCGGCGCCTTTGCTGTCGGCGCCTTTGCTCTCGGCACCCTGGTAGTGCTGTGCGAACGCTGCGGCCGACGTGTCGTTCGGGCCGGGTTGAGCAGGTGCCTTGGCATCTGGTCGCGCGTCGCTGGCCGCTTTGCTGTCGGCACTTTCGTAGTGCTGCGCGAACGCTGCAGTCGAGGTGTCGTTGGGCATCGTTATCTCCTCAAAAGGTCGAACATGTGGTAGGGCTTTGGCTTGTTCGCGCGTCCGGCCAGCCGCTGCAGCTCCGGATGTTCCTTGTGCACCGGCTGTGCCCAAGTGAGGGCAATCGCGTCACCGAGGTCGCAAGAGCGGCCGAGACGCTTCCGAATCTGATCCTTCTCTTCGAGCTGGAGCCGATCGCCTTTGTCCTGGAACTTCATCGAGGGAGGCGCAAGACTGCGCCGGCTGCGACTCGGAATCCAGTAGCGCTGTGGCTGAGCGAGGCGCCCAACACTGTAGGCGCGACTACTTCAGCGATGTCATCGCCGGGCTGTCCATCGCCGACCCACCCTTGGATCACAGCTTGCAGCGCCGCGTCACCCGTTTCGTCACCCGAAACGCGAATCCAAGCGGTGCCATGGTGTAGGGCCAACGGTCTAGCCCACCCACTGCGCGAGCTGCGACTTCACCGAATGCGGCGCACTTCGGCGTTGCTACCCAGCCAGATGCCGAGCGCTGGATCGAACGCGAAGGCCTGCAGGTGAAACGTGTGGTTCACCAATGCCGGCGCCTGCGTCGCAGGCACGAACGTCACCGCGAACTGACCTGCAACATCGAGCAACCCCACGGACAAGATCCCCGCCGACGGTGTCAACAGGAACGGCTCGACGCTGAGGCCCGGGAGTGCGAAGTAGCCAGGCGCCAGGTCGACGAAGAGGATGAAGAGCTGCGAGGGCACTGACGGCGCGTCAACGGCGAGCGTCACGAGCTGCGTCGCCTGCAGATCGCCACCGGTCGGCGCCGAGCCAGTGAGCGAGAGCACGGGGCGCCGCGGCAGGCCGAGCTGGACCTGGCCGGTGCCGGTGGTCGCCGGAGCAGTGCCACTGGGGCCCGTACCACCAGCGACGGTGATCGCGCCGAATACTGAAACGATCGTCCCAGCCGCCGCATCGATGCCCGGGCCACCAGAGCCCGGCTGAGTGCTCCCGTTCACGCTGCCACCACTGATCGAGTTGGCCGCCGACCCGTACACCCTGACGGGGCTGCTCGAGACGCGCAACCCTGCTCCACCGACCGTATTCCCAGACCCCGTCGCGGAACCGCCGCTCACACTGCAGCCGGTCAGGTGCGCCGTGGAGCTGAACACGACGAGACCGTCGCCCGCTGTGATCTGCGCTCCACCCGTAACGGAGGGCGAGCCACCGTAGATCGAGCACGCGTCGGCCACGAAGAGCCCGGTCTGAACTCTGGCTCCGGGGAACCCCAAGGCATTCAGGGAAAACACTGGGATGTAAAACCAAGTACCGCGAAACACGCACCGCGAGGCGTGCACAATGATGTTTGTCACGCCCAGCCCCTGCTCAGCCCCACCCCCAAACGCGACCGACGTCGGCTCGGAGATCACGTCGGTCAGCACGACCGTGCCCGTCGTCGACACACCGGGGCCGCTGATCCCGAGCCGGTTCGGACCGGCGAGGGAGCGCCGGATCGTGACACCCGAGAGCCGGAACGTCGTGCCGACGGGTGGCGCCGTGATGATCACGTAGTCGGAACTCGGGTTGATGGGCGGACCGTCGATGACAGTCGTGGCGTGGCCGTCACCGAGGATCGACAGCGCCTTGCCACTGACGTGGAAGGGTGCGTAGTTGCCGGGAGCCACGAGCAACGTGTCGCCGCTCGCGGCCGCCGCGACTGCGGCAGGCAATGACGTGAAGTGCACACCGGGACCAGGATTGTCGTCGACGATCCACGTGGTCTGGGCGGAGGCAACGGAAGCGAGAAGGGCGGCGAACAGGAACCGCAAGGAGAACCTCCGGGACGGCCATCAGGATACCTGCCGCGCGACAGCACTGGAACCCCGCGGCCCCGCCTGCGGCAGTCCTTCGCCCTTACAGAGCAGCTCCCCCCGGGGATGGGGGGCGTGGTCGGTCAGCCAGCGGCCGCGTCTCGTCTACCGCTGTCGCCTCGCAGCATTCGCTGCGTCTGCTAGCTCGTGAGCACCAACGGGCACCTCGGCGCCGCACGGGTGCAGGTCGTTCGCAAGACGTCTGCAGCAAGATATCGCAGCCTTCGGGCCCCTTGGGCAGCGGCGCGCCGCACGTGATCGCAATGCGTAGCGCGCGCACCTGCCACCGCTGAAGCCGATCCACGCACCGGCGCGAACCGCAGGCCTCACCGGATGCGGCGCACCTCGGCGTTGCTGCCGAGCCAGGTGCCGAGCATGGGATCGAACGCGAACGCCTGCATGTGCAACGGGATGTTGATCCATCCCGGCGTGTGCTGCGCTGGCAAGAAGGTCACCACGAACTGCCCTGCGCTATCGAGCAGACCCACGTACAACGAAGCCGCCGACCCTGTCAGCAGGAACGGCTCGGCGCTGAGGCCCGGCAGCACGAACCAGCCAGGCGCCAGGTCGGCGAAGAGGACGAAGAGTTGCGAAGCGACTGCCGGCGCATCGAGCCTGAGAGTCACCACCTGCGTCGCCAGCAGATCACCCCCGCTCGGCGCCGAGCCAGTGAGCGAGAGCACGGGGCGCCGCGGCAAGCCGAGTTGGACCTGGCCGGTGCCGGTGGTCGCCGGAGCAGAGCCGCTGGGGCCCACGCCGCCGGAGACGGCGATCGCGCCGAATACCGAAACGGCCCCACCCACCGCGTCGATGCCCGGACCACCAAAAGCCTGGGAAAAGCCGCTCGCGTTGCCACCCCTGATCGAGTTGGACGCCGACCCGTACACCTGGACGGTGCTGCTCAAGACGCGCAACCCTGCTCCACCGTTCACACTCCACCCAGTCATCCCCGCGGAACCGCCGGTGAGACTGCAGCCGGTCAGGTGCGCCGTGGCGCTGGACACGCCGAGACCGTCGCCCCCACGGGTCGACGGCGGTGCACCCTCCACGACGTAGGGCGACCCACCGTACATCAAGCACGCGTCGGCCACGAAGCGCCCGCTCTGGACTTTGACTCCGGGGAACCCCCAGCCAAGCGTCCACCCAACCCAACCACCGCGAAACACGCAGCGCGATGCGGACACAGCGATGTTTGTCACGCCGAGCCCGGTCGCAACCCCCAGCCCGCCCGGCGTCGGCTCGGAGATCACGTCGGTCAGCACGACCGTGCCCGCCGTCGACACACCGGCGCCGCTGATCCCGAGCCGGCTCGCGGGCACCGTGGCAGTCCCGCCGGAGAAGTCGCGCCGGACCGTGACACCCGAGAGCCGGAACGTCGTGCCGACGGGTGGCGACGTGATGTTGATGTAGTCTGGGCCCGCGACAGGCGAACCGTCGATGAACGTCGTGACGTTGCCGTCGCCGAGGATCGTCAGCGCCTTGCCACTGACGTGGAACGGTGCGTAGTGGCCCGGAGCCACGAGCAACGTATCGCCGCTCGCGGCGGCCGCGACCGCGGCAGGCAACGACGTGAAGGCCACACCGGGACCAGGAGTGTCGTCGACGACCCAGGTGGTCTGGGCCGAAGCGAACGAAGCGAGAAGTGCCGCGAACAGGAACCGCATGGAGAACCTCCGGGACGGCCACCCAGGGTACCTGCCGCGCGTGGCGCTGCTAGCCCGGACTATTCACCAAGAGGAGCGCGAGCGCCCTCGCCGCTGATCAGGCGGCCAGAGTTTCCGGAATTGGAGGGCCAGAGTTTCCGGAACCCACACCGTTGAGGCGAAAGCGCGGGGTTTCTTGCGACGGAGGGTCCGTTGTGGTCATGCGGGTACCGGAGTTGGCCCAAGGCCCTTGAAGATCTTGACGGTCGCGAGAGTCGCTCAGGCGAGCGCCGCGCCACACGCGAGAGCAGCGCGTCGCCACAGGTCGCGCCATGCATGGTGCGTCGGCATGTGGCAGACGATGCGGCGGACGGATTCCGTCACGCGCACCGCGACCTTGACGAGCATGTCGCGCAGACGAGCGACGGTCGATCGACCCGCCTCGCTTGCGCGCAACCGCCACCGCAACTCCTGGAACAGCGCGAAGGCTGCCGCGGTCATCAGCACGCGAAGCTGGTTGGCGACGAACCGTGTGCAACTGGTGCGATCCATCACGAGGTCGAGCTTCAACTCCTTGATGCGATTCTCGGAGTCGCCGCGCTGGCAGTACCACTCGTAGACGGACGCGGCCGAGGGACGCATCCGGTTGGTGACGACGTACCGTTGGTTGTCCTTCGTGGTCCGCCCCGGATAGACGAGCACCTCGGCCTTGCAGATCACGCGCCGCGTTCGCGGCCATGACTTGGCTGCGTAGTCGAACTCCTCGAAGAGGGTCGCGGTGGCATCGGATTGCTGCGCCTGCTTCCTCGCCTTTGCCATCACCTTGGCGGAGAGAGCGTTCAGGGCCTTGTTCTTCGGCATCGAAACCACGTATTCGACGCGGAGACTCTCAAGCACGTCGAGTAGGTGCGGCCGGTAGAAGCCGGCGTCGACGCGGACCCGGATCGTGACGTTGCCGAACTTCTTGCGGATCGCGTCGATCGTGCGGCGCAGCATCGGGATCACGCCGCGTGGATCCCGGCTGTTGCCCGGACGAAGCCGCGCGTGAAACAGATACTGCTGTGGATCGTCGTCGACCGAGAGAAAGGCGAGCAGTGGCAGGAAGCACCACGTGTCGTAGTAGCCGCTGAAGAAGATCTGCTGCTGCCTGCCATGCGCCGGGTCCACCGTCGAATCGATGTCGATCGTGACGACCTTTGCCTTGCGGTGCCGTCGCGCAAGCCGCTCGATCACGAAGGACTCCATCTCGCGGCCCGCAGCCACCACACTTCTCGCCGAGACCCCATTCTCGAAGCGCGAGAGGGTCGGCTGGGACGCGAGGTCGGATCCCGAGATCGGCGCCCGACCAATCGCCATCTTCATCATCGGGTCCGCAGCAGTCTGTCCCGCGTCGTTGCAGTCGCTGTAGCCGGCTGCAATGCCGAGGATCCGCTGCTGGAGCAACTCGAGGTAGGAGTGGCTCACGCGACCGGGCAATCGCGTGTCATCCAACTTTGACGCCAGCTTGCTACTCAGTTGGATCCCGCGATCGAGGGCCGCCAGTAGCGACAAGCCACCGTCAGAGCTCAGCGCATCGGCGTCGAACGTGGCGACGACAGGCTTGGTGGTCAGGTCCTCGAACAGAACACACTGTCGGTTAGTCTTGCTCATTCGAGAGGAGTTGCTTCGGCGCCTGGTTGGCTTCGCAACCCCAGGTACGTTGCTCCTCCTCTCGAACTTCAAACCTCTCGTGAATAGTCCGGGCTAGTGGGGACGGAGTGGGGCCGTCGCGATCTTCGCCTACTCTGCCCTCCATGCCCCAGCGGCAGGTGAGACGCGACGCGTGTGCAGCGTGATGCTCGACCACACGATCGTCAAGGCAACCGAGGACACGCGGACACGCCCGCGCGCGCTCGCGACCGCCCGCGTGGGCCCGCAGCGCGAGCTGCGACCTCACCGGATGCGGCGCACCTCGGCGTTGCTGCCGAGCCAGATGCCGAGCGCGGGATCGAACGCGAAGGCCTGTAGGTGAAACGTGTGGTTTACCAATACCGGCGCCTCCGTCGCAGGCACGAAGGTCACCGCGAACTGACCTCCGGCATCGAGCAACCCCACCGACAAGATCGCGGCCGACGCAGTCAACAGGAACGGTTCGGTGCTGAGTCCCGGCAGCGCGAAATTGCCAGGCGCGAGGTCGACGAAGAGGATGAAGAGCTGCGAGGCCACCGTCGGCGCATCGATCCGGAGATTCACCGGCTGCGTCGCCTGCAGATCACCGCCAGTCGGTGCCGAGCCAGTCAGCGAGAGTAAGGGCCGCGGCGGCAGGCCGAGCTGGACCTGGCCGGTGCCGGTGGTCGCCGGAGCAGGGCCGCTGGGGCTCGTGCCACCGGAGACGGCGACGGCGCCGAATACCGAAACCGTCCCACCCACCGCGTCGATACCAGGGCCAGCAGAGCCCGGGCCTCCGTTGCCACCCCTGATCGAGTTGGCCGCCGACCCGTACACCCGGACGGTGGGGTTGTAGGCGCGCAACCCTGCTCCACCGATCCCAGACGGCGTGGAACCGCCGCTGACGCTGCAGCCAGTGAGGTGCACCCTGTGGGGGCTGATCACGCTGAGACCGTCGCCCGCAGTGATCGACCCCCCTCCGCCGATAGGCGAGGGCGACGCACCGTAGATCAAGCACGCGTCGGCCACGAAGAGCCCGCCGCCGACGTTCGCTCCGGGGAACCCCCTGGTCTGCGGGACAAACGGTGATACAAGCCAACCACCGCGAAACACGCAGCGCGATGCGGACACAGCGATGTTCGTTACGCCGAGCCCGATCTCGAGCCCACCCCCATACTGAGCCCCGAACGGCGTCGGCTCGGAGAGCACATCGGTCAGCACGACCGTGCCCGCCGTCGACACACCGGCGCCGCTGATCCCGAGCCGGTTCGGGGGCAACGAGGCACTCCCGGTGAAGACGTCGCGTCGGATCGTGACACCCGAGAGCCGGAACGTCGTGCCGACAGGTGGTGCCGTGATGTTGACGTAGTCGTTTGTGCCCGCGATTGGCGAACCGTCGATGAACGTAGTGACGTTGCCGTCGCCGAGGATCGTCAGCGCCTTGCCACTGACGTGGAACGGTTCGTAGTGGCCCGGAGCCACGAGCAACGTATCGCCGCTCGCGGCGGCTGCGACTGCGGCAGGCAACGACGTGAAGGCCACACCGGGGCCAGGATTGTCATCGACGACCCAGGTGGTCTGGGCCGAAACGAACGAAGTGAGTAGCGCCGCGAGCAGGATTCGCATGGGGAACCTCCGGGACGCCGCGAACCATACCTGCTCGCCGTCCACGCCGGCAGTGGGGACGTTGGGCTTCCGGTTACGGGATGCCGACTACAAGCTACTGACTTTGGCCGGGGGACTGCATGCGACGCGCGACGTCGGGGCACCGCATGCGGCCGAGCCCGAGTTCTGTTGGTCTCTCTGATCCACTGCGAGGTCACGTCCCGCGCAACGCTGCGCGCGCCTTCTCACACCTCAGGTGATGCCATGCCAAGAATCGTCGCCTCCCTGGTCCTCGGTCTGCTCGCGCCGGCAGCATTTGCCCAGTGCTTCGAACCCAACCTCGGCACGCCGCTCGGTGCGGCGTCGAACCCCTACCTCGGCATCATCCTCCCGATGCAGCCGATCGGGTTCGCGTTCCCGCTCGGCGGCACGACCTACACGCACATCCACATCGCCGACCGGGGTCACGCCTACTTCTCGAACGCGGGCGTGCCGCCGGTCACGTGGAGCACCCCGGACCGAACGCCGACGGCCGCCGAGCTGGCCAGCGGCGGACCGCGCATCGCGGCGCTGTGGTCGAACCTCCAGGTGGCGACAACGACGAACGGGCTGATCTACATGAACAGCTCGCCGACGAGGTGCGTCATCACTTGGAAGAACATGACGTGCTACAGCGGGACCTGTCAGCCCTTCGACTTGCAGATGCAGCTGTTCGCGACCGGGGAAGTGTCGGTCATCTACTTCCCAGGTGCGACGAACAACTCGCTGTACTCCTTTCCGACCTCTCAGGTGGGCGTCGTCGGCATCTCGCCGGGATTCACGACGCTTGGTGCGCCGTCGGATCTCTCGGCCGGCGGTGCGACGCCGAGCGACCTCGTCTTCGAGGAATGGCCTGCGCCGAACACGTTCGACATGGCGGGCCGTGTGCTGCAGTTCATCCCGACCCACCCGGGCTACGTGTTCCAGCAGCCACAGGCCTGCGCCACCGCGACGCGGTATGGCGACGGGTGCGTCCAGGTGCCCGACTCCGTCTACGAGGGATTCGGATTCACCGCGGGCTTCGACCTCAACAACACGACGATCACGTGGCTGCGGTCGAGTGACGGCTACACGATGTCGACAGCGATCCCCGGCACGTTCGTTGCGCCGGGCCCAACTGCGATCAACATCGCCCCAGGCCAGCGCGACGGCCAGCAGGTGGTCTGGCTGTCGGCGGCGATGCCCGTGCCGGGCGGCACGACGAGCGCACTCAACGTCACGACGAAGGGCCAGGTCGAGTTCGCGAGTTCGACGGGCGGCATCGTCGACCTCTACCCGACTACGATCAAGATGCTCGAGTGGCCACGCACCGCATTCCACTGCTGGCACGACTACGACCAGACGGTCGCGACGAGCGGCCTGATCCTGTTCGAGGAAGTCGGCGGCGTCGCCTACGTCACCTGGAACGGCGTGCCGAGCCAGTTCTACTGGCCTCCGAACACCTTTCAATTCCAGTTCGACCTGGCGAGCGGCAACGTGAAGCTCGTGATGCTCGCGATGACCGGCATCACGTTGAGCGGGCCGAGCGGCTGGCCGACCGTGATCGGCTACTCGATCGGCGGCATGACGTTCGACCCGGGGCCGACCGACATCTCGGCGCTGGCCGGTGTCGTGCAGGTCTTCGACACCGCACAGGGTCTCGAGCTCGGCGCGACGAGCTTCCCGTTCCTCGGCAGCTCGTTCTCGTTCGACACGTCGCACGTGCCGAACCTCGTGCCGCTGGCGTTCCTGCTCTTCGGTGACACCGCGATCAACCCCGGCGTCGACCTGACCTTCCTCGGCATGCCGGGCTGCTCCGGCTACACGAACGCGAACCTCGCTTCGCTGAGCTTCCCGGTCACGCAACCCGCGGGCACCGGCTCGGTAGTGCTGCCGATCCCGAGCAACCCTGGCCTGGTCGGCGTCCCGCTGACCGCCCAGTCGATCGCGTTCTCGCTGCAGACGCCTTTGAACCTGGTCTCGTCGAACGGCATGCGCGCCACGCCCGGATTCTGAAGACCAGGCCGGCGACTGCGGCGTGATGCGGGCGCGTGCCTACCGCGGTGGCTGCGCGCCCTGCGGGACCAGCTTCACGTTGCCGGTCCCGATGTTGCATTCGAACTGCTGCGTCACCCACGTTCCGTCCTGGCTGTAGCTGACGGTCACGAGCCAGCGATCTCCCTCGATGCGCGTCGCCGCCCAAGGATCGTCGCCCATCTTGATCTCGTTGTTCTTCGCGCGGTTCCGCAGCACGAGTGAGTTCGGCTGCAGGCCGTCGAACGACATGTCCTTCTTGGCCATGTCCATCGCCTTGACGCGTCCTGGGGACAGGTCATCAAGACTGAGCCTCTGGGCGATGGCCGGCCAGTGCGCGTATGTCGCATAACCTGCGACCGCCGCGAGCAGCAGCAGGATCATCGTGTCCTTGCGTTCCATGCCCCCCTACATCGACACGACGAGGGACCCCAATGGAGCCCGTTTCCGCGGCCCAGTGGCAGCTTGAGACGATCCACGACCGCGCCTTGCCAACGCGCCGATCGAAGCATCCAGGCCCGGCGCCATCCTGTCGCGCGTGGCTCTGGAGTCGACCATCCCTGCCCGAATCGCCGCCCGCGCCGGCCACGCGCTCACTTGCGATACACGCCGAGCAGACAGTGCTCCCAGTACGGCAGCCCTCCCCACCGGCACAACCGCGCCAGACGAAGCTCGATCTCGCACAGCGCGCGGAAGCGCCCGAAGGTCCGGCAGTCGTCGAGTCGCAGGAATGCCTCCTCTTCCATGCCGACACCCCTGAACAACCGCCGCAACCGTGCGCGCGTGTTCATGCGGAAACGCGTCGGGAACGTGTCGCGCGCGTCGGTGCCCCACAACCAGTCCTTGACCACGTGCCGCAGGCGCATCGGCGCGAGCCGCGTCAGCAGCGGGATCGGCGCGAAGGCGAACACCGTGAACACGACCGCGATGCCGCCCTTGCGCAGCGCTCGCTCGATGCAGCGTACAGCCGCTTCGGGGTCGGCGACGTGCTCGGCGACCATGCGCATCGTCACGACGTCGAACTGCTGCTTGCCGTCGTACTCGTCGATCCGCAGCGCGACCTTCTCGTGCACCCATTCGTTCTCTTGCAGCGTCTCGTCGGGATCGACGCCGACGAGACGCGCGCAGCGCGCCGACAGCGCGGCCGCGAGTGCCTTGTTGTTCGGGAACATGTGGCGGCCACTGCCGACGTCGAGCCAGGCCACGCCGGGCACGACGATCCCGGCGACGAGCGCTTCGTAGACGTCGTCCGGCGTGTGGTGCCCGTAAGCGGCGCGCAGCGAGGGCCCCCACCCGCGCCCGTCCACGGGTCCGTAACGAAGGTCGGACATCTGCCGCAACGCGGTCGCATCGGGCAGCCGCAGCAGCACGGGGGCGTTCACGGGCGGCGTCACCGCGGGAAGATGCGTTCGAGGTCGCGCAGCAGATCGGCGCCCAAGGGCACGCCGACCGCGGCCAGACTGCCTTCGAGCTGTGCCGTGCTGCGCGCCCCGACCAGCACCGAAGTGATGTGCGGATCACGCAGGCAGAACGCGAGCGCGAGCTGCACCGCGGTCAGTCCCGCGCGCGCCGCCAGCTGCGCGAGCTGCTGCGCCTTCGCGAGCCGATCGGGCGTCAGATACCGCGCGATGAACTGGTTGCTGCGCGCGTCGGCAGCGCGCGAGTCGGCGGGCGCGTTCTCGGCCGGTCGATACTTGCCGGTCAGCACACCCTGCGCGAGCGGCGAGAAGACCAGCGTGCCGAGTCCGTGTCGCACGACGGCCGGCATCACCTCGGTCTCGATGCCACGCTCGAACAAGTTGTACAGGGGCTGGTTGCTGATCGGCGCGTGCAGGCCCTGCGCGCGGCACAGCTCGACGACTTCGTCGATCTTCTCGGCAGGCCACTGGCTCGTGCCCCAGTAGAGCGTGAGACCGCGCCGCACGAGGTCGTCCATCGCCCTCGCCGTCTCGAGCAGCGGTGTCCCAGGATCGAAGCGGTGGCACTGATAGAGGTCGACGTAGTCGGTCTGCAGCCGGCGCAAGGAAGCCGCGAGCGATTCGTGCACGTGCTTGCGCGACAACCCGCAGTCGTTCGGATCGTCGCTCATCGGGAAGAAGCACTTCGTCGCGATCACGAGCCGATGTCGCGGCAGCGTCTCGAGCGCTTTGCCGAGCACACGTTCGGCCTCGCCGCGCGCGTAGACGTCCGCGGTGTCGAACAGGTTCACGCCGCGCTCGAACGCCGCCGCGACGAGCCGCGAAGTCGTCTTCGCATCGACGGAGTTGCCGATCGTGAGCCAGGAGCCGAGACCGACGGCGCTGACCTTGAGACCCGAGGAGCCGACGTTGCGGAACAGCACGCGCGGTGTTGTAGCAGGAAACACGCGGGAGAGGGAAGATCGCGCACGAACCCCGTGGACCACCGGCAGAACGCTGGCCGAAAGCCCGCTCTTGCGCGATGCTGCTGCCTCGTGGCCACGAAGAAACGCATCGCCCTGATCTCGACCGGCGGCACGTTCGAGAAGACCTACGACGAGATGCAGGGCGTGCTCGACAACCGCACGAGCGTGCTCGACGTCGTGCTCTCGAGCCTGCAGCTGCAAGGCGTCGAGATCGTGCGCATTCCGCTGATGAACAAGGACAGCCTGCAGATGACGCCGCAGGACCACGAACTGATCGCGCGCACGGCGGGCTCCATGGCCGAGGCGCACGACGGCGTCGTGATCGTGCACGGCACCGACCGGCTCGCGGTCACGGGCGAACGCATCCACACGCTGGCCGGCCAGGCGCGCGTGCCGATCGTCCTGACCGGCGCGATGCGACCCTGGATCATGCGCAACACGGACGCGCTGCAGAATCTGACCGAAGCGCTGCTCGCCGTGCAGGTGCTCGCGCCGGGCGTCTACGTGTCCATGCACAACCAGGTGTTGCAGTTCCCGGGCATCGTGAAGGACAAGGACAAGGGCACGTTCGTGCAGGCCCATGGCTGAACCCGAAGCGGATCTCGCCATCCCCCTGCGCCGCACGTCCTGGCTGGCCCTCGTGCCGCTCTGCCTCGTCTGGCTCGCAGCCGGCGTGCCGGTGACCCTGTGGCTCGTACATCGCAGCGATCCCGAGCTCGCCGTGCGTGTGGCCCAGGTCGGCGGCGCCTGGCTCGAACGCGCCCTGCTCGGACTCGCTGCCACTGGGTGCGTGGCAATGCTGTGCTACCCGCCGATGCCAGCGGGACTGCGGCTCCTGCTGCACCGGGCCAGGCTCGCGTTGACGAGTGACCGCGGCCCGCTGCTGCGTGCCATTTCCGAGCTGCGGCACTTCGAATCGGCGCAGAAGCACCTCGAAGTGGGCCGCCTGGCGCTGCAGTTGGGCGACGTGAATCTGGCCGGTCCCCGTCTGATGCGCGCGGTCCAACTCGACCCGAACCTCAGCGGTGCGCAATACCAGCTGGCGCGGCTCCTGTTCCGCCTCGGCCACCTCGCGCCCGCCGAGAGGGCGTTCGCAAACGCCGAAGCGCTCGAGCCCGGCCATGCGTTCGGCGATGCGCTGCTGCACCGCGGCCGCTGCCTCGACCTGCTCGGCGATCACCAAAGCGCCGTGCAGGTGTTGCAGAAGCATGCCGAGCAGCACGGCGGCAACCGGCGGAGCCACTTCTGGCTCGCCGAGGCGCTGCAGGGCAGCGGCGACCGCGAAGGCAGCCTCGCCGCGTTGCGAACGGCCGCTGCAGCGAAGACCACGCCGCTCACGGCCGAGGAGAACTGGTTCCGCGCCCGGGCTCGCGTGGCCCTGTGGCGCCGTGGGGGTCATACGTGAAGGCGCTGTTCGAACACGCCGACGAGATCCCCGTGACGCTCGTCATAGCCCTGGCCTACGTGACGCTGTCGATCCTGACCAACCCGTTCCAACCCTCGAGCGAGCAGCTCTACCACTACGGCTGGCTGCAACCGGCCCTCGCCGCCGACGGCGAGGCGTGGCGCATGCTGTCGTGCGCGTTCCTGCACGGCGGCATCGTGCACCTCGCCTTCAACACGGCAATGCTGCTCAGCATCGGCCCCACGCTCGAACGCTTCTTCGGCAGCCTGCGTTTCGCTCTGCTCTACGTCGTCTCCGCGCTCGGGGCCAGCATCGGCGTGTGCCTGGTCTGCGAGCCCTGGCAACCGGTCGTCGGCGGCTCGGGTGCGCTGTTCGGCATGCTCGGCGCGCTCGTCGCACTGAACATGCGCTCGGGCCGCCATGTGTTCTCGTTCCTCGAGTTCGAAGGACCGCGACGCCTGCTCGGGATGATCGCGGCCAACCTCGTGATCGGCTGGCTGCTGCCGTTCATCAGCAACACGGCCCACATCGCGGGACTCGTAGCGGGCTTCGGCCTGACGTTCCTTGCGCTCGCACGCCCGCGCGAGTCCTCGCGGTCGCTGTGGCATTGGCGCATTGCCACTGCGGCCCTGTCGGCGAGCTTCTTGTTCGCGAGCCTCGTGCCAGTCACGCGCTACGACTGGCTGCACCAGCAGGCCAAGGTCGCGGATCCCTCTCTGCAGCCTGCCCTGCATCGCGCGGCGGCGATGGCGCGCACGGGCCACGCCTCGGTGTCCGACGGCGAGGCTGCAGGCGCCGCCATGGTGTTCGACCTCGAGTTCGCGCAGATGCGCGGCGGCTGAGTCAGGGCCCCGCCGCGGCGCGCAGCCGCCGCACGCACGTCTCCTTGCCGAGCAGGAAGATCGCGTCGAACAGACCCGGCCCCTTGTCGGTGCCCGTCAGCGCCGCGCGCACCGGATGCACGAAGTTGCCGAACTTCACGCCGATGCCGTCCGTGAACGCGCGGCACGCGGCCTCGATCTGGGATGGCGTGTCGAACACGCTGGCCGGCATCGGCGCGTCCTTCTTCGACGGCAGCGAAACCGCGGCGTCCGCCTTGCCTCGATCCTGCGGAAAGCTCGGCGGCAGGTTGGACCGCGCGAGCACGTCCGCGTAGTCGCGCAACCACTGCCCCGCCGCAGGCTCCTTGGCGAGGTTCTTCCTCGCGGCGTCGTCCATGGCCGGATCGCCGAACAGCCAACCGATCTTGCCCGCGAACTCGGACAGCAGCGCCACGCGCTCCTGGTAACACGCGACCGCGTTCTGCAACCACGCTGCGTGCTGCGTGAACGCGACCTCGGGCACGACGCCCTGCAGCCAGGGCCGTGCGCGCTCGACGCATTCGGCTCTCGACCAGCGTCGCACGTACTCGCCGCACATCCAGCGCAGTTTCTCTTCGTCGAACTTCGCGCCGGACTTGCCGATGCCCTCGATCTTGAACGCGGCAACCATCTCCTCGCGCGTGAACACGTCGCGGTCCGCCGAGAAGCCCCAGCCGAGCAGCGCGATGTAGTTGAATACCGCCTCGGGCGGGAAACCCTTGTCGCGGTAGTCGAGCATGTTCGTGTCGGCGTCGCGCTTGCTGAGTTTCTTGCCGTCCATGTTCAGGATCAGCGGAATGTGCGCGAACTGCGGACACTCGTGACCGAGCGCCTCGAACAAGAGGCGCTGCTTGATGCCGTTCTGGAAGTGCTCGTTGCCGCGCACGACGTGCGTGATGCGCATGCCGATGTCGTCGACGACGCACGCGAAGTTGTAGAGCGGCACGCCGTCGGGCCGCAGCATGACCCAGTCGTCGAAGTCCTTGGTGTTGACGTCTACGTCGCCGAGGATCAGGTCGTGCACGTGCAGGGCGCGCGCGTCGGGCATGCGGAAGCGCACGTTCGGCACGATGCCCTGCTGCTCGAACGCCGCGCGCTGCGCCGCCGTGAGCTCGCGGCAATGACCGTCGTAGCCGAGGAACGCGCTCTTTCTGGCCTTCTGCGCCTCGCGCACGGACTCGATCCGCTCGCTGCTGCAGTAGCAGCGATACGCGTGGCCACTCGCGAGCAGGCGATCGGCGGCGGCGCGATACAGCGGCAGCCGCTGCATCTGGAAGTATGGCCCGTAATCGCCGCCCTTCTCGGGTCCCTCGTCCCAGTCGATGCCGAGCCAGCGCAGGCCCGCGAGGATGATCTGCAGCGACGCTTCGCTGCTGCGCGCCTGGTCCGTGTCTTCGATGCGCAGCAGGAACGTGCCACCCATCGCGCGCGCCGCGGCCCAGTTGTACATCGCCGTGCGCGCGCCGCCGAGGTGCAGTGGACCGGTCGGGGACGGGGCAAAACGCAGGCGCGGCGTCGGGTGGATCATTTGAGAAACACGCACGATCGCGGATCGGACCGGTCCTGCCAAGGAACATCACTCCGCGGACCCGCTAGGGCAGCGCACCGATCAGGTCGAGCTGCCAGGTCCCGGCCTCACGCAGGATGCTGAGGCTGCCCAGCGAGACGCCGAACGGGTCTGCAACCCCCTCGCGCACGCCGAGCAGCGCCCGCAGCGTCTGCCGCACGCTGCCGCGGTGCGCGACCACGAGCAGGTCGCCCTGCCAGCCTTCGAGCGCGAGGTCGCGCGCAGCCGCGGCCACGCGCGCCGCGAAGTCCGCGCGGCGTTCGCCGCCCGGGAAACCCTCGGCGACCCCGGCCTTGTGCAACTTCCAGAACTCCGGGAACGCCGCGGCGATCTCGGCGGCCGTCAGACCCTCGCAGTCGCCGAACGAGATCTCGCGCAGGCGTTCGTCGGCCCGCAGCCGCTGCGGCGACACGCGGCATCCCGCAGCGAGGATGGCCGCCGACTCGACGGCGCGACGCAGCGGTGAATGCACGACGCGCACGAAGTCGACACCCGACAACCACGGCACGAGCGCCTGGATCTGTTTGCGCCCCTCGTCGGACAGCGCCACGTCGTTGCTGCCGTGGAAGCGAACCGACGACTGGCCCTCGGTCTCGCCGTGCCGCACGAGCCAGAGGCGGCGTTCGCCAACGGGTTCCGTCACCGCGCGATCTGCAGCACGATCAGAGCGCCAATGCCCAGCACGACGACGCCGATGCCGAACATCACGGCGCGATTCCAGCCGGCGTTGTCCTCGATCGTGCGCTGCAGGCGGTTGCTCTGGTCCTCGTTCGACCGCCGCAGCGACTGCAGGCTCTCGTCCGTCGTGCGCATGAGCTCCTGCGACGTCTTCTGGTGCGACTGCTCGATGCCCTCGACGAGGCTGTTCAGCGTCTCGTCGCGGCGTTCGGCGAGCTGCTGTGCCGCCTTGGTCTGGACCTCGCTGTTCTTGACCATCTGCGCCATCGAGCCGTGGATACGATCCATCGTGGTCTGGAACTCGCGCACCGTCGCCGCGGTGCGTTCGTCGGTGGCCGCCGCGCGCTGCAGCGCAGCCTCCACGTTTTGCAGCAGGCTCGGCAGCTTCGTGATCGTGGTCGTGAGCTGTGCGCCAAGAGCATTCTGGCGCTCCATGTGCGCCGAAACCGTGCGCAGCATCTCGAGCTGCTGTTGCGACAGTGCCGGCAGCGACGTCAGCGAGCTCGTCGCGTCGACGAGCTTCTCGAGCTGGTCGTCCATGCGCGCCTGCGAGCCACGCAACATCGTCGACAGTTCCTTGAAGTGCGTGCCGAGCGCGAGCAGCGCCTCCTCGCGTTCGGACAGCTTGCGCTGCGAACGCGCTTCGGCGGGAGCCAGCTCGCTCGCGAGCTCGCGGCCGTTCGGTTTCGTCCGCTCGGGCTCGATACGTTGCACGGGGGAAGCACCCCTCTCACCGCTGCGCGCATCCACGCGCACCCCCGAGCCCGAACCCCATCGTTCCTTCAAGCGTTGGAAAAACGATCCCTTGTTGACCATCGTGCGCCTCGCAAAAGGGCGATCACGCCACCGCCACAGTCCATCGCCGACCGCGACCAGCCGCGCCGGAACCACCCGGCGCGACATGCTGGCCTTGACCTGGACCAGCCGTCGATGCGGTACCGAGCCTAACGCGCGTGTCCGCGCGCGGCCAGAGGAAGGTTCGTGCGAAGTCGGCACGCAGAAGCGCTTGCACTTCACGTCGGGCGCGCTACGTTCGCCCGTTCCCCCTTGAAGCCCCAGCGCGAACAGTGTGGTGGGACCTCGCTGTCCCGGATGCCGAAGACGCTGGCTGCAAGGGACTTGGCTTGCTTGTCAGGGCGGGGAGTTAGCTCAGTTGGTAGAGCGCGACAATGGCATTGTCGAGGTCAGGGGTTCGACTCCCCTACTCTCCACCATTTCTCGAAGCGGGCCATTCAGGGTGTACGCGATCAGCACACGCTGTCAACGAGCACTGCTGACCAGCGAAGCTGAACGCGCGTCGCACGGCGGCTTGTCTCGCTGTTGACGGCGCTGCCATTGGCCGTTCGACGCGGCGCCGAGTCGGGCGCGGAGCAGCGTCTCATTCGGACTCACGCCCGTGGATAAAGTCGACACCGTTCGTCGCCGAAAGCCACGTACATGTCTCGCGTGGCGATCGTGGGAGAGTGCAAGAAGCGCCTCCGTCTCGCTGCCTGCCTGGTGCTCGCCGCACTGGGCGGATGCGGCTCCAAGATGACCGATACGACCGGTGTCACGGCTTCGCCGAGCCAGTCGACAGTGACCGCGGCGCCGCAGAGTGGAGTCCTCGCCAACGGCATCGACACTTCGACGATCACCGTGGTGATCCGGCGCGCCAACGGCAACCCAATCGCGGGACGCACCGTCGTGCTGACCGCCACCGGTTCGAACAACACGATCGTGCAACCCGCGGACACCGATGCCAACGGCACGACCACGGGCACGATCGCGTCGACGACTGCCGAGACCAAGACGATCACGGTCGCGGTCTTGCAAGGCTCCCACACGATCGAGCTCGCGCAGCACCCGACCGTCGAGTTCGTCGACGGCGAGCTGAACATCAGTCCCAGCTTGTCCACCGCGGCTGCGTCGCCGGAAGCGCTGATCGCCGACGGCGTGGCGACTTCGACGATCACGGTGACCGTGCGCAACACGAACGGCAATCCCGTCGCGGGCCAGACCGTGCAGTTGGCTTCGTCGGGCAGCAACAACACGCTCGTGCAGCCCGGCGTCACGGATGCCGGCGGCGTCGCGACCGGCACCATCGCGTCGACGACCGCAGAGACCAAGACGATCACGGCCACCGTGAACCCGGGCCCAGGCCAGGTCGTCATGACACAACAGCCCGCCGTGGTCTTCGCGGGCGACCCGAACAACCTCAGTGCAGCCCTGTCGACCGCGACTGCATCGCCGAGCACGAACGTCGTCGCGAACGGCTCGACGACATCGACGATCACCGTGACCGTGCGCGACGTGAACGGCAACGCCGTCGCGGGCCAGAGCGTCGCGCTCGCAGCGACGGGCAGCAACAACACGCTCGTGCAACCCGGCATCACGAACGCGAGCGGAGTCGCGACCGGCACGGTCGCCTCCACGACTGCCGAGACCAAGACGATCACCGTCATGGTCGATCCCGGTGCGAGCCAGGTCGTCGTCGCGCAGCAACCGACCGTGGCGTTCGTCGGCGACCCGAACAACCTCAGTGGCGCATTGTCGACCGCGACCGCGTCGCCGAGCACGAACGTCGTCGCCAACGGCTCGACGACCTCGACCATCACGGTCACGGTGCGCGACGTGAACGGCAACGCCGTCGCGGGCCAGAGCGTCGCGCTCGCAGCGACGGGCAGCAACAACACGCTGGTGCAGCCAGGCGTCACGAACGCCGGCGGCGTCGCGACCGGCACCATCGCGAGCACGACCGCCGAGACGAAGACGATCACCGTTGCGGTCGATCCCGGCGCGAGCCAGGTTGTCGTCGCCCAGCAGCCGACGGTGGCCTTCGTCGGCGACCCGAACAACATCAGTGCAGGGCTGTCGACCGTGGTGGCGTCGCCGGCGAGCAACGTCGTGGCCAACGGCGTCGCGACCTCGACCATCACGGTCACGGTGCGCGACGTGCACGGCAACGCGGTCGCGGGCCAGAGCGTCGCGCTCGCGTCGACGGGCAGCAACAACACGTTCGCGCAGCCCGGCGTCACGAACGCGGGCGGCGTGACCACGGGTACCATCGCGAGCATCCGGGCCGAGACGAAGACCATCACGGCCACCGTGAACCCGGGCGCCACCCAGGTCGTCGTCAACCAGCAACCGGCCATCTCCTTCGTCGGCGACGCGAACAACCTCAGTGCAGGCCTGTCGGCCGTGGTGGCGTCGCCGGCCAGCAACGTCGTGGCCAACGGTGTCACGACCTCGGCCATCACGGTCACGGTGCGCGACGCGAACGGCAACGCCGTCGCGGGCCAGAGCGTGGCCCTCGTATCGACGGGCAGCAACAACACGTTCGTCCAGCCCGGCGTCACCGATGCCGGCGGCGTCGCGACGGGCACCATCGCGAGCATCCGCGCCGAGACGAAGACCATCACCGCGACCGTGAACCCCGGCGCGGCCCAGGTCGTCGTCGCGCAACAACCGGCCGTCGTCTTCGTCGGCGACCCGGAGAACCTCAGCGCAGCGCTGTCGACGGCGACCGCGTCGCCGAGCTCGAACGTCGTCGCCAACGGTTCGACGACATCGGCGATCACGGTGACCGTGCGCGACGTGAACGGCAACGCCGTCGCGGGCCAGAGCGTGGCCCTGTCGTCGACCGGCAGCAACAACACGCTCGTGCAGCCGAGCGTCACGAACGAGAGCGGCGTCGCAACCGGCACCATCGCGACCACGACCGCGGAGACCAAGACGATCACCGCGACGGTCAATCCGGGTGCGAACCAGGTCGTGCTCAACCAGCAGCCGACCGCGGCCTTCGTCGGCGACCCGAACAACATCAGTGCAGGACTGTCGACGGCGGCAGCCTGGCCGACGACCAACGTCGTCGCCGACGGCCTCGCGACCTCGACCATCACGGTCACGGTGCGCGACGTGCACGGCAACGTGGTCGCTGGCCAGGGCGTGGTACTCTCGTCGACGGGCAGCAACAACACGTTCGTGCA
>Ga0111539_10002475_pt1 | contig 24501 bp, 24 predicted proteins | sample RhiMethybrSRZTD1_FD_79667 | JGI IMG/M metagenome (GOLD analysis project Ga0111539, IMG submission 79667) | Populus rhizosphere microbial communities from Tennessee, USA - Rhizosphere MetaG P. TD hybrid SRZTD1 (version 2) (version 2) | ecosystem: Host-associated > Plants > Roots > Rhizosphere >...
AACCACCAACCAGATTGTGCCGATCCGAGCACGGTACTTGCAAATTCGCGCGGGAGTGGAGGAGGTGTCCATGGCGAAGTACGGAAGAGGCGCATCGAAAACGGTGAAGTCGGCGATGCGTCGCCGCAAGCGAGGCACGCTGAAGAGCGGTTCGGGCCGCAAGGTCACGAGCCGCACGCAGGCGATTGCCATTGGCTTGAACGAAGCGAGGGAAAAGGGCGCCAAGGTGCCGTCGCGAAAGCGGAGCCGGAAGCGGACCGCCCGCAAGCGGAGTACGTCTCGTCGATCGGCCAGCCGGTAGTTCGCGAATTGCCGCTCGCCATCTGCATGGTGCGGCAATCCGGCCGCGTCAGGCGGGTTTTGCGACGCGCGCCGTTGAAGGACTCTCCCCGCGGCGCGCGTCCCTTTTTCGGGGCGTTCAGTGCGTCGACGTGGCGGAATGGACGCCGCGATTGACGGTCTCGGCCTGCTTGAGATGCGCCTCCACCGTTGGCAGAACCTTGCCGGCCCATGCCTTCAGATCCGGATCGGCGCCCGACTGCGACTCCTTGCGCACATCAGCCGCGACTTTGCGGTGACCGTCAACCATCGCCTGCATGTATTCGCGGTCGAACCCGGCGCCGCTCAGTTTCGAGAGCCGGTCCGAGAGCTTCTTGTGCTCGGCGTCGATCGCGGTCGGCAGCGTGATGTTCTTGGTGCCAGCCACGCCCTTGAGCTCATCGAGCGCTTTGCTGTGGTCGTCCACCATCATCTGCGCGAACTTCTTGACGTCATCCGACATCGCCTTCTGCAGCGCGAGCTTGCCGAGGTCGACCTCCGCCATGTTGGCCTGAGCGGCTTTGATGGCGAATGCGCTATCGCTCGCTGCGGGGTGTGATGACGATTGGTTCGGCTTCGTGGAGGACTTCTGCGACCCAGTCGAAGACTGCTGCGCCCCAGTTGCGGTCGCGAGCGCCACAACGATCAGCATCGCGAGTGAAAGTTTCATATTGGTTGCTCCCTTTACTGGTCCTACCCGCCCGGTCGCAAGCGGCATGCCCGGGAGAACGCGGCTCATCCAACGAGAGCGGCCGGCAATTTGCTCATTCCATCGGGCAGAGTTCGTGATGGCCGAACCCAAGAAGCCGAGGCTGAGTTCGCCGCGTGCCTCAATGAGCGCGATTCGCCGTCAGGCAGAGGTGTGCCGGCGCTGCGACCTCTGGAAGCACGCCACGCAGACGGTGTTCGGAGAAGGCCCGAACGGCGCCCGCATCATGCTCATCGGCGAGCAGCCGGGCGATGCTGAAGATCTCGAAGGCAAACCGTTCGTCGGTCCAGCCGGCCAGTTGCTGCGTCACGCGCTCGAGGATGCCGGCATCGATCTCCGCGATGTGTATCTCACCAACGTGGTGAAGCACTTCAAGTGGGAGCCGCGCGGCAAGCGGAGGATTCACAAGAAGCCGCGCCACAGCGAAGTCCAGGCGTGCCGCGTCTGGCTCGATGCCGAGATTGCGAATGTCAAGCCGCGGGCGATCGTCGCGCTTGGCGCCACGGCGGCCCAGGCGGTGATCGGGCCCGACGCCAAGGTGACACGCGATCGGACGAAACCCTTTCCGTCACCCCTCGCGCCGCTCGTCACGCTCACCGTGCATCCCTCGTCGATCCTGCGCGCGCCGGATTCCGACACGCGCGCCGCCGAGCGCGAACATTTCGTGGACGACCTGCGCAGCATCGTACTCAGCCTCGCTGCGCAGGACGACTTGCGCAGCATTGCTGCCCGCGTCAAACCTTGATGGAGTGACTGCCGATGCGCACACATCTCACGCCCCTCGTCAGCGTCTTTGCCCTCGCTTTTGTGAGCCTGGCGTCGGCGCAGCTTCCGCCGCAGCCGCCGCAAAGTCCGCGACCGACGTCTCTCCAGCGGCCGACGGTGCGCGGCTCGGAAGGCCTCGTCACACTTGAAGGCTGTCTGGTCCGTGAAGCCGATGTCGAGGGCCGCCGGCCGAAAATTGCCGAGAGCGCCGGCGTGACTGGCGATTACGTGCTGACACGCGCGAAGGTGATCAAGGGCAGCGCGCCTGCGTCACTGACAGGCATGTACGACGTGGACGATATCGATCCCGGCCTGCTCGAATCATTCGCCGGCCAGCGCGTGCAGATTGATGGCTGGTTTGACGAGCTCGATCGTGCAGCGAATCCGGCTGGCCGCGGCCGCGCCGATGACGACCTCGTCGAGATTCGTGGCAGCGCCGTCCGCGCGATCGCGAAGGATTGTCAGGACTGAGGCGTCAACGCCGCCTCAATCCGTCAATCGCACCTCGTCAATGGTCAATTCAGATGATCTGCCCCAGTCCTGCCGCTGTCTGCTGGAGCGACTCGGCCCGGGATCGGCCCTGGCCGAGTGTCGCGGCGGTGACCTTGACGTTGCCGCCAAACTCGGTCATCGCCTTGAGCACGTCGGCGACGGCCCGTGACTGCTCGCGGGCGTTGGTCGAGATGTGCTGCGTGTTCTCGGTGGCTTTGCTGATTGCGTCGCGCACACCGATGAACGTCTGCACCGTCTGGTTCGCGGTGGTCACGCTCTCCGCGACTGTCTTGGTGCCGTCCTCGGTGGCCTTCACCGTGTCGCTGATCGTTTGCAGGATGCCGTTCACCAGCGTGTTGATCTTGCCGGCGGAGGTCTTCGTCTGATCGGCGAGCTTGCGGATCTCGGCCGCGACGACCGAGAAGCCGCGTCCCTGCTCGCCGGCACGCGCGGCCTCGACCGCGGCGTTGAGCGCCAGCAGGTTGGTCTGGCTCGCCACCTCGGTGACCATGTTGGTGATGCTGCCGATCTGCGACGCCTGCTCGTTCAGGTGAAACGTCATCTGCGCGATGGCGTTGACCTTCTCGTTCAGGCTGGTCATGCTGCGCAGCGTTTGGGTGACGGTGCGGGCGCCCTCATCGGCGAGCGTCAGCACCTGTCTGGCGCCGACGGCGAGATCGTTGGCCTGCTCGGCGGAATGGTTCGTCGATGCCGCGAGCTTTTCCATGGCGGCGGTCGTCTCATCAGCGGCCGCGGCCTGCTGTGCGGCGAGCCGCTGACGCTGGCTGACAGTTGCGGAGATGTCCTGGGCGGTTTTCGTGACCGAGTCGATTGTCGCTTCGATGACCCGTCCGGCCCAGACGCTCAGGGCTTTGGCCATGCCGAGCGACACCAGGATTCCGGCGATGACGCCAGCCGCGATCGCTCCCAGCGGGGATATCCCGCGGAAGACCACGACAGCCATCACGAGGCTGCCCACGATTACCGGCGCGAGGCTGGCAATCAGGCTGAAGTGCTTGAGTTTCAGTCCTTTCGGCATAGTGGTCACGCCTGCCACGAGCATGGCGAAGGGCCTGACGAGGCCTCCCGCGCGGACGGCCGGGGGCGTTGCGCCACTCTTATCGGTTGCTCCCGCCGGCTTACGTAGTGGCCGGCGAGGTCAAAGGTCAAAAGGCAAAGGTCAAAGGTCAGGTCAGCTCCGAGGCCTTTGACGTTTGCCCTTTGCCTTTTGACCTTGCGGGCCTGCGGACCGCAGGTCCGCAGCTTCCCGCGCAATCATCACCTCAGTGGACTTGATGATCGCCAGCGCCTCGTCGCCGCGCCGCAGCTTCAGCTCCTGCACTGCGTCGCCGGTGATGACCGCGGTCAGGATCTGGTCGCCGATGCGCAGCCGCACTTGTGCGAGCAGACCATCGACGCGCACTTCTTCGACGAAGCCGCGCAGACGATTGCGCCCGCTGAGCGCCACGATCAACCCGGTCGCGCCAGGCTTGCGTCTCGCCGCCGGCGAGGACGGATTGCCGCGCGCGATCAGTCGCTCGATCTCGCCATCGGCGATTCGGTGATGCCCGCCCGCGGTCGTCGTCGTGCGAACGGTGCCGTTGTAGATCCACTGTTTCAACGTCGAGTAGCCGACGCCGAGACGCTGCGCCGCGGCGCGAACCGTCAGGAGTGCCATGGTGTGTCAGCCACGATGCGGCAGGAATACGTCTTGACGATCAGCCACAGGTGATCGCCAGGCTTCAGATGGAGTGACTCGACGCCGCTTGGCGTGAGATGCACGATGAAACGCGCCCCGGCGTCCACGATCGCGACCATCGTCGGGCCGTGTGCGCTCACGTCGATGAGGCGCCCGCGCAACACGTTGCGCGCGCTGAGGCCGCGCGGCTCCTCGTTGCCGACGAGGATGTCGCCGGCGCGAATGGCAATGCGGGTCGACGCGCCGACGGCAGAGGAATTCAACGGCACTTCGAGCTCCGTGGCCGTCTCCTTGATCCGGCACTCCATCGTACCGGCGCGCTCGCGCCGTTCGACGACGGTCGCGTCGAAGACGTTTTCGAATCCGGCGAGATTCGCCAGGACGCTCTGCTCGGGCCGATCGAGGACCTCGTGAGGAGTGCCGCGGGCAATCACTCTGCCGGTGTCGATGACCACGGCCTGCTGACCGAGGGTGTAAACCTCGTGATGACTGTGTGTCACATAGAGCATGGGAATGCGGCGGACCTCGTTCGCGCGCAGCAGGTCGTCGATGATGCGCGAACGAATGGTCTGATCGAGCGCGGAGAGCGGCTCGTCGAGCAGCAAGAGTGACGGCTCGGTCACCAGGGCTCGGGCCAGCGCCGCGCGCTGGCGCTCCCCACCCGAGACCTGTGCCGGCGGGCGATCGAGAATCTCGGAAATGCGAAACGACTCCGCGATCGTCGAGACGCGCGCCTGCCGCTCGTCAGCGCCGAGTCGATTCAATCCGTATCCGATGTTGTCGCGCAACGACATGTGCGGAAAGAGTGCCGCCTGCTGAAACACATAGCCGACGTGGCGATCCTGCACCAGCACGTCGATGCCATCTTTTGCGTCGAAGAGGACGCGGTCACCGATGACGAGGCGTCCCTCATCGGGCCGAGTCAGTCCGGCGATGCAGCGAAGCAGGGTCGTCTTTCCCGAACCTGACGCGCCGAAGAGCATCGTGATGCCCGGCGGCGCGATCACTTCAACATCGAGCGTGAAGCCGGGCCCTAACCGCTTCGTCACATCGACGGCGAGCGTCATGCGATCGGGGCCGCTGCCCACGGTCTGCGCCGCAGTCCATAGACGGCCATCAACACCAGCATCGAGAACGCCAGGAGCACGAGTGCGGTCTGGTGTGCCTGCTGGTATTCGAGCGCCTGCACGTGGTCGTAGATCGAGATCGACACCGTCCGCGTGATGCCCGGCAGGTTGCCGCCGACCATGAGCACGACACCGAACTCGCCAACGGTGTGCGCGAAGCTCAGGACCAGGCCGGCGATGACGCCTTCGACGGACAACGGCAGCGTGACGCGCGCGAACGTGCGGAACCCGGACGCGCCCAGCGTCGCCGACGCTTCGCGCAGGCTCGGATCGATCTGTGCGAAGGCAGCGGCAATCGGCTGGACCGCGAACGGCAGGCTATAGAGCACTGACGCGATGACGAGACCTTCGAAGGTGAACGCGAGCGGATGCCCCGTCCACTCGGTCCACCATCGCCCGACCGGGCTGCGTGTGCCCATGGCCATGAGCAGGTAGAAGCCGAGAACCGTCGGCGGCAGCACCAGCGGAAGCGAGACGATCGATTCGACCAGAAACGTCCAGCGGCGTCGCGAGAACGTGAGCCAGTGGGCGAGCGGCAGGCTGATGACCAGAAGGATGACGGAGACCAGCGCCGCCAGGCGCGCCGTCAGCGAGATGGACTGCCAATCCATGAGGCGGCTCTACTTTGTCATGAAACCGAACTCGTGCAGTCGTCGAGCCACTTCCGGGCGTTTGAGATAGGCGAGCAGCTCGCCAGCCAGTCCCTTGTTCCTCGAGGCCGCGACGATGACCGCAGCCTGCTCGATGGGCGGGTGGGCTGACTCCGGAATCTCGAAATACTGCCCGCTGGCGCGCAGCGCCGGACCGAGGGCGAGGGACAGCGCAATGATCCCGACGTCGGCGTTACCCGAATCCACGAGCTGCGCGGTCTGCGAGATGTTGTCGCCGATGACCAGCTTGGGGCGGACGATGTCGAACAGGTTCTCGCGCTGGAGCACTGCGTCGGCGGCACGGCCGTAGGGGGCTACCTTCGGGTTGGCGATGGCGACGCGTTTGACGCGGGCGTCCTTCAGGATCGACAGGCCGCGTGTCACGTCGATCCCCGAGTCCTTGCGCGTCCACAGCACGATGCGCCCGGTTGCGTATCGGTACAGGCTCGACGCGTCGGCGTACTTCGACGCGATCAACTGGCGCGGGTAGTCGATGTCAGCTGACAGGTACACATCGTACGGTGCGCCGTTCTGAATCTGCGCGAAGAAATTGCCCGACGAACCGAACGACACCGTCACTGCGGCCTTCGCTTCGCGTTCGAATCCCTTGACGATCTCAGGCAGGGCAGCCTGTAGATCGGATGCGGCGGCCACCCGCAGCGTGCGTGGCGGGCTGGATTGTTGCGCCGCGGCGACACCGGACGACAACGCCAGTGCCAGGACGACGAGCGATATACTACGAGCCGTTCGAATCATTTCCAGGTTGTACTATGCACGATTCAAGGCGTTTACATCAACGATACGGTCGATTCGCGGCAACCCTGCTCGGCGTGGTCGTGGCGCTAGTGTCCGTGGCGGCGCAGACCGGGACCCCGGGAAGCGTTGCCGTCGGCGGAGACGTGGCGAAGCCGTTCACGCTCACGTTGGCCGATCTCAGAGCGATGCCCCGGACGACACTCAAGCTGGGAAATGCGCAGCGGCCAGCGGTGTACGAAGGCGTGTTGCTGGCCGAGGTGCTCAAGCGGGCGGGTGCGCCAATCGGGCCCGAGCTGTCAGGGCCGGCTGTGGCGAGCGCTCGACGGTAAGCCGCTCGGCGAAGGGCAGGGCCCGGTGCGCCTCGTGATACCACAGGACAAGCGCGCGGCGCGATCGGTCCGCATGTTGCAGCGCATCGACGTCGTACAGGTCAAGCAGTAGCACAAAGGAGAGACTATGGCCCTCAGCGCACGCAACAATCTCAAGGGCATCATCGAAGAGGTGACACTTGGCGACGTGCTCGCCCATGTCACGGTCCGCATTGGCGACGATCTCATCGAGTCGGTGATCACCCGCCGCAGCGCCGAGGAACTTGCCTTGCGCAAGGGCGATCGTGTCAGCGCCGTGGTCAAGGCAACCGAAGTCATGATCGCCAAGTAACTCACGGTACGAGTCGATTGCAGTCGATTTGAATCACGTCTAAGCTCGATATAAAGTCTGAGCGCAGGAGGCGTCCGCCCGAATGCGTTCACCCCGGATTCTCGTCTGTCTCGCGATCGCTCTGCTCGCCGTGGCCGCCCGGCCCGCGTCGGCGCAGATCGGCGGGGGAGAGATCAACGGTCTCGTTACAGATGGGCAGGCCGCGGCCGTGCCCGGGGCGACCGTCACCGCGACCAACAAGGCCACCGGCGTCGCCAGGCCAACAGTCTCGAACTTCGCGGGCGTCTACGCGCTGCCTGGACTGCCGCCCGGCGTGTACAGCCTGGAGGTGATGCTCTCTGGTTTCCGGACAATGCGTCACGAAGAGGTGCGCGTCGAAACCGGCATCACGATCCGCCTCGACGTTACACTGATGCTCGGCGGCGTCAACGAGGCGATTATCGTGACCGCCGCGACGTCGGCCTTGCGTGCCACTGCGAGCCTGGGTCAGGTGGTGTCGGAAGAGAACGTCGTGGCGCTGCCACTCAACGGCCGCAGCTTCATCACGCTGTCCTCGCTTGTGCCCGGCGTCGCGCTGCCGCAGGGATCGCAGTTTCCGCGCATCAACGGCGGCCGCCCCAGGACCAATGAGTATCTGTTCGACGGCATCTCGGTGCTGCAGCCGGAGCCTGGCCAGGTCGCGTTCTTCCCTATTGTTGACGCCATTCAGGAATTCAAAATCGAGACGAACAGCCCGCCGGCGGAATTCGGCCGCTTCAATGGCGGCGTCATCAACCTGACGACCAAGTCGGGGACGAACGTTCTGCATGGCAGCGGCTTCGAGTTCTTCCGGGACGAGTCGCTGAACGCCCGCAACTTCTTCCAGACCGCCAACGCGACCAAGCCCACGTTCAGCCGCAATCAGTTCGGCGGCGTCCTCGGCGGGCCGCTGATGCGCAATCGCACGTTCTTCTTCGTGGACTATCAGGGCCAGCGGCAGAACATCGAACGCACCGTGCTCTCGACAGTGCCGACGATGGCGCAGCGGCAGGGCGTCTTCACGCAGAACATCTACGACCCGGCGACGACGGTGTCTAGTGGCGCCGGCGGCTTCGCACGCACGCAGTTCCCGGGCAACGCGATTCCCATCGATCGCATGGATTCGGTGGCGCGGGCCCTGCTCCTGCGGTATCCCGAGCCGACGTCCGTTGGGACGGCGAACAACTACCGTCGCACCGCCAGTGAGATCGACGACCAGAACCAGTGGGATGTGCGACTCGATCATCAGTTCGCGTCCGCACGTGACCGCGTATTCGGCCGGCTCTCGAACTTCCGCGGCAGCTTCGAGCCGGTGACACCGCTGCCTGAAGGGAGCGGGACCACGACCGGCACGCTTGGCCCTCAGGACACCACGTCCTGGTCGTTCGCCTCGAACTATCAGCACACCTTTTCGAACAATCTGCTGAACGAACTGCGGATTGGAGATACCCGGCGCACGGTGCATCGAACCGCCGCGCAGCTGTCTTCGTTCGCCGGTTCGGCGCTGAACATTCCTGGCATACCGTCGACGGCACAGTTCCCGAACACGCTGCCGACGTTCACGATCACCGGCTACCAGATCCTTGGCTCGCCGATTAACACCGCGTCGGACTTCAACACCAGCGTGTCGGAAGTCTCTGACACGTTGACGTGGGTGAAGGGACGGCACACCTTCAAGACCGGGTTCGGCTGGCGATGGGAGCGGTTGAACGTGATTCAGCCGCCGTCGCCGACCGGATCGTTCACGTTTAACCAGCTGGGGAGCGATCTCCCCGGCACTGCCAACACCGGCGCGCCGCTCGCCAGCTTCCTGCTCGGACAGGTCCAGACGTTCTCCATCGATCTGCAGAACTCAGAGATCCAGGAACGCGCCCGCTTCCAGGAGTACTTCGTTCAGGACGACTGGAAGGTGAACAGTCGTCTCACGATTACGCCCGGGCTGCGCTACACCCTGAACTTTCCTTCAAACGAGATCAACGGGCAGGTGGGGGTCTTCAATCTGGAGACGCAGCTGCTCGAGTATCCCGGCGATGAGCCGGTGCGGCCGTTGAAGAAGAACAACTTCGGTCCCCGTCTCGGCATCGCCTATCGCCTGACCGACAAGATGCTGGTCAGCACCGGCTATGGACTGATCTGGATCGAGATGGCCGGCATCACCACGCCGTTCACGACGCCGACCTTCCCGTTTCTGCAGACGGTGTCGCAGCGAGCGCTGAGCAACGTCACGCCGGCGTTCGTGTTGCAGAACGGTCCGAGCGTCGCGCCGATCGCGCCGACGGCGACGGCTGGCCTCGGTCAGGGCGTCTTCGCCGTGGATGCGACGCTTGGCTCCGGCTACGCCCAGCAGTGGAATGCCTCTGTTCAGCGCGAGCTGACCTCTTCGATGAGCGTCGAGGTCGGGTACGTGGGCTCGAAGATCACGCACGTGGGCATTCCGGACACGAACCTGAATCAATTGACGGTCGAGCAGCTCGCCATAGGCGCACCGTTACAGCAGCCCGTGACCAATCCGTTCTTCGGCACGATTCCCCGATCCTCGTCGCTCGGCGATCCGACGATCACGAGGGCACAGCTGCTCAAGCCGTACCCGCAGTACACGACCGTGAGCCTTTATCGCAACAACGTCGGCACCACGATCTACAACGGCGTAACGGCGAAGCTGGAGCAGCGGCTCTCTCGCGGCCTGTCATATCTCGTCAGTTACACGCATTCCCGTCTCGAAGACGATGCCTCGACGGTGTTCGACGCATCGATTCTCACCGGACCGGTGGGCAACTTCCCGGTCGCCGACAGCTTCGATCGCAGTCGCGAGCGCGACCTCTCGGCCGGCGACATCCCCAACGTCTTCGTCGCCTCGGCGGTGTGGGACCTTCCCTGGGGAACCGGCCGCCAGCGTCAGGGTCACGGCATTGCCGGCGCGCTGGCCAACGATTGGACGCTGGCCACCGTCGTCACCCTTCAGTCGGGAATCCCGGTCGCCGTGACGCAGACGACGAACTTCAATGCCTTCGCCGGTTTCGGTACGCAGCGGCCGAACCTGGTCGGCGATCCCGAGCTGCCGGCCGACGAACGCACGCCGTCGCGATGGTTCAACACCGGCGCGTTCGCGACCGCTCCGGTCTTCACGCTGGGCTCGGCCTCGCGGAATCCGGTTCGCGGACCCGGCTACACGAACGTGGACCTGGCGATCAGCCGTCGCATTCCGTTGCCGATGCGTGGCGGCACCGCGCTCGAGTTGCGCGCCGAGGCGTTCAATCTGTTCAACGCGCCGCCCTTCGCGAATCCCGGCACGACACTCGGTACCCCGACTTTCGGGGTCATCTCCGCGGCTGGCGACCCGCGCGTCATTCAGCTCGCCGCGAAGTTCCTCTTCTGATCGATGGCGAGGATCGACTGGGCGCAACTGTGCGAGTTGGCATTTCTCGATGACCGCGGCCGCCTGTGCCTCATTGGCGTCACGACACATCTGCCGGTTCCGTCGCTGCCGATTGCGGTACGTCAACTGATGATTGCCGCGCGCATCGTCAACGTTCGCCACGGTGACGAGCTCGATGTGGTCGTCTCGATTCTGACGCCGCGAGGTGTCCTCGCCCAGCCGGAGACGCACGGTGCGCTGGACGTGGCCGTCGCCGGTGGTGAGTTTCTCCTCATCACGCTCCGCGACGTGCCGCTCACCGACGAGGGGATCTATCGCGTGCTGGTCTCGGTCGGTGAAAACGAGCCGACGACGTTCGAACTACCCGTGGAGCTGCTGTACAAGCCGTCACGGGTAGAGGTTCACTAGAAGACATCTGGACGGTCCACTCCGGGCGTAGACTGGGGTATGGCCACACGATCACTTGTCGTCGGCGTGTTCCTTCCAGCCGCGCTTCTGATCGCGGCCCCCGCATCGGCACAGCGATTTGCGTTCGAGCGCACGTACGACGTCGCGTCATCGCCGGTGATCGATGTCTCGACAACTCGCGGAAAGATCAGCGTTCGGACCGGTGAGCCGGGCCGGGTCGTCGTCAATGGCGCGGCGACGGTGCGCCTCGGCCTGACCGTGCCTGTCAACGCCGTGGAATTGGCGCAGAAGGTTGCCGAGAAGCCGCCCATTGAACAGACCGGCGACCGCCTGCGTCTGCGTTCGCCGTCCGACCCAGCCGAGGAGCGCGCGATGACGGTGAACTACGACCTGCGCGTGCCGCCCAACGCTCGCGTGATCGTCGTCAGCGATTCCGGCGCGATCGACGTGCGCGATGTCTCCGGACACGTCGAGGTGCGCACGCAGTCGAGTGCGATCTCGCTGATGTCGCTCGGCGCTGCCGACGTGGAAACCGGATCCGGAGCGGTCCGGCTCGATGTCGCGACGGGTGCTGTGCGCATCACGACCTCGAGCAGCGCAATCACGGCGCGCGGCTTGAGCGGCGGTCTCCACGCGCGGACGGGCAGCGGCCGCGTGATCGCATCGTTCACGGGGGCAGGCCCGGTGAACATCGGCACCAGCTCGAGTGCGATCGAGTTGAACGGGGTCTCGGGCGCATTGACCACGACCACCGAGAGCGGCCGGACGACGATTACCGGCGTGCCCTCGGCGCCGTGGGACGTCACGGCAGGTTCAGGAAGCATCGACGTTGACTTCGAGTCAGCGGTCAATGCGACGCTCCGTGCGTCCACCGGATCAGGTTCGGTGGACACGCCCGAGCGGATGGTCAAGGGATCGATCGAGAAGCGCCGCGTCGAAGGTGCGATCGGCGACGGTGGGCCCACCGTAAGGCTGGCGAGCCGGAGCGGGTCGATTCGAGTGAGGTAACCGCGTCGGCCGATTATCTTGGCGCGCCGATGATCCCGGTGCCGTACTCGTAAACGAGTCGCGCCCCGCGTTCGGCGGTCTGCTGAACCAGCACAACTAACACGAGGCCAATTCCGAGCAGCGCGATGCGTCGTATCCGGCTCCGTGCGCCGTCGCCGCGCAGCACCACCAGTCGCAGCGCTGCGACCACGATGCAGGACGTCATCGTGATGAGCGCCCACAGCCGATGCTCGGCGAGCACGGGATACGCCATCCCGGGAATCAAGACTGTTCCCTGAGCCTGGAGGCCGGTGAGGAAGGTGACGATCAGCGAGAGCGCACCTGTGATGTAGAGCGTCGTGGTCGCCGACTTCAGCCACACCGATCGCTCGAAGGCGACGTCCACAAGATCGACGACCGCGGCCGCCATCACCAGCACGATCGGAAAATGGATCACGAGCGGATGAAAGTTCGGCGCCCAGCTCGGGATCAACCACGTCGTTGGCATGTCAGGGCTCCAGCGGCGCGAGCGGAATGACCATGAGGAACGATAGCGACCACGGGCTGGCTCGGTCGACGAACAGTTCGCCGCCGATCACATCGCCCGCCTTCGGCAGTCCCGTCGCCAGGTAGTCGAGCGAGACCTCGGCTTCGACGTTGCGCAGCCAATGCCCGTCGGGAAGCCGGCTGAACACTTGGAAGGCCGTGTCCCACTCGAAATCGAGCTTGTGCGTGTACGAGCGCGTGGCGCCCGGCCTCTCCGCCGGGCTGAACTGATCGACGATGTCGACGTGCGAGGATACCCAGCCTTTGGTCTGGTTAGTGTCGAACAGCTGGATATTCAATTCCATCTCGAGCGAGACATCGTTGTCGTCGCGGAACGGCGAGAAGGCGGCCTCGAAGGTCATGCCGAGGCGCGGGATGGACGTCGGCACATCGAGGGCGAAGACCATCTCGAAGATCGTCTCGCGTGACTCGCGCTCGATCTGGCCATCCACTTCGATGCGGGGCGCACCGCGCAGGTTCTCGAGCGTCCAGGTCGGCTCGATCTGGAACTCTGGAGCGCAAAGGAACACGCAGCGCGGCTTGCTCTGCGCACGCGCAGGTGCAGGCAGCAGCAGGAGCGCGATCGGCAACAGCCAGGTCGCGTGCGGCAACAGGGTCCGCATCCTATCCAGCCACTCTCCACGGTGACGTTGTGGGCCACCGCTTGAGCGCGTCGATGGCCCAGTCCGGCATGCGATCGGTGTGGCACGTCGTGCAGGGATTCGGCACACCCAGCCGTTTGGTCATGACCGGTGAGATGAACTTGAAGGTGTGGCTGCGAACGTTGACGTTGCCGACCGTCCGCGCAATCGGCGGCATGTGGCACGCGACGCAGCGGCTCCCGGTGCTCGTCGCCTTGTGCTGTGTGTGCTGCTCGATGGTGCCGCGAGGCCCAGGCTGGACCTGAGGCCCATGGCATTGCAGGCAAACGCCATCGCCGGACACTCGCAGGTCGGCCTCGAACGGCGTGCCGTGGACATCGTGGCAGGCGTAGCAGCGCACACCTTTCAACGACATCTGGCTCTGCACGTAGTCGTTGCCCTGCATCCGGTTCTTGTGCGCGGTACCGTCGGGCCAATGCGTGAACGTTTCCTTCCCGAGGTGATGCTCCTCGAGCGCCCAGACGTCACTCAGTCGGTCGCCGGGCTTAAAGCCGACCGGCCAGTCGTAATAGACGCCGTCCAGCGGCTTGGTGCGCGGCTGACCCTGCGAGTGACATTGGAGGCACACATCGTCGGCGCGAACGGCATCGAGCCTTGCCGGATTCACGATGGTCGAGGCGACCGGGAATTCGACGTGTAGACTGCCGGGCCCGTGGCACTTCTCACAGCCAACGTTCCACTCGGTGACCGTTTTGGTCTTGATGTCGTAGTTGACCGAGTGGCAGCCGTCGCATAGCGGACCCGTCGGCCGCTGCATCTGATCGGGCGGATAGTGGACCGCCCACCAGTCGGTACCGTTCTCCACGAAGTAGCGTCGCCAGGTCTTGGCGCGCACGTCCCACTGCGCGGGGAAGACGTAATAGTCGTCACCACGCTTGGTGAAATAGCGCTGCTTCCACTTACTGCCGTAGGTGAACGCGATATCTTCCTTGCTGAAGGTCACGAGCGGATTGGGCGTGGAGAAGTCAGCGACGATCGCCTCCGGATGCTTCGCCGGATCCTGGATCACCTTGGCCATCAAGGTGTCCTTCCATCGGTTGTAGACGTCCTGATGACAGCTCGCGCACTTCTCCGACCCGACGAAGCGTTTCTCGGCATTGGGCGGTGGCTCGCGTCGCGCACAGGCGGCGAGGCTCGCCGCGACGATGGCGAGCAGCAGGAGAGACGATCGGGATCGAGACGGCAGCAACATTGACCTCGATATTTATATCCTATACGCTGCAACACACGTTACAAGGATAGCGATTGTCCAAGACGCCTGCTGGCAACCGGCGATGGCTATTGTTGGTTCACCAGCTCCCGGCGAAACCCTCCAATCTTCGCGTACAGACCTGGCGCCGTCTGCAACAGCTCGGCGCGATTCCGGTCAAGCAGGCGGTCTATGCGCTGCCCGACACGCCGGAGGCGCGCGAGGATTTCGAATGGCTCAAGGCTGAGATCACCGGCGCGGGCGGCGAGGCCACCGTGTTTGCCGCCGACAACGTCGATGCGTGGTCGGATGACGCCCTGGTTCAGGAATTCAAGCGAGCACGCGAGACGTCGTACAAAGATTTCGGCCGGGACCTCGAGCGTGCCCGGGCCCGTCTGCGAGCCGCGGGGAAGCGATCCGGGCGGACGCGGGCCGCGCAGCGCGTCCTCGACAGCTTTCGCCAACGGCTGGACGCCATCGCGGAGATCGACTTCTTCGACGCGCCTGGCCGAGACCGTGCCGGCACTCTGCTGAGCGACCTCGAAGAGCAGTTTGCCCAGGCCACGCCCAACACCGAAGCCGCCCCGACAGCGCGAAAGAAGGCGCGAGACTACACCGGCCGCACGTGGGCGACCCGGCCGCGGCCCGGTGTCGATCGCATGGCATCGGCCTGGCTGATTCGGCGATTCATCGATCCGAAGGCCCGCTTCGTCTTTGCCGCCTCGCCCGACCGCGTGCCTCGCGGCGCACTGCCGTTCGACATGTTCGGCGTCGAGTTCAGTCACCACGGCGATCGCTGCACGTTCGAGACCTTGTGCGCGATGTTCGGCGTGGACGATCCTCCGGTCGAGCGCATCGGCACGATCGTCCACGACCTCGATCTGAAGGACGACCGATACGACGCACCGGAGGCCGCGACGCTGGGCGCGCTGATCGACGGTCTGCAGGCGTCGATCGCTGATGACGCGGCGCTGCTGACGCAAGGCATGAGTCTCTTCGAGTCGTTGTATCGCTCGTTCTCTCGAACAAATCGACCGGCACCGCAGCCACGACAGCGGACCGCGCGGCGCCGGCCGTCTTGACCTGTCCGCGCCGAGTACAGTATGTAACACGTGTTACATACTGAAGTCCGGCTGAAGCCGGACACTACAGGGCAAGGAGGAGGACGCCGATGGCGAATCTGTCACTCGGCCTTGCGGACGCCAGACGGCTGTGTCGCCGAAGTCCCGGGTTTGTTGGCTTTGCGGTCGTGACGCTGGCCCTCGGCATTGGTGCATCCACGCTGGTCTTCACCCTCGTACAGACGGCGCTCGTCCGGGCGCTGCCGTTCGAGGATCCAGGATCGCTCGTCTGGATGTACAACGCCCGCACCGAGCGCGAGCGCGCACCGTTTTCGATTCCCGATCTCGACGACTACCGCCGTGCCAACACGACACTTGCGAATCTGGCGGTCTTTACGAATTGGGCGGCGAACCTCACCGGCAGCGGCGCGCCTGAGCGGCTCGAAGGCGCTCGCGTCTCGGGAAACTTCTTTGAGGTGCTGGGTGCACCGGCCTGGCTCGGCCGCACGCTCGAGCCTCGCGATGAGGACGGCGATGCACGCGTCGTCGTGCTGACCCACGGGTTGTGGCAGCGCCGCTTCGGCGGCGACATCAGCATCGTGGGACGGGACGTGATGTTGAACGGCGCCGCCTACACGGTCGTCGGCGTGCTGCCCCGCGGCTTCCTGTTTCCGTTTCGTGACGCGACGCTCGCGGTGCCCACGACGCTGCGCACCGACCCGCGACGCAGCGATCGCGGCGCCAACTTCCTGCGCGTCGTGGCTCGACTGAAGCCGGACGTCAGCCTCGCCCGCGCCGACGCCGACCTCGACGCGATTGCCGCCCGCCTCCAACGCAGCTATCCCAACGAGGACTCGCGGAAGATCGGCGTGAACCTGTATCCGCTGCACAGCGAAATCGTCCGCGACTACCAGCAGATCCTCTGGACGTTGTTCGCCGCGGTGCTGCTGTTCCTGGCAATCGGCTGCGGTAACCTCGCCAACCTGTTGCTGGTGCGATCGATCATTCGCGGACCTGAGTTCGCGCTGCGTGCGTCGCTCGGCGCGTCGCGCTGGCAGGTATTGCGGCAACTGGCGGTCGAAGCGCTCGTGATCGCGATCACCGGTGGAATCGCTGGCGCGGGACTGGCCGTTGCCGGTCTTTTGCTGTGGCGCCGCTTCGGTCCGGCGGACTTTCCGCGCATGGACGAAACGGCGATCGACCTTCGCGTCTTCGCGTTTGGTGTCGCCCTGACGTTGGTAGTGGCCATCGTCTGTGCGGTCGTGCCGGCTCGCGCGGTCGTCCGCGCCCAGGCTGCGGCGACAGGTCTGACGACGCGACGGTTGACACGTACGCGCCGCGAGCGAGCCGTGCAGCATGCGTTCGTGACGATCCAGGTTGCCGGGGCCCTGGTGCTGCTCGTCTGCATGGGGCTCGTCGTGAGGGGCTTCGGCGAGTTGGAACGGGTCGATGCGGGCTTCACACCGTCCCACGCGCTCTCGATGCAGTTGTCCCTGCCGCCTCGCACGTATCGCGACGTCGCGAGCATCGAGCGCTTCTACAACGCGCTGAAGGTTCGTCTCTCGGAGCTCGGCGGCATCAGCGCCGCTGGTGTCGTCTCGCTGCGCCCCTTGAGCGGATTGTTGTCGACGATGGATGTGGCCTTTCCGGATCGTCCGTCACCGCCGCCTGATGAGGTGCCGCAGGCACATTTCCGCGTCGCCAGCGCCGGCTACTTTGCGGCTGCCGGCATTCCGATTCTTGCCGGACGCGCGTTTCTCGAGAGCGACATCGGCAGCAGCCGGCCTGTTGCCATCGTGAGCCAGACATTCGGCGAGCGGCACTGGCCGGGAGAGTCGGCTGTCGGACGCGCGGTGCAGGTCGTCGAATCGCGAGCCTCGGCGCCGATGGAGATCGTGGGCGTCGTCGCCGACGTGAAACAGTTCGGGCTGGACGAGGCGGCGACGGCGGATTTGTACGTGCCGCTGCCGCAGATGCCGGCATCGCAGGCCGCACTGCTTGCCGCGCGAACGTTCTGGATGCTTCGCACCGATGCTGATCCACGTGCGCTGGTGAATCGGCTGCCCGAGGTGGTGCACGGCGTCGATCCCGATGTCGCCGCTTCGAGCATTCATACGCTCGAGGACGTCGTGGATTCGTCGATCGCGGCCTGGCGCGTGGACGTTCGTCTCCTGCAGGCGTTCGGGCCGCTGGCGATCGTGTTGTGCACGATCGGTGTCTATGCGGTTGCGTCGTTCTCCGCCGGCACACGGCGTCGTGAGCTGGCGATTCACGCAGCGCTGGGCGCCACACGCCGCACGCTCGTTGTCCGCACGCTGCGCGAAGAGTTGTGGCCGGTTGTGTTGGGCGTGTTGATTGGCGCCGTCGCCGCGGCTGTGCTGGCGCCTGGACTCGGCTCGCTCTTGTTTCACGCGAGCCCGTTCGATCCGTGGTCCTATGCGGTGGCGGGTGTCTCGCTGCTCACGGCTGCGCTCGTCGCGTCATACGCGCCCGCGAACCGCGCCGGTGCATCAAATCCTGCCGACCTGCTGCGCATGTGACCTTGTTTGCTACACTGATCGTCGGTAGGGAGTAGCAGCCCGCACACGCGGGCGGACTGGCCGTCAACACGAAGCGATCGCTTCCGGCCTCATCCAGTCGAGCAATAGACCAGGCACGTCCAGAAGGACGCGCCCCACGTCGACCCCGCGAGACTACCACCAACGCCTGGAGGCCATGGTGGTCGTCTGGATTGCCTTCCTTGTCTTCATTTTCTTCCTGCTCGCCCTCGATCTCGGAGTCTTTCACCGCAAGGCCCACGTCGTCTCGGTTCGCGAAGCGCTGACCTGGACCTGCGTGTGGGTGGTGCTCGCGCTCGCGTTCTCGGGATTCGTCTATCTGGGCTACGAGCATCGCTGGCTCGGCCTCGGGATGACGCCCGATCCCGTCGATCGCAGTTCGGCGTTTCCTGACGGCCGCATCAACGACGGCTGGTCGGCCTTCCTGAAGTTCATCACCGGATACGTTGTCGAGGAATCGCTCAGCGTCGACAACGTGTTCGTCATCGCGATGCTGTTTCAGTACTTCGCGGTGCCGCGTGAGTATCAGCATCGGGTGTTGTTCTGGGGCATCATCGGCGCCGTCGTGATGCGGGGCCTGATGATCGCCATCGGCGCACAGCTGGTCGCGCAGTTCTCGTGGGTCCTCTTCATCTTCGGCGGCATCCTCATCCTCACCGCCGTCAAGATGGCGTTCTTCACCAGTGAAGACATGGATCCGGCACAGAACTTCCTCATCCGTCACGTCCGGCGCCGGTTCCCCGTCACCGAGCGATTCCACGGCGAGCATTTCTTCATCAGAGGGGCGCAGGGCTGGATGCTCACCCCGCTGGCGCTGTCGCTCGTGATGGTGGAGACGACCGACCTGATCTTCGCCGTCGATTCCATCCCGGCGATCTTCGCCATCACCGCCGATCCGTTCCTGGTGTTCACGAGCAATGTGTTCGCGATCCTCGGACTTCGCTCGTTGTACTTCGCGCTCGCCGGCGCGTTGTACGCGCTGCGCTACATGAAGCACGCACTCGCGGCGGTGTTGCTGGTGGTCGGCGTCAAGATGCTCGCGCACGAGCCGATCAAAGATGCGCTCGGCGAGAACTTCAATCTCTATCTGCTCGGCGTCGTGCTGACGATTCTGGGAATTGGCGTGGTCGCGTCGCTGCTTCACCGCACCGGGAACGCGACGTCGCACACCTCATCGCCAGGGGCCGCCGACCTGAAGTCCACGAAATAGACCTCACGCGGCGCCCCCGTGATCTCGACGCCGTTGGCGGCCGCCCACCGCGCGACGCCGTCGTAGGCGCTGAGGATCTGAGGAAACGCCACTTGCGCCCTGCGGAGCCGGACATAGGCCTCACGGTGCGCGGGCTCGAACCGCAGCGCGTGCGTGGCCACCGAATCGGGCAGCTCCGGCTGCGAGTCAGACGAGGACGCGATCGGCATGCACGCCTCGGCCGGGCCGTCGCTGTCTTCGTTGACTTCGCCGTAGTAGACGACGAATGGATGACCGGCGACCCCGCCATGATGGCGCGCCGTAGCGGCGAGCCGCGCCATCGTTGCCCCAATCCAGGCCGGCAACTCCTCGACAGCGACATGCCGCTGCTCCACGAGTACCAGTTGCTCGGGCACGTCTCTCACGAGCACATCGGGATAGCCGAGTGGCTCCTCGCGTCCAGTCAGCCGGCTGCACAGATGTGCCACCAATTCGCGGTGACTCGCGGCGCGTTTCTCGAGCGCGTTCCAGTAGGTGGACAGCCGTTCGGCAGCTTCCGGTCCCGGCACCGAAATGATGTCTGCGACCTGGGTGAGCGGCATGTCGAGGCGGCGGAGCATGACAATCAGCCGCGCGGTGGCGAGCTGGCTCTCGCGGTAGCGCCGATAGCCGTTCTCGGGATCGACGTCGGCCGGGACCAGCAGGCCAACGCTGTCGTAGAGGCGCAGTGCTTTCGCCGAAAGGCGTGAGCGCTTCGCGAACACGCCTATTGACAGCAGCGCCTCTTTGCCGTTGTTAACTCCCAACTGCCAACTCCCAACTTCCAACCACTCCCAACTCCCAATTGCCAAGTCAAATATTCAACACCGAACTCCGTGCTTGGGAGTCGGGAATTGGGAGTGGTTGGGAATTGGGAATTGGGAGTTGGGAATTTAAGTGCGCCCATGGCGCACGCGAGGACTAGCCCCTATTTGTTCGTATCGGAAGCCATCGGCCGGCCGTTCCAGACGCATCAGGTACATGCCTTGCGGATTCGTCCGCGAGAGACTGCCGTTTGCGACAACTCGATCGCCCGCCTTCAGCGTGTCGGCTGACATGCCCTCGCTGATCAGCTCGTAGCGATTGTCCATCTCGAGCCGCCACTCGACGGTCTTGCCGCCCTCGCTGACGTGGACGATCAGAAACGGATGCGGGTTGATGAACTGGAAATCGCGAACCGTGCCTTCGACCGTGACCCGTTTGCTGCTGTCGTAAATCGCCGAAATGGCGTGATGGGCGAGGAGCGGCGCGCTGGTCAGCAATAGACAGAACGCAAGGAGCGACACCCGCCGGATCATAGGCGTCGATTCTTTACTGGGGTCAGATCTTGATTCTTGCACCCATGACCTTACGTGCAAGAATCAAGATCTGACCCCAGAGATGCTCGACGCCTATCTGGCTCGTATCGGGTGGCAGGGTTCGCTCGAGCCCACGCTCGACACATTGGCCGGGCTGACGCGCGCGCACATCACGCGCATTCCCTTCGAGAACGTGGACGTCCTGCTCGGCCGCGGCATCCGCATCGACCTCGACAGCATCGTCGCGAAGATGGTGGTCGCCGGCCGCGGCGGCTACTGTTTCGAACACGGGACGCTGTTTCAGGCGGCGCTCGAGCAGCTTGGCTTCACGCTCACCGCGCACGCGGCGCGCGTCGTCGTGATCGTGCCACGCCATCAATCGCCACGCACTCACATGTTCCTGACAGTGGACATAGGTGGCGAGCGGTTCATGGTCGATCCAGGATTCGGTGGTCACACGACGCTGCTGCCCCTCCCGCTCCGGGACGGCGCCGAGGTGCGCGACGGTAGCGATCGCCACCGGATGGTGCGGCACGACGGCGAATGGGTGCTCGAGGCGGAGATCGACGGCACGATGACCGCGCTGTGGACCGCCACGCTGGAACCGCAGCTGCCGATCGACTTTCAGCTCGCGAATCATTGGGTGTCTACGGCAGCGGCGTCGCCGTTCGTCAACCGGTTGATGCTGCGCGCGCTGACGCCGGGCGGACGCACATCGGTGATGAATCGCGACGTGACCGTCTCGAGCGCGGGGAAGACAGAGAAATATCAGTTGGCCGATCGCCAGGCGCTGCGTGCGCTCCTCGGCGAGCAGTTCGGTTTCGATTTACCCGATGTCGAGCAGTTGAGGGTGCCGATGGTTCCGGAATGGTCATAGAATCCACGCCGTAGCGGTAGGGCCGGTCCTTTCGGACCGGCCGGAGGTGTCATGAATCGAATCTTTCTCGGTCTCGTGCTGGCTGTATGTGTCGCAACGCTCGGGCGGACATCCGCGCAACTCCTGAACAAGGAAGCGCCGGTGATCGTCGGCCACTATCACCTCAACGTGACGAGCGTCGCCGAGCACAAGAAGTTCTGGGTGGACACGCTCGGCGGCACGGCGATGAAATTCGGGAAAGACGAGGTCATCAAGTTCCCCGACGTCTTCCTGTTCCTCCACGAGAAGAAGCCCACCGGTCCGACGTATGGCACGGCGTTGGATCACATTGGCTTCGCCGTCCCTGACGTTCCGGCGCTGACCACCAGGATCGTGGCGAACGGATATCAGCTGACGCAGGGGCGCGAGCCGAAGCCGGGTGAGAAGGTGGCCCTGCCAACCGCGGGCAACTACGGTCGCTTTTCATACATCCTCGGTCCCGACGGCGCGAAAGTCGAACTGGTGACCAACATGGCGCCGAACGCGCCGCCCATCACGCATCACCACGTGCATTTCATCAACAAGCAGTACGTCGAGATGCGCGAGTGGTACGTGAAGGCCCTCAATGCCACGATGCGGACCGGACCAAACACCTTGACCGATTTCTTCACCGGCGCGGATCTGCCGGGCGTCGGCTACATGCTCAACTTCTTCCGTTGGGAAGGCGATCAATCGATCACCCATCAGCCGACGGCCGGCCGCGTCTACGACCACGTCGGCTTCGAGGTGAAGAACCTCGAGGCGTTCACCAAACAGATCGAAGGCAAGGGGATCAAGCTGACGAAGAAGTACGGCAAGAACGGCGACATGAACAACATCATGAGCGCGTCGCTCATCGATCCATGGGGTGTCTCGATCGAGCTCACCGAAGGGCTCAGTAAGGTGGGGCAATGACACGTCAGCGCTGCAGTCTCGTCGCACTCCTCGTCGTCATGCTGGTCGCCGGGGCCGCGGCGCAGGGTCAGCCGAAACGCATGATGGGCGGCCCGGTCACGCTCGAGGATCAGGGCAGCTTCTTCGTCGGCGGCGTGGCAAAAATCACTGACTACGCCACGATCCCGGTCGCTCCGCCGGGACAGCAGGCACCCCCGCCTACACCGCAGCAGATCACCATCGGTCAGATGTACGTGCAGTTCCAGATACCGGCGAAGCGGTCCGCGCCGGGCTGGCCGGTGATCATGGTGCACGGGTCCACGCACACGGGCGCCGCGCTCGAATCGACGCCGGACGGCCGTGAGGGCTGGTATCCGTACTTCGTTCGCAAGGGCGTCTCGACCTACGTCGTCGATCAATCGGGACGCGGGCGCTCGGGATTCGATCAGTCAGTCCTTCACGAAGCCGAAGCACGTCTGGCCGCCGGCGACACGAAAGGTGCGGCGGAGCTGATTCCGAACTTCGGCAGGATTTCGGATACCGCCGCGTGGCTGGCCTGGTTCGGACATCTCGTTCCCGCCGGATCGACCGTCCTCACCGGACGGCTCATCGCGCACGGCGACGCGGACGATCCGCAGCCGAACCCCGACAAGTTCAAGCACGTCGGGCCGCTCTTTCCGATCGATGCCGTCGATGAAACACTGGCGTCGCGGAAGGGCGCGATTGGTCCGGCGCCGACTGGCCCACGCGCGCCGCACGCGCTCGAGTACTACAAGCAGCTCGTGCCGAACGCGGAGGTGACGCTGCCCGGTTCGACCTGCGACACCTGCAACCCGACGAACCTGTCACCGGCGAATACCTGGACCCCGCTGAATCTCGCGCTGCTCGTAGAGCGCCTCGGCGGCGCGATCATCGCGACGCATTCTCAGTCGGGGATCATGGGGCACCACGCGATCCGCATCCTCAAGGAACGCGGCCATCTCGATCTGCTGAAGGGCTTGATCACGGTCGAGGGCGGGTGCTCGTTGCCAAACAGCGGGCTGACCGCGGCCGACTTCGACTCGATTCCCTATCTCGCCGTCAAGGGCGACTACACGGCGACCAGTATGCAGTGTCAGGATACGGTGGACGCGATCAACAAGCGGCGCGCCGAGAAGCAGGGTACCGCGAAGGCCGAGTACATGAAGCTCGACGAGATGGGCATGCTCGGCGTGACGCACATGATGATGCTCGACCGCCGGAACCTCGAGATCGCCGACCTCATGCTGAACTGGGTCGGCAAGAACGTCCGCCCGAGGAAGTAAACGGACACCGTAGGCCGGGTCCTGTTCTTCGGACCCGGCGTTACGGATTGCTCGACGCCGGCGGTCCGCTCTCTGGAATGGGCTGACCGCCGACAGTTAAACCGCCTTGAATCGGCCGGCGAGGACGGATGATGCCTTTCTTCGCGTCGTCCTCGAGCGCCTTGTCTTCCGCGCGCTCGCCTCCGAGTCCCTGCAGGATCGCCAGGTTCCCCTCATGGCATTCGTACGGAAGCACCTGGTATCCCGGCGGCGACGTGTACGGAATCGAGATCGTGAAGGGCCGCGTGAAGGTCTTCGGATCGGTGATCGTGGCTTCCCAGCGCAGCACGTCAGCCTCGGTGCGTGTGATGCGCTCGACGACCTTCAACTCGGGGCTCGCGTACACCGGGTTGCCGGTCGAGCCGAGCCTGCCGTTGAAGTGCGTCGTCTCGACGACGAGCGTGTTGCCTTCCCAGTGGCCGCGTGAGTCGCCCATGTAGGAGCGGATGCCGTCGCCGATGTGCGGACGGCCATCGAGCGGGATGACGCGCGCTTCGTGAATCATCTCCGCCATGATCACCGCGTAGCCCGGCGCCTGGATGATGCGGTAGCCGTTGCCGTAGATCTTCGGTGTCATCGAGCCGACCACGCCCAGCGTGAGGCAGCGGTCGTAGGCGGTGAAGTCCTCGGGCGAGTTGAACGGGCCATTGCCATACGTGCCCGTCGGCGTGCGGCGTTTCTCCGCGCCGGGCACGAGCGGCGGCACGCGTCCGTTCGGCGGATCGATGATGAGCGAGGTCTGCCGGAACGACTTCGTGACCCAGCCGTTGTCGTTGCGGAACGAGCCGACGGCGCTCAGCGCGGTCGTGCGCGCCCGCTCGTCGCGCGCCACTTTCTCCGCGTACTCTTTATCGTTCAGCTC
>Ga0111539_10002476_pt1 | contig 24500 bp, 17 predicted proteins | sample RhiMethybrSRZTD1_FD_79667 | JGI IMG/M metagenome (GOLD analysis project Ga0111539, IMG submission 79667) | Populus rhizosphere microbial communities from Tennessee, USA - Rhizosphere MetaG P. TD hybrid SRZTD1 (version 2) (version 2) | ecosystem: Host-associated > Plants > Roots > Rhizosphere >...
GGCGCAGGGCGACTTCGAGGACACGGTGCGCTGCGTGTGGTTCTGCGCCGAGGAGCTGGGCCTCATCGGCAGCACCGCCGACGCGCAGGCCCTCGACGCGGCCGGCACGCAGGTCGTGGCCATGCTCAACATGGACATGATCGCGTACCGCCAGGCCGGTGACGCCTTCGACCTCGACTTCGCGACGAACGACACCAACCCGGCGCTCACGCAGTTCTGCCGCGACGCGACCGCGACCTACGTGCCCTCGCTGCCGACCGTCACGGGCGTGCTCACCGCCGGCAGCTCGGACCACGCGAGCTACGCGGCGACGGGCGTGCCGTCGGCCTTCTTCTTCGAGGACCTCGACTCCGACTCGCCCTTCATCCACACGGCGAACGACACGCTCGGCAACTCGGCCAACGACTTCACGCTGGCGCGCGAGATCACCAAGGCCTTCGTGGCCGCGGCCGCGACGCTGGCCGGCCCGGTCGACATGGCGCTCGCGCACGCGCCGCTGGCCGACACGACCGATGCGGGCGGACCGTACGACCTCGCCGTGACCGCGACTTCGCTGACCGCGTCGCCGGTCGCGAGCGTGACGGCCTTCTACACCGTCGGCGGAGGCGCCGAGCAGTCGACGGCGCTCATGAAGTCCACGACGCCCAATCTGTGGGTCGGCAGCCTGCCCGGCGTGACGGCCGCGGGCCAGACGAAGGCCGACCTCAGCTATCGCCTGCTCGCCACCGACGCCGCCGGCCACCAGCAGTGGCTGCCCGAGGGCTTCGAGCCCGAGACCAAGTCGTATCACTTCACCGTCGGGAATCTCGTGGCCGCCTTCGCCGACGGCTTCGAGGGCCCAGGCGACAACGGCTGGGTGCACATGCAGGTCGCGACGCAGGACGACTGGCAGCGCGGCGCGCCGGTGGGGCAGTCGAGCGACCCGTCGGCCGCGGCGCAGGGCAGCTCGGTGTGGGCCAACGACCTCGGCGCGCCAGGCTGGAACGGCGCCTACGGCGCGAGCGTCGAGAACTGGCTCGAGTCGCCGGCCATCAACACGCTGGGCAAGACCGGCCTGCACCTGCGCTTCCAGCGCTGGCTTGGCGTCGAGGACGGCCTGTACGACCAGGCCAGCATCGCGCTCAATGGCACGACGGTCTGGCAGAACCCGGCGACACCCGGCGGCACGACGAACACGATCGACACCGACTGGAACCCGCAGGACCTCGACGTCTCGGCGCTGGCCGACAACAAGGCCAGCGTGAAGCTGCGCTTCAAGCTGAAGTCGGACGGCGGCGTGCAGTTCGGCGGGTGGACCATCGACGACCTCGAGCTCGCGACCCTGCAGGCCGGCACGGTGCCGCGGCTGACGGCCTCCGTCGCGCACGTTTCGGCGACGGGCGGCGGCACGGTGAGCTTGGCGATCGACGCGGGGCCGGCCTTCGCGGGGCGCACCTATCTCGTCGCCCTCTCCGTGACGGGCACGGCGCCCGGCACGCCGCTGGGCTCGATCGTCGTGCCGCTGGTCTTCGACAGTGCGACGCAGCTCGGCTTCGGCTTCATCAACACGCCCGCCTTCCAGAGCTTCGCTGGGCCGCTCTCGGCACAGGGGAAGGGCACGGCGACCTTCCACTCGCCGCCGATCGTCAATGCGGCGCTGCCGGGCCTCGACCTGCACTTCGCGGCCTTCACGCTCGGCCCGATCGACTGGGCCAGCAACGCGGTGACCGTGCAGTACGAGCCGTAGGCGTCGGCCGTCCCGGGCGAGGCCTGACGCCGCGTTGCGGGGAAGACCAGCTTGCGAGCCGGCGCGTCAACTGATCCACTCTGGGTGTCACCCGCAACGGCTTGCCGACCAGCTGCCTGGAGGGGCTTCCATGCACAAGAGCTCGATGGTGCGCATGCGCTGGTTCATCGATCAGTACCTGTCGAAGGTCGCGAAGGATGAAGTGAAGGTGCTCGACGTCGGCAGCTATGACGTGAACGGCTCCTACCGGAAGCTGTTCGCCGACGCTCGCTACGCGTACACCGGCCTCGACATGAAGGGCGGCCCCAACGTCGAGATCTGCCTGGCGAACCCGTACGACTGGAGCTCGATCGCGACCGACAGCTTCGACGTGGTGATCTCGGGTCAGGCCTTCGAGCACACCGAGTTCTTCTGGATCACCTTCTCGGAGATGACGCGCGTCCTGCGACGCGACGGGCTCATGTGCCTGATCGCGCCGAACGGCTCGCCCGAGCACCGCTGCCCCGTCGACTGCTACCGCTTCTACACGGACGGCATGCTCGCACTGGCTCGGTACGCGTGCCTGGAACCGCTGCACGTGCACACGAACTGCGCTCCCAGCGTCTACGACAAGCATTGGAGCCGGCTCGGCAGCGAGGACGCGATCCTCGTCGCGCGGAAGCCCTACGACGGGGCGACGAGGCATCCGGACCTGCGCGCGTACAAGTGTGTGCCTGGAGATCAAGCCGCCCTCCGGCAGGAGATGGTGCCGTACGTGAAGCCCTCCCGACTGAAGCACTACGCGCACAAGGTGAAGCAGCGGCTCAGCTGAGGTGGTGCACCGACGAGCGTGACGCCGGGCGGAACGGGCGCCATGCCGCAGGGCGCCTGCATCGGACCTGTCGGTCGTCGCGCCAGGAACAGGCCGCTGCGCGCAGGGAGCCGCCTCCGCGCCGCAGGAGCTTTTTGGCGGGCCGTGAGTAGAATCTGCGGCCGAGCGGGCGAGGCAGGGCCGGTTCGACCTCGACGCGCGTGCGAGCGAGGAGGATCCGGGCTCATGGATCACGGCGCCTACTCCACCAGCCTCGAGCCGGTGCGCGCCCTCGACGACGCGACCCGGCGGCGCATGGCCAGCCTCTATCTCGCGAACTACGAGGCGTCGAGCGAGGCGCTGTTCTTCGACGACCTCTCCCGGAAGGACGAGGTCCTGCTGCTGCGGTCCGGGGACGAGATCGTCGGCTTCACCACGGTGCGCGTGTTCGACCGCGCATGGCGCGGCCGGCCCATCCGCGTGGTGTATTCCGGCGACACCATCGTCGACCGCGCGCACTGGGGCCAGCAGGCGCTGTCGTTCGCGTGGATCGTGCGCATGGGCGCGCTCAAGCGCGAGGCTCCGGAGGTCCCGCTGTACTGGCTGCTGCTCGTGAAGGGGCATCGCACGTTCCGGTACCTGCCTGTCTTCGGCAAGTCCTTCCATCCGCACTGGACCGACGACCGAGCCGACCTCAGGGAGCTGGCCGACTCGCTCGCGTCGGAGATGTTCCCGGACGACTACAACCCCGCCACCGGCGTCGTCGAGTTCGACCAGTCCCGCGGGCAACTCATGCCGGAGATCGCGCAGCCGACGCCGGCCGAGCTGGACCGCGAGGGCGTGCGCTTCTTCCTCGAGCGCAATCCGGGCTTCGAGCGCGGCCACGAGCTGGTGTGCGTGTGCGAGGTGGAGGAGCACAACATGAAGCCGCTCACGCTGAGGCTCTTCCGCAAGGTCGAGCGTGTCAGCTAGCGCCTGGGCGCGCCTCCGGGCCGCGGTGCCGGGCCCGGTACGCGAGCCGTGGCTCCCGACGGTCCTGGCGCGCAACGCCGGCACCGCGTATCTGCGCGCCCTCGGTTCGCCCCCGACCCTGCAAGCCTTCCGCGAGCGCGTGCCCGTCGTCGACTACGAGGAGCTGCGGCCCTGGCTGCAGCGCGTCGAGGGCGGCGAGTCCGACGTGCTGTTCTCCGGGCGGCCCGTCGCGTACGAGCGCACCGGCGGCAGCACCGGCGGCTCCCGGCTGATCCCCTTCTCCGCCGAGGGCCTGCTCGACTTCCAGCGCGCACTGTTGCCCTGGCTGGCCGACGGCGCGCAGGCGCACGGCGTGACCGGCCGCGCCTACCTCTCCATCAGCCCGGCCACGCGCGCGCCCGAGTCCGTCGGCGGCGTGCCGGTGGGGCTGCCGGACGGCGCCTATCTCGGCCCGGCCGCCGAGGCGCTCGCGGAGCTGAGCGCCGTGCCGCTCGCCGTGGCGACGATCCCGGACGTGGTGCGCTGGCGCGCCGAGACGCTGAAGCACCTCGTGGCTGCCCACGACCTCGAGCTCATCTCGATCTGGAGCCCGACCTTCCTGCTGCAGCTGCTCGACGGCATCCCGGATCCGCGCTCGACGTGGCCGCGCCTCAAGCTGCTGAGCTGCTGGGCCTCCGCATCGTCGCGGCCTTTCGCCGAGGCGCTCGCGGCGCGCCTGCCGCACGCGCACCTGCAGCCCAAGGGTCTGCTCTCGACCGAATGCGTGGTCACGGTGCCGAGCCGAGAGGACCGGCCGGTGCTCACGCCGCACGGTTTCTTCGAGTTCGAGCGCGATGGCCGGATGCACCTCGCGGACGAGCTCTCGCCCGGAGGCGTCTACCAGGTCGTGGCCACCACCGCGAGCGGGCTGTACCGCTACCGGACTGGTGACCTCGTGCGGTGCGACGGCCACGCGCTCCCGGGCCTGCCGGTGCTCGAGTTCGTCGGCCGCGGCGAGCTGGCGTCCGACCTGGCGGGGGAGAAGCTGAGCGAGGCCTTCATCGACCGCTGCCTGGAGGACGTCGCGGGCTTCCGGCTGCTCGTGCCCGAGGCCGAGGGCGACGGCTACGTGCTGCTGACCGAGGCCGGCGCGCGCGCGGAGCGCGAGGCCGTCGAGCGCCGGCTGTGCGACAACCCGCAGTACGCCCACGCCCGCCGGTTGGGCCAGCTCAAGGCGCTGCGGCTGCTCGAGGTCGAGCGGCTCTTCGATCGTTACGTCGAGGTGCAGTTGCAGCACGGCGTGCGCTTCGGGGACATCAAGCCGGTGGCGCTGCGGAACGAGCGCACCTGGACCGCGAGGCTCGCATGCCGGCCCTGAGGATCGCGCTCATCTCTCCCAAGGGGCCGCTCTACAGGCACCGCGGCGGCATCTTCAGGAAGTCGCTGCGCTACCAGCCGCTCACGCTCACGACGCTGGCGGCGCTGGTGCCGTCGGAGCTGGACGCCGCGATCGAGCTGTACGACGAGGGCATCCAGCTCGTGCCCGACGCGCTCGATGCGGACCTGGTCGGCATGACCGTGATCACCGGCACGGCTCCGCGCGCGTACGAGCTGGCCGCGCGCTTCCGCGAGCAGGGCCGGACGGTCGTGCTGGGCGGGCCGCACGTCACGCTCGTCCCGGACGAAGCGGCCGAGCACGCCGATGCCGTCGTCGTCGGCTACGCCGAGGACACGTGGCCCGAGCTGCTGCGCGACGTCGCGCGCGGGTCGCTGCGCCGCGAGTACCGGCAGGCGCCCGGCTTCTCGCTCGACCGGACCGGCATGCCCTTCGCCCGCCGCGAGCTGCTGGACGGCCGCCGCTTCCTGACGCAGGCGGTCTTCGAGGCCACGCGCGCGTGCGGCCACGACTGCGAGTTCTGCGTGTCGCCGTCCGCGTGGGGCCGCGACCAGCTCCAGAAGCCCGTCTCGTGGGTGGTCGAGGACATCCGTCGCGTCGGAGACCGGCGCATCCTGTTCGTCGACCTGAACCTCAGCTCCGACAAGGCCTATGCGCGCGAGCTGTTCACCGCGCTGATCCCGCTCCGCGTGCGCTGGTTCGGGCTGTCGACGGTGCTCATCGCGCACGACCCGGAGCTCATGCAGCTCATGGCGCGCTCCGGCTGCCGCGGGCTGCTGCTGGGCTTCGAGACGCTCGCGCCCGCCGGCCTGCAGGAATCCGGGAAGACGTTCAACGGCTCGGTCGACTACGCGCGGCTCGTCGCGGACCTGCACGAGCTGGGCATCGCGGTGCAGGGCTGCTTCGTGTTCGGGCTGGATCATGACGAGGCGGACGTCTTCGACGCCACCGCGGAGTTCGCCATCGACACCGGCATCGATCTGCCGCGCTTCGCCGTCGTGACGCCCTTTCCCGGGACGCCGCTGCACCGCCGGCTGGAGCGGCAGGAGCGGATCCTGACGCGAGACTGGGAGCTCTACGACGGGCAACACGTGGTGTTCCAGCCGCTGAACATGAGCCCGCAGCAGCTCGCCGCCGGACACGAGCGCGCGTGGAAGCGCGTCTATCGCTACGGGTCGATCGCACGGCGGCTCTGGAAGGCGAGGGCCTTCGAGCCGCTCGCGCTCGCGGCCAACCTCGGCTACCGCTTCTACGCGCACCACCTGCACAGCTTCTACACCTGCGACTGGCACCTCTCCGTCGCGCTGCCGCGGCCCGCGATGGATCCGACCGGCACCGCCGGCACGGCCCGATGCGGCTGACGCTGATCCATCCGGCGATCGGCCACCGCGCGGGCGAGAGCTACATCCGCACGTGGCAGATGGAGCCGCTGCCGATCGCGGCACTGGCGGGGCTCACGCCGCCCGATGTCGAGCTCGCCTTCCACGACGACCGCATGGAGGCGATCCCGTTCGACGCGCCGACCGACGCGGTGGCGATCCCGGTCGAGACCTACACGGCCGCGCGCGCGTACCAGATCGCCAGCGAGTACCGCCGCCGCGGCGTGCCGGTGGTGATGGGCGGGTTCCACGCCACGCTCGCCACCGAAGAGGTCTCGCGCCACGCCGAGGCGGTCGTGACCGGTGAGGCCGAGGGCGTGTGGGGCGAGGTCGTGGACGACCTGCGCCACGGCACGCTGCGACACCTCTATTCCGGCGAGCCGCGCCCGCTCTCCGAGGTGCGCCATGACCGGCGGCTGTTCCGCGGCAAGCGCTACCTGCCCATCGGCCTCGTCGAGACCGGCCGTGGCTGCCCGTTCCCGTGCGAGTTCTGCGCGGTCCAGACCTTCTACTCGCGGTCCTATCGCAGCCGGCCGGTCGGTGACGTGATCGCCGAGATCTCCGCGATCGCGCCCGAGAAGCGCCTGTTCTTCTTCGTGGACGACAACTTCGCGGGCGACCGCAAGGCCGGCAAGCCGTTGCTGGCCGAGCTGGCGCGCCTGCGCATCCGCTGGATCACGCAGATGAGCATCGACGCGGCCCACGACGAGGAGTTCCTCGCCGATCTCCGCCGCGCAGGCTGCGCCGGCGTGCTCATCGGCTTCGAGAGCCTGGACCAGGCCAACCTCGGCCTGATGAACAAGCGCTTCAACACGATGGGCGGCGGCTTCCGCACGGCGCTGGCCAATCTCCGGCGCCACCGCATCTTCGTCTACGGCACGTTCATCTTCGGCTACGAGCACGACACTCCGGCCTCGTTCGACGCGGCGGTGGACTTCGCCACCGAGGAGGGCATGTACATCGCGGCGTTCAACCACCTGACGCCGTTCCCGGGCACGCCGCTCTACCGGCGGCTGGACTCCGAGCGCAGGCTCCGATTCGACGCGTGGTGGCTCGACCCGGAGTACCGCTACAACGCGCTGCCCTTCGTCCCGACGTTGCTCACGGCCGAGGAGGTCACGCAGGGCTGCATCGCCGCGCGCCGCAGGTTCTACGGGTGGCGCAGCATTGCGCGGCGCAGCACGCAGCACTGGCGCGACGCCTACGTGTACCGCAACTTCTTCCTCGTGAACGCGATGCACCGCCGGGAGATCTCCCAGCGCGACGGCTATCCGCTGGGCGACGAGACGTGGCAGGGCGAGCTGCTGGAGGCGGGATGACCGGCTTCCGGCTCGCGACCGAGGACGATGACGCGCTGATCCGCGCCATGCTGCGCGAGAACGGCATGCCGACGTGGGTCGAGATGGCGATCGAGCGCGAGCCGTCGGCGTTCGCGGGCCGCGACGTCTTCGGCCGGGACTGGACCGTGATCGCGGAGGAGGACGACCAGGTCGTCGGCATGTACACCGCGGCGGTCATGCCCGTGCACGTGGACGGCCGCGGCCAGCAGCTCGGCTACCTCGGCGGATTGCGTGTGAACCCGGGGTACCGCAACCGCATCCGCTACCTGCGCGACGGCTACGCCTCCATCCGGCCGCTCGCGCCGGTGGCTGGCACGCTGCCGTGGTGGTTCACCGTGGTCGCGAGCGAGAACGTCGCCGCACGCCGGCTGCTGGAGGCCGGCATCCGGGGCCTGCCGGCCTACCACCCGCTGGGCGAAGTCGTCACGCTGGGCCTGCCGACGGCGCGCGGAGAGCGCAATGACCTCTGGCGCGAAGCCGGCGAGCCGGACCTGCAGCGGCTGCTGGAATTCCACGCCACGCACGCGGCGGCTTTCCAGTGCTCGCCGGCGCTCGACGCGACGAGCGTGCGCGGCATCGGACTGCAGCGCTTCATGGTGCACGAGCGGGCCGGCGCGCTGCGCGGCGTGGCGGCGCTCTGGGACCAGCGAGCTTTCAAGCAGATCGTGGCGCGCCGCTATCGCCGGCCGATCGGCGCGCTCGTGCCGGCGTGGAACGCGTACGCGAGGCTCTTCCGGCGCATCCCCTTGCCGCGCGAGGGCCGCGCACTCGAGCAGACCTTCATCTCCTTCCTGGCACTGGCCGACGACGCGCTGGCGCAGGGCCGCGCGCTGCTGCAGGGCCTGCTGGCGCGCTGCGCGACGCCCGTGGCCAGCCTCGGCCTGCACGCGGCGCACCCGCTGCTCGTCGCGACCGAGGCGCTGAAGCCGATGCGCTACCCGGCCCGCGTCTACGCGGTGAGCTTCGATGGCCCGCCGTCCGTCGGCCGCCGCCCGGCGCAACCGGAGGTCGCCCTGCTGTGAAGCTGACCCTGCTGCGACCGAACCTCGGCGACTACCGCTCCTCGGACGCGATGCCTCCGCTCGCGTTCGGCATCCTCGCCGCGCGCGCGAGCGGCTGGGACGTCAGCTTCCACGACGAGAAGGTCGAGGAGCTGCCGCGAGACGACCGGCCCGACCTCGCCGCGCTCAGCGTCGAGACCTTCACGGCGCACCGCGCGTACGCGGTCGCCGATGCCTACCGCGCGCGCGGCGTGCCGGTGGTCATGGGCGGCTACCACCCGACCTTCCTGCCGGACGAGGCGCTCCGGCATGCAGACGCGGTGGTCGTCGGCGACTCGGAAGGCGCGTGGGAGCGGCTGCTCGCCGACCAGCGGGCCGGTCGCCTGCAGCGGCGCTACGCTGGCTCGAACGAGGCCCCGCTCACGGACTACCGGCTCGATCGGTCGATCTATCTCGGCAAGCGCTACGCGCCGATCGAGGTCGCGCAGTTCGGGCGCGGCTGCCGGTTCTCGTGCGACTTCTGCTCGATCCACGCCTTCTACGGCACGAAGCTGCGCGTGCGGCCGCTCGACGGGCTGATCGCCGAGATCGAGAGCCTGCCGAAGGGGCGCCTGATCTTCTTCGTGGACGACAACCTGTTCGGCAACCGGCCGGACCTGCTGGCGCTGCTCGACGCGCTCACGCCCTTGCGCCGGCGCTGGTCGTGCCAGATCAGCATCGACGTGGCGCGCGACGAGGACCTGCTGGACCGGATGCGTGCGGCCGGCTGCAACTTCGTGCTCATCGGCTTCGAGTCGCTGAACCCCGAGAGCCTGAAGCAGATGGGCAAGGGCTGGAACGGCGTGAGCGGCCCGTACGAGCGCGTCGTGCGCGCGCTGCACACGCGCGGCATCGGCATCTACGGCACCTTCGTCTTCGGCTACGACGCCGACACGCAGGACAGCATGGCGCGCACGCTCGACTTCGCGCTCGAGTCGCGCCTCGAGATCGCCAACTTCAACCCGCTCACGCCGACGCCCGGCTCGCACCTCTACGACCGGCTGCTCGCCGAAGGGCGGATGCTCTCGCCCCAGTGGTGGCTCGACCCGGGCTACCGCTACGGCGACGCGATCTTCGAGCCGCGCGGCATGAGCGCGGACGAGCTCGCGGACGGCGTCTTCGAGACGCGCCGGCGCTTCTACAGCTGGCGCTCCATCGCGCTGCGCGTGCTCGACGGGGAGGTGCCGTTCTCGCCCTTCCACATGGGCATCACCGCGATCGGGAACGTCATCTCGCGCCGCGAGATCTACAAGAAGCAGCACCGCCTCCTCGGACGCTAGCGCCATGCGGATCACCTTCATCAAGCCGAACATCGGGCGCATGGAGCACAGCCTCTACGTCGACGAGGGACGCATGGAGCCGCTCATGCTGGCGGTGCTCGCCGGCATGACGCCGCCGGACGTGGAGTGCGTGATGTACGACGACCGGATGGAGTCGATCCCGTTCGACGAGCCCACCGACCTGGCGGCGATCACGGTCGAGACCTACACCGCCCGCCGCGCGTACGAGATCGCGGCCGAGTACCGGCTGCGAGGAGTTCCGGTGATCCTCGGCGGCATGCACGTCTCGCTGCTGCCGGAGGAGGCCGCGTTGCACGCGGACAGCCTCTTCCTCGGGGACGCCGAGACGGTCTGGTCGGAGGTCGTGGAGGACGCGCGCAGGAGGCGCCTCAAGCGGCGCTACCTGGGGCCGCCCGGCGTCGGCCAGATCGGGCGCGTGCTGCCGCGACGCGACCTGTTCCGCGGCAAGGGCTACCTGCCCGTCTCGCTCATGCAGTACGTGCGCGGCTGCCGCTTCGACTGCAGCTTCTGCGCGGTCAGCCAGTACTTCGACCGCAAGCACTACTTCCGCGCGATCGACGAGGTCCTGGCCGAGATCGAGGCCCAGGACCGCAAGTTCATCTTCTTCATCGACGACAACATCGCGAGCGACCACAAGGCGCTGGCCGAGTTCTGCCACGCGCTCATCCCCATGAAGGTGCACTGGGTGAGCCAGGCGAGCCTCGACGTCACGCGCAATCCCGGGCTCATGAAGCTGCTCGAGCGCGCGGGCAACTGGGGCAACGTCACGGGTTTCGAGTCCATCACCCCCGCGAGCCTGCGCGACGCGAAGAAGTCGCCCAATCTCCCGCGCTTCACCCGCTACAAGGAGGAGGTGCGCATCCTGCGCGAGCACGGCATGCAGAGCTGGGCCGCGTTCACGCTGGGCTACGACCACGACACGCCCGAGTCCATCGAGGCCACGGTGGACTTCGCGCTCGAGAGCAAGTTCACGCTCGCCGCCTACAACATCCTGATGCCCTACCCGAACACGCCGCTGTACGCCAAGCTGCAGAAGGAAGGCCGGCACCTCTACGGCGGCACGTGGTGGCTGCACCCGGAGTACCGGTTCAACGGCGCCGCCTTCGTGCCGAAGCTCATGTCGCCGGAGCAGCTCACGGCCGCCTGCCACAAGGCGCGCGTGCGCTACAACTCGATCTCGTCGCTGTTCGTGCGCTTCGCCGACGTCAAGACGCACCTGCGGTCCTTCGCGCGCATCGGGGCCTTCTGGTACTACTCGCTGATCTTCCGCAAGGAGCTCTACAAGAAGCACGGGATGCGGTTCGGCCTGCGATGAGGAAGGCGCTCTCGATCTACCAGTACGTCGCGCCGGCCCTGCTGGCGCCCGCATCGTTCCTGCTCTGGCGACGCGAGTATGCCGGAGACTTGAGGCTCGTCGCCGCCGCCTGGCTCGTGCCCGTGCTCTGGGCCTACATCGTGCCGGGCATCGGGACCAACGTGCTGAAGGTCTGGGAGTTCGACACGCGCCTGCGCCTCGGTCGCTTCCGTCCGCACCACGGCTTCGTGTTCGGCTCCGCGACGGCGATGCTGGCGTGGGTCGTGCACGCCGATCGCGCCCACGATCTCCTGGCCGTGACCCGGAATGCGGTGGTGATGAGCTCGGTGCTGGGCTTCTGGAATCTGCTGTACGAGATCCGGGCGCTGAAGTCCGGCATCCTGCGCGTCTACAACCAGCCCTGGGCGGACGGGCAGCCGGAGGCCGTCGTGGCGCTGGACTATGCGCCCTGGTACTTCGCGGGATTCGGCGCCGTCTACGGCGCGGGCCTCGGCGTGCTCGAGTGGCTGGACGCGCGCGGGCCGATCTCGGGGCCGACCTTCGCCCTGGCGTTCGGCTCCATGCTGGTCCTGTCGCTCGTGGTGCCCACGCTGGGCTACGCGCTGCAGTCGAGGCGCCGGCACGGGCACTGGGGAATCCATCCGGTGGAGCGGAAGTGTTAGAGCTGCTGAACTGGCTGATCCTCGCGGGCGCCGCGGGAGCGACGGCCGCCTGCCTGTGGCTGGCCTGCCATGCGCCGTGGTGGGTGGCGCTGCCCGCCGCGATCTTCTTCGCGCTCGTGAACAACACGCCCTTCGCGCTGATGCACGAGGCCGTGCACGGCGCGGGCTCGGCCTCCCCGCGCAGAAACCATGCGCTCGGCCTCGTCGCGAGCTGGATGTTCCCGACCTCGTTCTCGCTGCAGCAGGCCGCGCACCTCGGCCACCACGCTCGCAACCGCACCGACCAGGACCTCTACGACTACTACCTCCCGAGCGAGTCGAGGTGGCTGCGGAACCTCTGGCTCTACGCAGGGAACCTCCTGGGGCTGTACTGGTTCTGCATCCTGCTGTCGAATGCGCTCTACCTGCTGGCGGCGCCGCTCTACCTTTCGCGCACGTTCGTGGAGCGGATCGCGCCGAAGCTGGGCTTCGGAGCCTACGCGCGCGACGTCGCGCGATTGCCGCCGGGCCGGGTGTGGCTGGAGATCGCGCTGGCCTTCGGATACCAGGGCGCGCTGTGGTGGGTTCTCGACCTGGACTGGCAGGGATGGCTGCTGGCCCACTGGCTGTTCGCGTTGCACTGGTCGGCGCTCCAGTACGCAGATCACGCCTGGAGCGCGCGGGACGTCACCGACGGTGCGTGGGACCTTGCCGTGTTCGCGCCGGTGCGATGGCTCGCGCTGAACTACCACTATCACCTGGCACACCATCGCAACCCGACCGCGCCGTGGACACGGCTGCCGGCGCTGGCGACGCGGGACGGCCAGCCGAGCGCGTGGTGCGTCTACTGGAGCCTGTGGCGCAGCGGCGTGCAGCCGGCGCCGCCGATGGGGGCGCCGGCGAACTGGTCACTGCTTGCGCCGGCGAAGCAGGAACCCTAGCAGCGCGCCGACGACCAGGCCCCCGGCCGCGGCCACGAGGCAGTACTTGAGCACCGCCGCCTTGGCTTCCGCGAGGATCGGGTTGTCCAGGAAGTCCGTCCCGATGTGAATCGTGCGCAGGCGCCACTGGCCGTCGCTCTCCTTGGCCATGGTGGCCGTCCACCGGGTCTTGAGGTCGTACGACCGCCCGTCCGCCAGCGTGTAGCGCTCGACGCCCGAGCCGCGAGAGACCGCCGACGTCTTCTCGGGGTTCAGCTCGGAGAGCGCGTCCGCGTCCAGGCTCATCTCGAGCTTCTTCAGGTAGCCGCCGGGCCCGAACCAGCGCTTGAAGTAGTCCGAAACGTCCTTGCGGCTCGAGAGCACCTCCTGGTTGATGGTTGTCGCGCGGATGTCCTCGCTCACCACGGGCAGCATGGCGTCGAAGTCGCCGGAATTGATCGAGCTCTGCACCGTGGTCAGGATCGCGCGCAGCTCCTGGTGGATCTCCTGGTCGGACTCCTGGGCCGAGGCGACGGGAAGCACGCCGACGAGGAAGGCGAGCAGGAAGTGTCTAGGCATGGGGCACCGGGATCCAGCGTCGGAGTAGGAACACCAGGACGAGAGACGCGGCCAGGTCCAGGAGATGGTGTTGATGGACCAGAACCGTGGACGCCGCGATCACGACCAGCCAGGCATGCAGCGCCACGCGGACGCCGGGCCTCGAAACGTCGGCACAGGCCAGGGCGATGGCCGCGGAGTAGAGCACGTGCAGGGACGGCACCAGGTTGTAGGGGCGGTCGATGCTGAACATCGCCGCGAAGATCCCTGAGTACGGCGCGGCGGTCGGTACCGCCCGTGCGAAGCCGAGCTCGGCCGGCAGCAGCAGGAACGCGATGCCGCTCAGGAGCGTCCCGGCGATCAGTTGCTTTCCCAGCGCCGGCATGCACGCGGCCGGCAGCAGCAGCGGCGGCACGAGGAAGAGCACGTACATCGACAGGTAGGCCCAGATGAGCTGGGGCACGAGCGGGGCGGCGAGCTCCGCCTGCAGGTAGAGGTGCAGCGGCCCCGGGCGCACGGACGTGATCCAGTTCATCGTCGGATACACCGCGAAGAATGCGACGGCCACGCACCCCGACCACCACAGATAGGAGCGCCAGCGCCTGGCGTGCGCCGCACGAGCGACCGCGAGCGGCACCACGCTCCGCTGGTCGCGCGCCTCTGCATCGCGGAAGCAAGCCCACTGTTCCATGGCCGCCTGTCGAAGCTCGCGCGGACACGGGATCATTCCACCGGCGAAACGGCGGGTCAACCCGGCGCTGCATGGAGTTGAGGGCTGAGCGGCCCCGTCGGGCACGTGGGTCGCGGGCAGGAAGGCCGTGAGCCCGAGCTCGCACCTCCACTCCGGGTCAGTGGTGTGCCGTGGGCATTCCCGCGGCCGGCCTCGGCTCTTGCAGCCGCGCCAGGCCCTCGCACGCCGGCGCGTCGCCGCGGTCGCATCCCCGGCGGTAGAACTCGAGCGCGCGCTGGTCGTCGGCCAGTCGGCCGTGGCCGCTCTCGTAGGCCAGCCCGACGAGGTAGGCGATCTGGCCGCGCCCTCCGCCCTCGTGCGCCGCCTTGTCGCCGCGCAGGCACTCCGTCTCGAGCATCTCGAGCGCGAGCCGTACGTCGGCGTCGGGCCGCGTCGCCCGTCCGTCCAGCACCAGCGCGGCGAGGTTCGCGGCGCCGGTCACGCTCCCCAGCCGGCAGGCCTTGGTGAACTCGCGCGCCGCCTTGGGCAGGTCCTGCCCGACCTGCGTGCCGTCGCGGTGCAGCGTGCCGAGCTCGTTCCAGGCCGAGGCCGCGGCCGGCGGCGGCGCGAAGCGCGCCTTCTGCTGCAGCACCTCGACCAGGCCCGCCGCGGCCAGCGGCTTGTGCTCGCGCACCGCATCGCGCCAGAACTTCAGGCTGTTGCCCTCGTGCGGCGCCTGCACGTAGCCCGAGCCGAGCAGCGACAGAAAGAGGGCCGACCAGCCGCCCATGTAGGCGAGATTCATGCGCCCCGCGGGGAAGCGCGCCTCCCAGCGGTCGAGCCGCGAGAGCCAGCCGGTCCGCGTCCAGCGGTCGATGGCGCGCACCGAGAGGTTGAGCAGCGGCACCGGCAGCAGCTTGTCGTAGATCGTGGGGCCGTCGAGGTGGTGCAGCAGGCCGAAGAAGACGAAGGCGCCCAGGCCGTAGAACGTCCCGAACAAGATGCGCCCGGCACTCGTGCGCGGCGAGGTCGACGGATCCGTGACCAGCAGGTGCAGGCCCAGGAAGACGGGCGCCGGCACGTTGGAGAACAGGAAGAAGTAGGTCCCGGTCAGCGAGTGGTAGAGCAGCGTGAGCAGGCACAGCGTGGCGGCGGCCGAGAGCGTCATGAGCGTGATCGAGAAGCAGTACTGGACGATCAGGCCGAGAGCGAAGATCACCACGTAGATGTGCGGCGGGTCGCTGATGGTGGCCGCGATCTGTGCGGCGTAGGTCAGGTCGCTGGTCCCCGTGAGGATCAGCACCAGCGCGAAGAGGCCGAGCGTGAAGGCCGACGGGTTGAAGATGTGCGTGCGGCGGCCGTCGCGCGTCCACTTGATGAACTCCTTGCCCAGCGCGCCGGTGGCCACGAGCGCGAACTGGAAGGCGAACCAGTCGTCCACGAACCAGATGAAGATGTTCGAGCTGAGGATGATCGGGAGCGGCCCGAACCCCAGGCGCCAGGCGCGCCCGCGCGACCAGGTCAGCAGCGCGTCGAAGGCGTAGAGGAACACGAGCTGCGCCACGAAGAGTGGCGCCTGCGCGTAGACCGCCGGCCAGTACCAGCCCCAGTAGAGGTAGACGACGATCTGGATGCTGGCCTGGATGTAGTGGGACCGGATGGGCTTGGCCGGCTCGATCGGGAAGCCCTGCGCGCGTCCGCGCGCGCTGCGCCAGTACCACAGCGTCCACAGGAAGAGGAACGCGCCGGCGCCCAGGAAGGCCGCGAGCATGCGCGGGTTGCCGGCCACGCGCGGCAGGAACGCGAAGGCCAGGAACGCGGCCGTCAGCGCCAGCGGGACGAGGGGACGTCGCTGCCAGGCGCGGACGGCAGGTGAGACGGGGTTCACGTCAGGCTTTCCGGTCCTCCACGCGCCGACGAGTGACGTGTTCGACCGGCTGCCGCCCGCTCATCGACCGGGTACGGAGTGCGGCCAGGGAATCTCCGGCCGACGACCCGAAATCGACGTGCGACACAGCCGAACTCGCCCCGCTGCCCGCGGAGCCCTGTGGGAGAGAGAGCACAGTCGCGGACATCGTCGGCGCAACCGGACGAACCGTCAACCGGCGCGGGTTGCAAGCCATGCGTGCGCATACCGAATCCGAGAACGCCCAGTCTGGATTGCGCTCGACGGGCCGCCGACCCGGCCGACGCGAGCCAGCTCGTCCAGGACTCGCGCGCAGTGCCCGGTCAGATCCTGGGCGCCGGGGCCGCGCGCCGAGGCGGCTTCGCCGGCTTCTTGGCCGGTGTGAACCTCTCCAGCAAGTACCTCAGCCGCTCCGCCGGCGTGCTCGCCCGCTCCGGCAGGGCGTGCCGCCGCCGCTCGATCGAGATCCAGGTCAGCTCGTGCTCGGCGAAAGGCGAGGCCCGCTCCCAGGCGCGGTCGTCGCCGATCGTGAGCACCACACCGCCGAAGCCATCCACCAGCATCGAGCTCAACCCCGCCTGCCGCACGAGCGCGCGCAGCCGGAACAGCTCGACGAGCTGCCGCGCCGCGGGCGGGATCTTGCCGAAGCGGTCGACCATCTCGCGCTCGAGGGCCTCGAGCTTGCGCCCGCCCGCCGAGGCGAGGCGGCGCAGCAGCGACATGCGCACGGCCTCGTCGGGCACGTAGGTCGCCGGCAGGAAGGCCGTCAGCCCGAGCTCGACCTCGATCTCGCCCGGCTCCTCCTCGACCTTCTGCCCCTTGGCCTGCGCCACCGCGCGCCGCAGCAGCCGGCAGTACATGTCGTAGCCGACGGTGAGGATGTGCCCGTGCTGCTCGGGCCCGAGCAGGTTGCCCGCGCCGCGCAGCTCGAGGTCGCGCAGCGCGATGGGCAGGCCCGAGCCGAGGCTCGTGTACTCCTCGATGGCCTTGAGGCGGCGCTGCGCGTCGCCGGCCAGGGGCTCGTCGCGCGCCACGAGGAAGTGCGCGTAGGCCTGGACGTGCTCGCGGCCGACGCGCCCGCGGAGCTGGTGCAGGTCGGCCAGGCCGTAGCGCTGGCTGTCCGTGACCACGATCGTGTTCGCGCGCGGGATGTCGATGCCCGACTCGACGATCGCCGTGCACACGAGCACGTCGAGCTCGCCGTCGCTGAAGCGGTCGATGACCTCGCGCAGCTCGGACGAGGGGAGCTGCCCGTGCGCCATGCCGATGCGCGCCGTCGGCACGAGCCGGCTGACCCGGCCCACGACCTCGCCGATGCTCTCGACCCGGTTGTGGAGCACGAAGACCTGGCCCCCGCGCGCCGTCTCGTGCAGGATCGCGGCGCGCAGCACGCCGTCCTCGTCGTAGCCGACCTTGGTGATGACCGCGCGCCGCCCGGGCGGCGGCGTCTTGATCGCCGCGATGTCGCGCAGCCCCGACATGGCCATGTGCAGCGTGCGCGGGATGGGCGTGGCCGAGAGCGTGAGCACGTCGACCGTCGTGCGCAGGGCCTTGAGGTGCTCCTTGTGCTCGACGCCGAACCGCTGCTCCTCGTCCACGACGACGAGCCCGAGGTCCTTGAACTTCACGTCGCGCCCGAGCAGGCGATGCGTGCCGATCACGATGTCGACCTTGCCGACCTCGAGGTCCTTGAGCACGACGTGGCTCTCGCCCTCGCTGCGGAAGCGCGAGAGCACCTCGATGCGCACCGGCTCCTCGGCCATGCGGCGGCTGAAGGTCTCGTGGTGCTGCTCGGCCAGGATCGTGGTCGGCACGAGCACCGCGGCCTGCTTGCCGGCCAGCACCGCCTTGAAGACCGCGCGCACCGCGACCTCGGTCTTGCCGAAGCCGACGTCGCCGACGAGCAGCCGGTCCATCGGCCGCTCGGACTGCATGTCGAGCCGCACGAGCGCCCAGGCCGCTCCCTGGTCGGGCGTGTCCTCGAACGGGAAGCTGGCCTCGAAGCGTCCCATCTGGCTGTCGTCGGGCGGGAAGGCGAAGCCCTGGCCCTGCGTGCGCGCGGCCTGGATCGTGAGCAGCTCGGCCGCCAGGTCGGCCACCGCGCGCGCGACCTTCTCCTTGCGGCGCTTCCAGGTCTTGCCGCCGATGCGGTCGAGCTTGGGGCCCTTGCCGCCGCCGTCGGCGCCGATGAAGCGCTCGACGAGGTCGATGCGGCTGGCCGGCACGTAGAGCCGCGTCTCCTCGGCGAACTCGAGCAGCAGGAAGTCCTCCTCGCCCTGCTCGCGCGCGAGGCGCTCCATGCCGCGGTAGACGCCGACGCCGTGCGTGAGGTGCACGACGTGGTCGCCGGGGTTGAGCTCGGCCAGGTTGTCGAGCGCGCGCGTCGCGATGACGCGCCGCGGGCGGCTGCGGCGCACGGGCCGCCGGCCGATGAGCTCGTGGTGGTGCACGACGACCGGCCCGCTGCCCGGGAAGGCGAAGCCCGCCGAGAGGCGGCCGGGCAGCAGCGACAGGTCGGATCCCGGCGGGCAGCCGCGCTCGGCGAGCACCTCGCCCAGGCGCTCGGCCTCGGCCTCGGTGTCGCAGAGCACGAAGATCAGCCGGCCTTCGGCGCGCCACGCCGCGAGCCGCTCCTGCTCGGGACGCGACGCGCCGCTCACCGAGCTCATCCCCAGGTCGCGCTCGGGCTCGCCGAGCCCCAGCGAATAGAAGTCGACGCCCGGCCGCGCCGCGAGCTGCTGCAGCGCCCAGTCGATCTCGCGCGGCGGCGCGCCCAGCTCGAAGGCGACCTCCGCGAGGCGGTCCTTGAGCTGCGGCGGATCGACCACGAACACAGCCGCGCCCTCGGGCAACCGCGAGGGCAGGCGCAGGTCGCGCGGCACGGCCCAGCCCGGCGCCGCGGGCGGCGGGCGCGGCTGCCCGCCGAGCGGCAGGCTGATCGAGCGCAACGTCTCGATCGAGCGCTGGCTGTCGACCTCGAAGCGGCGCAGCTCCTCGATCTGCTCGTCGAGCAGCTCGACGCGCACCGGATGGTCGGCGGCCCAGGGATAGATGTCGAGGATGTCGCCGCGCAGCGAGAACTCGCCCGGCGAGGCGACCAGGCTCATGCGCGCGAGGCCGGCGTCGGTCAGGCGTGCGAGCAGCGCCTCGCGGTCGATCGTCGCGCCCGCGGCGAGCTCGAGGCGCGCGCCCTCGGTGGCCGGCAGCTCCTCGAGCAGCACGGGGCCGGGCACGACGAGCAGGCCGTCACCGGGCGCGTCCAGGCTGGCGAGCGCGACGAGGCGCTCGGAGCGGTTGGCGGCCAGCTCGGGTCCCGACGAGAGCAGCAGCTCCTCGACGGGCAGCAGCACGACGGGCAGCTCGGGGAACAGGAAGGCGAGGTCGAGGAGCAGCGCGTCGGCGGACTCGGCCGAGGGTGCGATGGCGATCGAGCGGCCGCGGCCCGCGGCGAGCGAGCCGCAGGCGAGGGCCGCCGAGCTGCCCCAGGCGCCGCCCAGCGCGCGCCGCTCGAGCGGCTCGAGCGCCGATGCGATCGCCGGCAGTCCGCCCAGCGCCGCGCGCAGCGCGCGAGCCATCGCGGCCTGCGCGGCCCGCTGCGCGGCGAGGTCGTCAGGCCGTCCCGGCATCATCGCGCTCGGGAAGCGTCACGCCGAGCAGCTCGGACTTGAGCACGGCCAGCGCCGCACGCGCTGCGCGCTGCTCGGCCTGGCGCTTGTTGTGGCCGGTCGCCGTCGCCAGCCGGCGGCCCTCGACGACCGCCGCCACCGTGAAGGTCTTGGCGTGGTCGGGGCCGCTCTCCTCGAGCACCTCGTACTGCGGCGTCTGGCCGCTCGTGCCCTGCGTCCAATTCTGGAGCTCCGACTTGTAGTTGCTGCTGCGATGGCGGTCGGAGGCCGCCTCGATCAGCGGGCCGAACTCGATCGTCACCAGGCGGCGCACCGGCGCCAGTCCGCCGTCGAGATAGATCGCGCCGAGCACGGCCTCCACCGCGTCGGCCACGACCGAGGCGGGCACGTCGCCGGCCGAGATCATGCCGGGCCCGAGCGTGAGCAGGCTGGCCAGGCCCCACAGCTCGCCCACGCGCCGCAAGGCGTGCCGGCTGACGACCGTGCTCTTGATGCGCGAGAGCTCGCCCTCCTCGCGGTCGGGGAAGCGCTGGTACAGCTCCTGGGCGACGGCGAGCCCGAGCACCGAGTCGCCCAGGAACTCGAGCCGCTCGTTGGGCGCCGTGCTGTCGCTGCGCGCCGAGGAGTGGGTGAGCGCGGTGCCGGCGAGCTCCTTGTCGTGGAAGGAGTAGCCCACGGCGTGCTCGAGGGCCGCGACGCGCCCCTCGCTGAAGGGCCCCAGGTTCGGCGCGGGCACGGTCGTGCGCATCTCGAGCAGCCGCGCGCGCTCGTCCATCGCGAAGCGGTCGGTCATGCCGGCCACGTAGTCGCACACGCTGCGGCCCAGGCCGTCGGTCTCGACGCGGCGGCGGTAGTCGAGCGGCATCTCGTCGGGCCGCGTCTGGAAGTGCTCGACGATGGCCGCGATCGCCTCGCGCGCGAGCGCCGCGCTGCGCAGCACGCGCGGGTGGCGGTAGAAGCGCTCGAGCAGGAAGCCGGCCAGCTCGGCGTGCATGGCGGCGCGCGCCGGCGACATGCGCACGAGGCGGCCGGGCAGCGCGGCGATGCCCTCGCTGTCGCGCGCGTCGGTGGCCTGCAGCGCGGCCGCCGAGTGGCGCACGATGTCGTGCAGCGAGGCCTTCACGATGCGCCCGAGCACGGTCTTGAGGTGCACCGCGGCCGGCGGCCCGAGGCCCTCGGCGGCCTGCTCGGCCAGCGCGACGCGCCAGATCTCGAGCGCCCCCAGGTCGGCCTCGGTGAGGATGCCGGCGCGTAGCGCGTCCTCGAGGTCGTGGTGCTGGTAGGCCGTCGAGTCGGCCAGGTCGACCGCCTGCGCCTCGAGCACCAGGCCGGGGCTGACCGGCGCGCCGCGCCCGGCGTCGCCGCCGTGCTTGAGGATCGAGCGCCGCGTCACCTGCGTGAGGTTGAGGCCGCTGCGGTCGGCGTAGGGCGACTCGAGCACGTCGATGATGCGCAGGGCCTGCTGGTTGTGGTCGAAGGGCACGCCCGCGCAGGCATCGAGGATGCGCTCGCCCTCGTGGCCGAAGGGCGGATGCCCGATGTCGTGCACGAGCGAGAGCGCCTCACCCAGGCTGTCGTTCAGGCGCAGCGCCAGGCACAGGAAGCGGGCCATCTGGGCGACCTCGAGCGTGTGCGTCAGCCGCGTGCGGTAGAAGTCGCCCTCGTCGATGACGAAGACCTGGGTCTTGTCCTTCAGGCGCCGGAAGGCGCCGCAGTGCACGATGCGGTCGCGGTCGCGCACGAAGGCCGTGCGGAAGGGATCGGGCGGCTCGGGCTCGGGCCGGGCGGCGCCGGTGTCGGCGAAGCAGGCGAGGGAGCTGAGCGTGGCTCGCTCACGAGCCTCGGCCTCCTCGCGCGTGGCGATGGGATTCATGGGCAGCCTCGAAAGGCTGCCCGCGGCGGGAAGAGACCGGAGCGGCGCTCAGGCCGGCGGTCGCTTGCCGTCACGGGCAGGACGCACACCATACGACCTGCTGACGGATCCGTCACGCGGGCGTTGCTTGAGGGTTGCGGGCCGGGCAAGGTCCCGGCGACCATCCCCGTCTCGAGGCCGTCGCAGCGCGGCCGGAGAGCGACGCCCCGATGTGCGGCATCTTCTGTCTCTTCGACCTGCCCGCCGGCCAGTCCGGCGCGGCGCGCGAGGTCGCCCTGCAGCAGGCGCGCCTGCTGCGCCATCGCGGCCCGGACTGGAGCGGCGTGTGGGCCGGCGAGCGCGCGGTCATGGCGCACGAGCGCCTCTCGATCGTGGACGTTCTGCACGGCGCCCAGCCGCTGCGCTCGGCCGACGGCAACCTCGTGCTGGCCGTCAACGGGGAGATCTACAACCACCTCGAGCTGCGCCGCGAGCTGGGCCCGCACGTCCCCTTCCAGACCGACTCGGACTGCGAGGTCATCCTGCCGCTGTACGCGAGCGAGGGCCCTGGCCTGGTGCAGCGCCTGCGCGGCATGTTCGCCTTCGCACTCCACGACGCCGCGAACGGCGACTGGCTCATCGCGCGCGATCCGGTGGGCATCATCCCGCTCTACATCGGCCGGCGCGCCGACGGCTCGCTGGCCGTGGCCTCCGAGATGAAGGCGCTGCTCGCGGTGTGCGAGAGCATCGAGGAGTTCCCGCCGGGCCACGTCATGAGCCGCCGCGATGCGGCGCCGGTGCGCTACTGGAGCCGCGACTGGCTCGAGTTCGACCAGGTGCCGGACCGCGACGTGTCGTCCGGCGCGATCCGCGACGCGCTGGCCGAGTCGGTGCACAGCCACCTCATGACCGACGTGCCGTACGGCGTGCTGCTCTCGGGCGGCCTCGATTCCTCGGTCATCGGCGTCCTGGCCGCGCGCTACGCCAGCCGGCGGGTGGAATCGGGCGACGCCGAGGCCGCCTGGTGGCCGCGCCTGCACTCCTACGCCATCGGCCTGCCGGGCTCGCCCGACCTGGCCGCGGCGCGCCGCGCGGCGGAGGCGATCGGCACCGTGCACCACGGCTTCGAGTTCACCGTGCAGGAGGGCCTGGATGCCCTGCGCGACGTGATCTGGCACATCGAGTCCTTCGACACCACCACCGTGCGCGCCTCGACGCCCATGTACCTGCTGGCGCGCCGCATCCGCGCCACCGGCGTGAAGATGGTGCTCTCGGGCGAGGGCAGCGACGAGATCTTCGGCGGCTACCTCTACTTCCACAAGGCGCCCAGCGCGCGCGCCTTCCACGAGGAGCTGGTGCGCAAGCTTCAGCTGCTGCACCTGTACGACTGCCTGCGCGCGAACAAGTCCATGGCGGCCTGGGGCATCGAGGCGCGCGTGCCCTTCCTCGACACCCGCTTCCTGGACGTCGCCATGCGCGTGCCGGCGCGGCAGAAGCTGGTCGCGCCGGGCGGCATGGAGAAGCAGATCCTGCGCGAGGCCTTCCGCGGCGAGCTGCCCGAGGAGATCCTCTGGCGCCAGAAGGAGCAGTTCTCCGACGGCGTCGGCTACGCGTGGATCGACTCGCTCAAGGCGCACGCGGCGGTGCGCGTCAGCGACCGCGAGCTGAGCCTGGCCGCCGAGCGCTTCCCGGTCGGCACGCCGCTCACGAAGGAGTCCTACCTGTACCGCGGGCTGTTCGAGGAGCTGTTCCCGCACCCGTCGGCCGCGGCCTGCGTGCCGTGCGGGCCGAGCGTGGCCTGCTCGTCGCCCGCGGCGCTGGCGTGGGATCCGTCGTTCGCGGGCAACGCGGATCCGAGCGGGCGGGCGGTGAAGGGCGTGCACCGCGACGCGGTCGGCTGACCCGGCTGAACCGGCCGGTCGGCGCTGACGCGCCAGGGGCGCTCAGCGCCGACGGCGGTTCATGCCGGCCTTGCAGCCGACGGGCGATGCGCCCGCGGCTGAAGGCCGGCAGCTCACCGGCGGGCGGCTTCGATCTGGCGCGCGCCTTCCTGGGCCGCCTCCTCGGGAGTCCTGCCCTCCTGGCGCGCCACCATGTAGGCGGCGTACCACCCCGACCAGTGGTGCTTCGGAGCGATCCGTTCGTACTCGCCATGGTGCTGCTCGGTTTCCTGCAGCAGCTCCGTCAGGGTGGCGACGTCGAAGTTGCTCAGTCCTCGTCCTGGGAACCGCGTCTTGATCTCCTGGAGCAGCCAGCTGTTGCCGTCGGGATCGCTGAACGAGGCATAGGACATGTAGGAGCGGCCTTCGGGGTCGCGGCCCGGCGCGCGTGGCCCCCCGATGCTGGTGAAGTGGAACACCTCGCTCACGTGGGCGCCGCGGTCGACCAGCTCCCGACGTGCCGCCTCGACGTCGGACACCACGAGGTAGAGGTTCTGGGCCGAGCCCGGCGCTGCCGTCGTGAGTCCCTTGCCGAAGTGGATGGAGCACGGCGATCCGGGAGGGGTCATCTGCACGCCCCGCCAGTCACCGTTCTTGAAATCACCGTCCAGCCGCCACCCCAGGCCCTCGTAGAAGCGCTTGGCGCGATCGACGTCGGACACCGGCAAGACGACGACCTCCAGTTTCAGATCGATGCTCATGGTGATCTCCGTGTTTTCTACTGCCCGTAGGTGAGCGCCAGGCCATTGCTCACGGCCTTGTTGCCGAGCTGCGCTCCTGGATCGATCACGACGAACTGATGGTAGATGGTGAGGCCCGAGACCGCAGGGATGATCGGCCCGAGGTTCAGGGTCAACTGGCCCTGCCCCGCCGCACCCGGCGTGCCCAGCAACCCGAGGATCAATGAATTGAACGGCGGCTGGACGTAGAGACTCGCGCCCGCGATGACGCCGGGCGGATTCGCCTCCGTCAAGCTGAAGAGGATGATCACGGGCGCCCCTCCCAGGCCGCGGCGGAAGCGGAGGGTCGCCGTCGTCGAGCCCGGACGCAGCGGGCCGCTCGCGCCGAGCACGGGCACGGCACCCGAGCTGCCCTTGCTGCCCACTCCGAATTGGTGCACGACGCCGTCCTCTGGGCCCTGGAACAGAC
>Ga0111539_10002477_pt1 | contig 24496 bp, 21 predicted proteins | sample RhiMethybrSRZTD1_FD_79667 | JGI IMG/M metagenome (GOLD analysis project Ga0111539, IMG submission 79667) | Populus rhizosphere microbial communities from Tennessee, USA - Rhizosphere MetaG P. TD hybrid SRZTD1 (version 2) (version 2) | ecosystem: Host-associated > Plants > Roots > Rhizosphere >...
GCTGCGGGCCAGCGTGAGCGAGCCGACCAGCCGGTCGCCGAGGCGGGGAACGTACACCTGCGCGTCGACCAGGTCCTGGGCCGCGCCGGAATCGCCCCGGTGCAGCCGGATCGTGGCAGCGAAGCCGTGGTCGCAGCACTCGACGTAGGGGTCGCCGGTGCCGGCGGAGCCCAGGTCGAGGTACTTGAGCGCCTCGTCCCAGCGCCCCACGTCGAACAACAACTCGCCGAGCACGCTCTTGGCCTGCGCCATCCGGACCATGTTCCCGGTGGCGTCGGCCCGGTCGTATGCCTGCTCCGCGGCGCCGATCGCCTCGTCGTAGCGGTCCAGATCGGCGAGCGCGGCGGCCTTGTTCACGAGCAGCATCAGCCGCAGGTCGGCCAGCGACGGGTCGACCTCGGCGACGGCCAGCGCCCGCTCGAACAGCGGAAGTGCGGCTTCTTCCTCCCCGCGCATGCAGCTCGCGAGCGTGAGCACCCCGAGCGCCCAACCGGTGGCCCACCGGTCGCCGGCGGCCGTGGCGACCGCGAGGGCCTCCTCGGCGACCTGCTCGGCGCGAGTCACCCGGCCGAGCGAACGGTGGATCCGGGCCGCGATCACCAGCAATCGCGCCTGGTGCACCTGGCCGAGGCCGGGCAACTGCAGGGCGGCCTCGAGCGCCTGCAGCGCCTCCTCCCGCTTCCCGTCGATGGCAAGGCAACCGACGAACGTCGCGTGCAGGTCGACGAGCAGGTCGGGACGCTTGACGTGGACGAGCGCGCCGGTGGCGGCGCGGGCCGCCGCGGCGGTGTCGCCCGTGCGGTACAGAGCATCGGCGAGCCGGCACGTCAAGACGTCGTGCGGCGCGACCCCGGGCGGGGTGACGGCGAGCGCCCAGTGCAGCAGCCGCACCGTCGCGTTTGGCGCCTGCCCGGCAAGCCGGTTCGCGGCACCGGCGAGCCAGCCGACCAACCAGTCGTCGGCCGTCGTCGCGCCGCCGTCGACCGCGGCGAGCAGCTGCCGGGCGACCTTCTCGGCGGGTGCGCCGTCGCGGGCCAGCGCCTTGGCTGCGTCGAGGTGCCAGGCCGCGCGGACCGGCGCGGCCATCTCCTCGTACAGCGCCGCGCGGATCAGCGGGTGGCGGAACGCCAGCTCGGCGCCGTGCTCGTGCAGGACGCCCATCGCGATCGCCTCGTTGAGCGCCGGCATCAGGTCGCCGATCCGCTGACCGGTCACCGAGGCGAGGCCGGAGACCGAGAACGCGACGCCGAGCAGGGCGGCGGCGCGCAGCACCTCGCGGACCGGGGTCGACAGGAACTCCAGCCGGTCGGCGATGGCCGCCGGCAGCGACTCGGGCGTGCGGCCGCCGACGATCTCGACCTGTCCGCCGTCGACGGTGATCGTGCCCGTGCGCGCGACGGCGTCGACGAGCTCGCGGATGTAGAGGGGGTTGCCGGCCGCCTCCGCCGCGAGTGCCCGCAGGCGCTCGCCGGGCGTACCGCCGACCGCTTTCGCCACGACGTCGATGACCTCGTCCTCGGACAGGCCCGACAGGACGAGGTGGTCGGCCGGGTCGACGCCGCGCCGCAGCGCCGCCAGGTCGTCGCGCCGGGGGGCCGGCCGAGCCATCCCGGCGACGAGCAGCGGCAGCCGGCGCGCTGAGCGGAAGAGTTGGCCGAGCGTCATCACAGTGGCCGGGTCGGCCCACTGCAGGTCGTCCACGATCAGCAGCACCGGTGCGACGGTGCAGACCTCGGACACGAGGTCGAGGAGGCACGCGGCGGCCGCGCCGACGCTGTCGACCTGGTTACCGGGCACCGCAGCGGCGCGCAGCAGGTCGGCGATCTGGGCGTGCGCGTGGGCGTAGCGTTCGAGGGTGCCGCGGGGGGCGAACGCGTCGACGAGAGGAAGCAGGGGGAACGCCTCGCTGAGCTCCTCGCACGTGCACCAGAAGACCTGACAGCCGAGGGTCATCGCCTCAAGGCCGGCCGTGCGCATCAACTCGGACTTGCCAATGCCCGGTTCGCCCTCTATGAGCAGGGCCCGACCACGGCCGGCGGCCAGGTCGGCGACATGCGCACGAACCTGTTGCGCCTGTGATCGTCGGCCCAATTGTGAGGCCGAGTGCACTGTCTCGGTCATGAGCACAGCCCATCGCTAATGCGTCGAGAAAGTTCGCTCCGCCATTTGCCAATCTATCCAGACGCGACAAAGCGCCCGCGGCCGTTTAAAACGGCCGCAGACGCCCCGCGTCGTGACGCCGATTGCACGAAGTTGGCACATTGGCACATAGATATCCGCCATTCATGATGGATACTCTATGCAACCACCCACTGGCCAGGGGTAATCGCAGGCAACACCCGGCTCGGAGGGACTTCATGCGTACAAAACGCAGTGCTAGCAGACTCTGCGCGATGTTTTTGATGTTCGCCGCGATCATTTCCCCCACAGTCGCCACAGCTGACAACTATCACGACTACGGGGTTCCGGGCGCGGCCAGCATCAACCTCGCATCATCAACTGGCTCCCACGCTTCGCTTTTCAATTATCACGACTACTAGTCTCCTCTCCCCAGGACCCGATGGGAACTGCTCGGGCGGAACTCGAAATGCAACTTGCAGATGAGCGGCGACTCCGGTCGCCGCTCATCTATGTTCTGACCTGCCATGACACGTAGACATCCGCCACGTGGCTGATATGAAACTTTCTGAATGGCGGGAGGCTCTCCGTCCACTATGTGGACACGGAGGGTCGCCACACAAGATCGACACCCTGGTCAACGGGCGGTACAGTGCCGACACCGTGTCGGCGGGCCAGGAGGGGTGTCGTGGTCAACTACTTCAAGGAGGCTCCTCCTCCTGGGGAAAATCAGGCGAAAAAGGAGCGGAGCTGGGACGACTGCCTCCCTGACTGCGGCGACTGCGGCTCCCCCAGCTGTGACTGCGACCTTCCCGGCTGCGACCTCGGCCTCATGATGATCAGTTGGCTCGCGCTCGGCCGGCTGTTCCGCCTCGGCCACCCGTCGACCGGTCCCCGGCGCCGCACCCCTCGCACCCCCAGTACCCGTCCGACGATCCCCGGCCGCGCCGGTATGGCGGCGATCCGCGGCTACCAGAGGTGGATCTCGCCGAGGCTGCGCACCCGGTGCCGCCACGTGCCGCACTGCAGCGCCTACGGCATGGAAGCGGTGCGCCGCCACGGCCTGCGGGTAGGCACGCAGCTCACGGCCGACCGGATCCGGCGCTGCACAGCCCCGACACCCCACGGCACCGTCGACCCCGTCCCCTGACCCGATCTTGGTCCCGAATGGTGCCATAGCGCCCACTCCAGTCCAAGATCGCGGGACTACGCCGGTGGCAGCCTCGTGATCAGCTCGACCAGCTGCACCTCGTCCAGCAGGTCGGCCGGCCGCACCGTCACGCCGTCGCGGACGTAGAAGAACGCCGCCGAGACGTCGTCGACCCCGACCCCGGCCAGCCGTGCCCACGCCACCCGGTATGCCGCCAGCTGCACCGCCACGGCGGCGGCCTCGGCCGGGGCGGTCGGCGCGGCACCCGTCTTCCAGTCCACGACCTCGTAGCGCGAGTCGACCGAGAACACCGCATCCATCCGTCCGCGAACCACAACCCCGGCCACGACGGCGCTGAACGGGACCTCGACCGCGACCGGCGACCGCGCCGCCCACTCCGACGCCAGGAACGCCTCCTGCAGCGACGAGAGCTCGGCGTCCGGTGCGGCGCCGTCGTCGGCGGCGCCCGGCAGCTCGTCGATGTCCAGCAGCCGCGCGGCGCCGTACCGCTCCTCGAGCCACCGGTGGAACGCGGTGCCGCGCCGCGCGAGCGGCTGCGGCTTCGCCGGCAGCGGGCGCCGCAGCGAGCGCGCGAGCCGAGCCGGGTCGCGCCGCAGCAGCACCAGTTGCGACACCGAGAGGTGAGCCGGCAACGCGACGTCGTACGACGGCGCCGCCCGTTCCCGCTCGGCGAGCAGCAGCGCCGCCTCGTAGGCCCACCGCTGGTAGTCGGGATCGTCCTCGACGCCCTCGGCGCGCGGCCCGCGCACCCGCGAGGCGGCCTCGGTGAGCGCCGGGCGACGGGAGCCCAGCGGATCGCCCGGCCAGCTCGCGCGCGCCACGTGGGCGAGCGTCGGGTTCTCCGCGTTCTGGCCCGGATCCGGCGCCCACTCGTCCACCAGACCGGCACCGGTGAGGCAGCGGTCGCGGATCTCCTCGAGGAACACCGACGGGCCGCGCTTGCCCTTCGCGCCCTCGCTCCACCAGTACCCGGAGCACAGCAGCAACCGGCGGGGACGGGTGACCCCCACGTACGCGAGTCGCCGCTCCTCCCTGACGTCGTGCTCCCGCCACGCCGCCGTGAACCCGTCCAGCGCCCGGACCACCGCCTTCTGGTCGGTGGCGGCGCCGATGTCCAGCGCCGGCAGGCCGGCCCGGTCGCCGCGCAGCGGGAACGGCAGCACACCGAGGCCCTGCAGCCAGTGGTCGGAGGCCATCGTGCGGCCCGGCCACACCCCGTCGGTGAGCCCGACGACGGCGACGAGATCCCACTCGAGGCCCTTCGCCGCGTGCGCCGTGAGGATCTGGACCGCGCCCTCGACCACCTCGACGTCGCCCGGCGAAAGGCCCCGCTCCTCGTTCTCGGCGGCGGCGAGGTAGGCGAGGAACGCCGACAGCGTCGGCCCTTCGGATTCCGACGCGAAGCGGGCCGCGATGTCGCCGAAGGCGTCGAGGTGGGCGCGGGCCAGCCCGGCGTCGCCGGCGCGGGCGGCGACCTCCACATCCAGGCCGGTGGTGCGCTCGATGTCGGCGAGCAGGTCGGGTAGCGCCTGGTCGAGCCGCTGGCGCAGGGCACGCAACTCGTCGCGCAGGGCGGTGAAGCGCGTCCAGCCCTCGATCGAGTAGCGCTCGGGCGCGCCGAGGTTGTCCAGCGCCTCCACGAGGACCGCCTCGTCCAGCGCGTCAGCGAGTTCCGGTTCCGCGCCTGCGCCGACAGCCAGGCGGCGCTCGCGGGCCAGCGACCGGGCCCGCCGGTACAGGGCGACGAGGTCGCGCGGGCCGATCCGCCAGCGTGGCCCGGTGAGCAGCCGCAGCAGCGCGGCGCCCTCGCCCGGGTCGGCCAGAACGCGCAGGGTGCTGACGACGTCGCGGACCTCCGGCGTGTCGAGCAGTCCGCCGAGCCCGACCACCTCGACCGGCAGGCCCGCCGAGCGCAGCGCGGTCTCCAGCGGCGGGATCTGGGCCCGGGTGCGCACCAGGACCGCTGTGGTCGGCCGCTTCTCGACAGGGATCTCCCAGGGCAGGGCGTCGGGTGCCGCGGCCGCGTGCTGCCAGGCCGCGACCAGCCGTCGCGCCAGCCAGGCGGCCTCGTCCACATAGGACTCGAACAGGCCACAGTGGACGGTCGCCTCGGAGGCCATCGCCGCCAGCACGTCGGCGGGCGCGAGCTCGGCCACCCGGGCGCCGTGCTCCCGCAGCGGGCGCGACAACGCGTTTGCCACGTCGAGGATCTCGGGACGGTTGCGCCAGCTGGTGGTCAATGACAACTCGACGGCCGGATCGCCGCCCACCCGCGGGAACTCCACCGGGAACCGGGTGAGCGTTCCGGCCGACGCGCCACGCCAGCCGTAGATCGACTGGCACGGGTCGCCGACGGCCGTCACCGGGTGGCCGCCGCCGAACAGCGCTCGGAGCAGCGTCACCTGGGCGTGGCTGGTGTCCTGGTACTCGTCGAGCAGCACCACCGGGTAGCGGTCCCGCTCCACGAGGCCGACCTCGGGATGCTCCACCGCGACGGTGGCGGCCCGGGCCAACTGGTCGCCGAAGTCCATCGCCTCCAGCGTCGCCTTGCGCTCCGCGTAGCGGCGCACCAGGGGAAGCAGCTGCAGCCGGGCCCGCTGACGGTCGAGCATCTTCTTCACCGGGGCGGGGATGCGCGTGCCCGGGATCGCCTGCACGTCGCTGTGGAAGCGGCCGGTCCAGGCCGCCACGTCGTCGGGCGTGCGCAGGTGCTCGGCGAGGTCGCCGGCCAGGTGCAGCACCGCGTCGACGACGGTGGACGGTGCGGACGAGACGTCGGTCATGTCGCCGTCGTAGCTGCGCACGACGGAGTCGGCCAGCTGCCAGCAGGCCGCCTCGGTGAGCAGCCGGGTCGCCGGCTCGTACCCGGCGCGCACGCCGTGCTCGCGCACCACGCGGGCGGCGTACGAGTGGTACGTGGCGACGGTGGGCTCGCCGGCGAGCAGGTCGTCCCGTCCCAGCCGGCGCACCAGTGCCGACAGCCGCTGGCGGATGCGGTGGGCCAGTTCGCCGGCGGCCTTGCGGGTGAACGTGAGGCCGAGGATCTGCTCGGGCCGCACGTGCGAGTTCGCGACGAGCCACACGACGCGGGCGGCCATCGTCTCGGTCTTGCCCGATCCGGCACCGGCGACGACCAGCATCGGCTCCACCGGCGCGGCGATGATCTCCGCCTGCTGTGTGGTGGGCGCCGGCAGGTGCAGCAGCTTGGCCAGTTCGACCGGCGTGTACCGGGGTCCGGAGTCGGCCACGACCGACCTAACGTCGGAGACCGCGAACAGTTCCTGCTGCGTCACGGTCGCACCTCGCTCCGCGAGGTGCGACCTTGGAGCCGATCCGCAAGCGGATCGGCTCCACTGAGCCATCTGGTGACCTCGCTCCACTCGGTCACGGATCAGTCACCTGCCGGCCGCTCCCCTGGACCGGGCACGACGTCCTGACCGGGCACATCCGGCACCGGTTGTTGGCGACCGCCTCGAACGTCGACGCGGCCATCGCCCGCGCCGCGCCCTTCACCAGGTCGACCGCCCACTGTGGATCGTCCGAGGTGGACGGTGGGTCCTGAACCTGTTCGCGGGCGCCCAGGCCGTCGATGCCCAACTGCACAAGCGCGGCGCCGCCGGTCTGCGACGACTCCTCGAACGCGCCGGCCTCCACGGCCGCCTGGTACGCGGCCAACTGCGGGTGCTCGACGACGTCGGCGTTGATCGGCGCGGACTTCCCGGTCTTGAGGTCGATGACGACGAGCCGGCCCTGCTCGTCGATCTCCAGCCGGTCGACCCGGCCCTTGATGTCCACCGGTGCCTCGGGATCCTGCAGGCGCACGATGAAGTCCTGCTCGATCGCGATCAGCCGGCGCGGGTTCTTCGCGATCCAGCCGATCAGCCGGTCGAGCATCGCCTCGGCGCGGTCGCGCTCGCGGCCCGCCAGCCAGCGGGCCGACAGCTCGATGGCGTCGAAGCGCTCGGCCACATAGGACACCAGCGACGCCCGGTCGACAGTCGCGTCGGTGGCGAGCATCGCCGCGGCGTGCACCAGGTTGCCGATGCCCTGCTCCGGGGTCGGCGTGGTGCCGCCGCCGTGCCGCTCCAGCAGCCAGCGCAGGCTGCACCGGCGCACACTGTCCACAGTCGACGGTGTGACCGTCACCGCCTCGCCGGGGTCGACCAGCGGCCGCTCGTCGGACAGCTCGCGCAGGCCCCACCACTGGTCGGGGTCGGCGCCGGGCACGCCCGCCGCGGCCAGCTCGGCCAGCACCGCGGCGGCCGCGTCCCGTCGGCTCTCGGGGGTGTCCGGAGCGGCCAGCGTCACGCGCAGCTCGGCCACCAGTGCCGGCAGCGTGAGCCCGCGCGGCAGGTTCGCCGCCGCGACCTCCTCGGCGGTTCGGGCCAGCTCGTCGAGGAACCGGCTCGGCTGCTCCTCCGCGTCGCCGGACGAGACGGCGGTGACGATCAGCCGCTCCCGCGCCCGGGTGCACGCGACGTGGAAGAGTCGGCGCTCCTCGTCGAGGATCGCGGCGACGCGGCCGATCAGGCCGAGGTCGCGGCCGGCCGCGACGTCGACGAGCGCCTCGGAACCCAGCACGCTGCCCCGCAGCCGCAGGTCCGGCCACAGGCCCTCCTGTACGCCGGCGACCGCGACGACGTCCCATTCCAGGCCCTTCGCGGCGTGCGCGGTGAGGATGCGGACGGCCTCGCCCCGGTCGGCGACCGGCGCCATCGCGTCGGACGGCAGCTCCTGACCGAAGACGTGGTCGAGGAACACCTCGGTGCGGGCGCCCGGCAGCCGGTCGACGAAGCGGGCCGCCGCGTCGAACAGCGCGACGGCGGCGTCGAGGTCACGGTCGGCGGTCTCCCCGCGCGGCCCGCCGCGGGCCGACTGCGCCGCCCACCGACCGCCCAGGCCGCTGGCCGACCAGACCGCCCACAGCACGTCCTCCACAGTGGACTCCGGCCGGGCCGCCTCGGTGCGGGCCACGTTCAGCAGCCCGGCGACCGATCGCGCCGGGCGGGCCCACCGCCGCTCGACGGCGGCCAGTTCGGCCGGATCCTGGATCGCCTCCACCAGCAGCACGCCCGACGGCCGGCGGTCGCCCGCCGCCAGGGCGAGTGCCCGCAATCCCTGCCGCAGCCGGCGCTCGGCCAGCGGGTCGGCCCCGCCCAGCGGCGAGTGCAGGAGCGCGACGGCGGCGTCCTCGTCCAGGCGGTCGGGCTCCAGTGCGCAGCGCAGCAGCAGCAGGATCGGTGCGACGGCTGGCTGCGCCTGCAACGGCAGGACGTCGGACCGGGTGACGGTCGGGACTCCGGCCTGCTGCAGCGCCCGTTGCAACGGCGCGAGATGCAGCAGTGTCGACCGGACCAGGACGGCCATCCGCGACCAGGGAACGCCGTGCAGCAGGTGCGCCTCGCGCAACCGGTGCGCCACGTACGCCGACTCGCTGGTGCCCGAGCGGAACGTGCGGATCTCCACGACGCCGGGATCGGCGCCCGGGCGCGGGTCGATCCGACGGTGCCGGGCCGGGCCGCCCAGCCGGGCGGCCACCCGGCGGGTCGCGGCCAGCAGCGCGGAGCCGGACCGGTACGACGCCGGCAGCGTCACCGTCTCGGCGGTGGCACCGGCCGCGGTCCGGAACCGCAGCGGGAACCGGTTGACGATCCCGGGATCGGCGCCGCGGAAGCCGAACGTGGACGAGTCCGGATCGGCGAACGCCACCAGGTGTGCGCCGTTACCGGCCACAGTGGACAGCAGGTCGATCTGGGCCGGGTCGGTGTCGTGCAGTTCGTCGACGTAGACGTGGGAGAGGGCGCGGCGTTGGCCGGCGAGCAGGTCGGCGTCGTCGTTGAGGAGCGTGGTGGCGGCCCGCACCAGTTCGGCGTAGTCGTAGGCGACGCCGGCCCGGGTGGTGGCGTCGCGCAGCGCGAGCACCTCGGTGTACTGGTTGTAGAAACCGGCCGCGGCCAGCCAGTCCGGACGCCGGTGCTCCGCGCCGAGGCGGGCCAGCCCCGCCGGCCCCACACCGCGCTCGGCCGCCCGCAGCAACAGGTCGCGCAGTTCCTCGGCGAACGCGCGGGTGGGCAGCGCCGGGCGCAGCGACTCCGGCCAGTCGACCGCGGCGTCCTCGTCTTCGCCGTCGACGCTGAGCAGTTCGCGGATGACGAGGTCCTGCTCGGGACCGGTGAGCAGCCGGGGCGTCGGTTCACCGCCGAGCGTCGCCGCCACCCGCAGGATCCCGAACGCGTAGCCGTGGAACGTGCGCACGATCGGTTCGCCGCGCGCGCTGAAGGCCATGGAGCCGCCCAGCCTGGCGCCGATCCGGTCACGCAGCCGGCGGGCGCCGCGCCGGCCGAACGTCAGCACCAGGATCGAACCGGGGTCGGCGCCGTCGGCCACCCGGGCGGCGACCGACTCGACGAGCGTCGACGTCTTCCCGGTGCCGGGCGCGCCGATCACCAGCAATGGACCACCGGTGTGCGCGATGACGTGGCCCTGCACCGGATCGGGTGTGATCGGTGCGGTTACCGGGGCTGCCGGTCGGACCAGGCGGTATGCCGGGGAAGAAGCCCCGGTCCGGGCCGGCGCGCTCACGTCATCGTCTCGCTGCGCTCAACGATGCGTTCGCTTCGCACTGAGCCTCCAGTTCGCTCGCTGCGCTCGCTCACGTCGTCATCTACGTCGGAGGCTTCGGCGGCGGTGGCGGTGCGTTCAGCGCGACCTCGAGCCGGGTCAGCAGACCGTCGCGCAGGTGCAGGGTGAACCGGCCGCCGGTGGCGGGTGCGGCGACCCAGACGAAGCCACCGGTCACCGTGTCGCCGTCGGTCTTGACGCCGACGACCCGCATCGGCGAACTCGGCGGGTGTCCACTGTAGACCGCGGCGATCGCGTCCCGGCCGTGCGCCGGCGGGATCGGCAGGCCCTCGAACGTCAGCCTCGCGTCGGCGGTGAACGTCGACAGCCAGGCGGTGAAGTCGCCGGTGCGCACGCCCTGGTTGAACAGGGCGGCATGGCGACCCGCGTAGTCAGCCACCGATCGCTCCCTCGATCACGGCGAACGCCTGCGCCACCGTCGGCACGACGTGCAGGCTGCGCATCGCGTTGCCGTGCATGAAGTTCTGGGCCGAGAGGCCGGCCAGCCATTCGGTGAGGCCGGAGTAGAAGCCGTCGACGTCGAGCAGCACCACGGGCTTCGCGTGCACGCCCAGCGTGCCGGTGGTCCACACCTCGAACAGTTCGTCGAGCGTGCCGAGGCCGCCGGGCAGCGTGAGGAACGCATCGGCCTTGTCGATCATCAGGGCCTTGCGGGCGAGCATGCCGTCGGTGACGACGAGCTCGTCGGACGCCCGGTCGGCCACCTCGATGTCCACAAGAGACTGCGGAATGATGCCGAGCGTGTGAGCGCCCGCCTCCCGGGCGCCGTCGGCCAGCGCGCCCATCATCCCGACGCAGGCGCCGCCCGACACCAGCGCGTGACCACGCCGGCCGATCTCCCGGCCGACCTCGCCGGCGAGGGCGAGCCAGCGCTCGTCGAGCCGGCTCGACGAGGCGCAGAACACGCAGATCGCGGCCACGCGTCAGCTCGCCTCGGCCGCCCGGTCGGCGGCTGCCGACGCCGCCGCGGCCTGCGCGGCCGCCTTCGCCTCGCGGGCCTGCGACAGGCCGGCATCGGCCTCGAGAATGTGCCGCACCGCCTCGTCAGGCTCGTCGGTGACGAAGATGAGGTCCAGGTCGGCCGGGCCGACCTTGCCGTCGATGAGCATGGTGCCGCGGATCCACTCGAGCAGGCCGGACCAGTAGGCGCTGCCCATCAGGACGACGGGGAACCGGGTCACCTTCTTGGTCTGCACCAGCGTGAGCGCCTCGAACAGCTCGTCCATCGTGCCGAACCCGCCGGGCAGCACGACGAACCCGCTCGCGTACTTCACGAACATCGTCTTGCGCGCGAAGAAGTACCGGAAGTCGATACCGATCTGCACCCAGTCGTTGAGCCGCTGCTCGAACGGAAGCTCGATGCCGAGACCGACCGAGAGCCCGCCCGCTTGGGCGGCGCCCTTGTTGGCCGCTTCCATGACGCCGGGCCCGCCGCCGGTGATGACCCCGTACCCGGCCCGGGCGAGGGCCGCGCCGACCCGCTCGGCGAGCTCCCACTCCGGGCTGTCCGGTTTGCTGCGGGCCGAGCCGAACACGCTGACCGCTGGCGGCAGGTCGGACAGTTCCTCGAAACCCTCCACGAACTCGGAGAGGATGCGCAGTGCGCGCCAGGCGTCCTTCGTCTTCCACTCGTCGCGGGTGCGGCTGTCCAGGAGCCGCTCGTCGGCGGTGCTCGGTGGAATCGCATCACCGCGCAGCGTGACTGGCCCCTTGTGGCGTTCGGGCCGGCGGCTGGCGTTGGTCATAACGCCACACGTTAGTCGCTCGGATACGACACAAACGCCGCGACGCAACGTTTGGGCCACGCGATAACGTCGCCATAATCATGAGCGTTCCTCGGGGGCTGTGGCTGACCTTCGCCGCTTTCTGCGTCGTGGTCGGCCTTGTCACGATTGGATACGTGGCTCAAGCGGAGCGCAGCCGGCCGCACGTCGACGCACCGCAACCGGAAGCTGTCGCAGAGCTACCGGTCGGCATGGGCACGGCGTATGTGCTCCCGGACACGGACCCGTCGGCGTCCACGGTGCCGGTTCCGCAGGCGGGGTCCGGTCAATTCGTCACGGCGGGTGGCGGAAGCGGAGCGGTGGGTTCCGGTCGGGTCTACCGGTACGTGGTGGTTGTCGAGGACGGCGCGGGAGTCGCGCCCGACGACTTCGCGGCCGCGGTCGAGCGTACGCTCGCCGACCCGCGCGGCTGGACGGCCAACCGCCGGTGGGGCTTCCAGCGGGTGTCCGGCGGCCCGTCCGACCTGACCGTGCACCTCGCGACGCCCGCCACCACCGACCGCCTCTGCGACGCCGCCGGGGTGGAGACGCTCGGCGAGGTGTCGTGCCGCGGCGGCCGGAACGTCGTCATCAACCTGAAGCGCTGGCTGTTGGGTGTTCCCTGGTACGCCGACGCGCTCGAGGACTACCGGCACATGGTCGTCAACCACGAGGTGGGTCATTTCCTCGGCCACGGGCACGTCCGCTGTGGACGGGCGGGCACTCCGGCGCCGGTCATGCTGCGCCAGTCGTTCGGCCTGGACGGCTGCGTTCGCAACGCATGGCCATTCCCGGACCAGCGAACGTTCGTGACCGGCCCGGCCACTGCGTGACGGGTGGTGGCCGAACGGTCACACCTGCGTCGGGCGTGTCGGTAGTTGGACTGCAACCCTCTGCACCCCTGGGGACGTCTTAGTGAGTATGGGGGCAATGGTCAGTTCACTTGAGCAGGCGCGTCGCCGGCGCCAGCTCAACCAGCGAATCCGCGACCTGATCGCGATCCGTCGCGCAGTCGGCCGGCCGGCGACGACCGACGCGGTGGAGTCCGTGGCACCCACGGACGCTGCCTGACGGCGCCTTGACGGCGCCGTCGCCGGCTGGTGGTCACTGTCGCTAGCCGCCGAGCCACGCGCGCAGCACGCGCGCCCCGTCCTCGATCTTCGAGACCTCGACGTGCTCCTCGCGGGTGTGGGCGAGATTCGGATCGCCGGGCCCGAAGTTCAGCGCCGGCACGCCCAGCGCCGCGAACCGCGCCACGTCCGTCCAGCCGAGCTTGGCCTGCGGAGGAGCGCCCACCGCGGCGATGAACTCCTTCGCGGCCGGCGCCGTGAGGCCGGGCAGCGCGCCGGGCGCGACATCCACGAACTCAACCCCGAAGCCGGCGAACAGTTCCCGCACGTGGGCGCGCGCCTCGTCGCCCGAACGGTCCGGCGCGAACCGGAAGTTGACGTCGACCGCGCAGGCGTCGGGGATCACGTTCCCGGCCACGCCGCCGCCGATCCGGACCGCGTTGAGTCCCTCGCGGTAGGTGCAGCCGTCGATCGTCACGGTGCGGGCCTCGTAGTCGCGCAGCCGGGTCAGGATCTCGGCGGCCCCGTGGATCGCGTTCACGCCCAGCCAGCTGCGCGCCGAATGGGCCCGCCGGCCCGACGTGGTGACCTCCGCCCGCAGCGTCCCCTGACAGCCCGCCTCGACCAGCCCGTAGGTGGGCTCCAGCAGAATCGCGAACCCGGCGTCGGTGAGCAGGTCGGGCCGCTCGGCGCCGAGCCGGCGCAGGCCGTTGCGCGCGCTCTCGACCTCCTCGCAGTCGTAGAAGATATGGGTGACGTCGTAGCGCGGCTCGGCCACCGTCGCCGCCAGGTGCAGCCCCAGGGCGACGCCGCTCTTCATGTCCGAGGTGCCGCAGCCGTGGATGACGCCGCCCTCGGAGCGGGACGGGAAGTTGTCGGCGATCGGCACCGTGTCCAGGTGCCCGGCCAGCACGACGCGGTCGGTGCGGCCGAGGTCGGTGCGCGCGACGACGGTGTTGCCCACCCGGGTCAGGGTGAGCCACGGCACCCCGGCGAGGGCGTCGGCGACCGCTGTCGCGATGCGGTCCTCGTTGCCGGAGACCGACTCGATGTCCACAAGTTCCCGGGTCAGCTCGACCGGATCGTCAAGGGCACGCATGTCACGACCATATAGGCGCTCTTGTAGCGTGAGACGGCGTGGACCACATCACCGACGCGGCGTGGGGTTTCGCCGAGGCCACCGTTACCGACGACGGTCAGGTGCTCGACGCCTGGTACCGGACCGGAAGCCTCGGCCTCGGCGCGCCACCGCCGGCCCGACCCCTGTCCGGGAGTGCGCCGGGGGCCGCCGGTGCGGCCCCCGCCGCGCAGCTCGTGCTGATCGGATCGCTGGCCGACCCGCCCACCGACACCCTCGACGTGTACCTGCGCCTGCACCTGCTCTCGCACCGGAAGATCCGGCCGCACCAGGCGAACCTGGACGGCATCTTCGGCCTGCTGCCGAACGTCGCCTGGACCTCGGCCGGCCCGTGTGTGCCCGAGCGGGTCGACAGGCTGCGGGCCGCGCAGCGGGCGGCGGGCCAGCACCTGACCGTCTACGGGCTGGACAAGTTCCCCCGCATGATCGACTACGTGGTCCCGTCGGGGGTGCGCATCGCCGACGCCGACCGGGTGCGCCTCGGCGCCCACCTCGCGCCGGGCACGACAGTCATGCACGAGGGGTTCGTGAACTACAACGCGGGCACGCTGGGTGCGTCGATGGTCGAGGGCCGGATCTCGGCCGGTGTCGTGGTCGGCGACGGCAGCGACGTCGGCGGCGGGGCGTCGATCATGGGGACGCTGTCCGGCGGCGGCAAGGAGGTCATCCGCATCGGCGAGCGCTGCCTGATCGGGGCCAACGGCGGCTGCGGCATCTCGCTCGGCGACGACTGCGTGATCGAGGCCGGCACGTACATCACGGCCGGGTCGAAGGTGCTGCTGCCGGACGGCACGGTGGTCAAGGCGCGCGATCTGTCCGGCCAGTCCGGGCTGCTGTTCCTGCGCAACTCCATCACCGGCGCCCTGGAGGTGCGCCCGCGGGCCGGCCGAACGGTGGAGCTGAACGCCGCTCTGCACGCCAACTGACCGCGCGTCCCTCGCGATCTTGGACGTCTGCTGCTGCCGGAGCCGCAGCAGCCGTCCAAGATCGCGGAACGTCAGAGCTGGGGCGGCTCCGTGATCTGGAAGCGCGCCTCAACCGAGGCGTAGACGCGCTGCTGCCTCGGCTCCAGTTCCAGCGAGACGGCGGAGTCCATCGCGGTCATCGCGCGCATCCCCGGCTGGGCGCCGAGGCCGCCGGCCGCGCCGCGGTCGCCGAGGCCGCTGTCGGCCAGTTGCACGAGCCGGACCACCCGCGAGCCGAGCGCCTCCGCGTACTCGCGGGCCCGCGTCAGCGCGTCGCCGATCGCGTCGTGCCGGGCGGCCCGGTACGCCCGGCTGTCCGGCCGCAGCGCCCAGTACGGCCCGCTCACGCTGGTCTGATCCTGGTCGGCCAGCCGCAACACCAGGTCGCCGAGCACGGCGAAGTCGGTGACGGTGAGCTGAACGGTCACGCCGCCCCGGTACCCGACGACCCGCTCTCCGGGCCCCTTCGTCTCCGGGTAAACGTAAACGCCACCGGTCTCGCGCTTCTCGATAGCGGCCGAGTACCCCTCGAGCACGACGCCGAGAGCCGCCGACCGCTCCGCCAGCCGGGTCAGCACCGCCTGGCGTTCCCTGTCGCGGGCGGCGAGCGTCACCGTCACCGTCGCGATTTCGGGCGGTACCTCGCGGTTGACCTCGCCGCGGACGACGACGGTTGGCAGCGGCACGGCCTCGGCTCTATCCATGAACGTGAACGCTACGCGACCGCCGCCGTGAGCCGGGCCGCGGCGGCGGCGCAGCGTTCGTCGCTGGCGGTCAGGGCGATCCTGACGTGGGAAGCGCCGGCCGGCCCGTAGAAGTCCCCGGGCGCGACCAGGATGCCGAGGTCGGCGAGCCGGTCGACGGTGGACCAGGCGCTCGCGCCGTCGGTGGCCCACAGGTACAGGCCCGCCTCGGAGTGGTCGATCCGGAACCCGGCCTCGACGACCGCCTTGGCGAGCACGGCTCGGCGGGCGCCGTAGCGCTCCCGCTGCTCGGTGACGTGTGACTCGTCGGAAAGAGCGGCGACCATCGCGGCCTGCACCGGCGCCGGGACGATGAGCCCGGCGTGCTTGCGGACCTCGAGCAGCGTGGCGACGAGCGCCGGATCACCGGCGACGAAGCCGGCCCGGTATCCGGCGAGGTTCGAGCGCTTCGACAGCGAGTGGACGGCGAGCACACCCTCGGTGGTGGGGCCGCACGCCGACAGCGCGCTGGCCGGCTCCGCGTCCCAGCCGAGCGGCAGGTAGCACTCGTCGCTGGCGACGACGGCGTCGATGGACCGGGCCCATTCGACGGTGGCGGCGAGGTGCTCCGGCGGGAACACCCGGCCGGTCGGGTTGCCGGGCGAGTTCACCCAGACCAGCCGCACGGCGGAGGCGTCGGCGACGGAGTCGACGGAGTCGACGGAGTCGGCGGCCGGGTCGTCGCTGCGGATCACCGTGGCGCCGACGAGGCGCGCGCCGACCTCGTACGTGGGGTAGCACACGGACGGGATCACCACGGCGTCGCCCGGGCCGAGGCCGAGCAGCGTGGGCAGCCAGCCGACGAGCTCCTTCGAGCCGATCGTCGGCAGCACGCCGAACGCGCCGGCCGGGCGGCAGGTCCGCTCGACCCAACCGGCGATGGCTTCACGCAGCGCCGGGCTGCCGGCGGTCAGCGGGTAGCCGGGCGAGTCGGCGGCGTCGCTCAGCGCCGCCCGGATCGCGGCCGGCACCTGGTCGACGGGCGTCCCGATGGACAGGTCGACCAGGCCGTCCGGATGGCGGGCGGCCCGTTCCTTGGCCGGTGCCAGCAGATCCCAGGGGAAGTCCGGCAGGGCCCGGCGGCCGGCTTGGGCGGGCCGCCCGGCGGTGCTTCGCGGGACGGCCTTGCCGTTCAGTGTTCGGTCTCCCGCGGCGGTTGCGCCGCGACGAAGCTGGCGTCCTTGTTGATCTTCCCGACCTTGGACGCGCCGCCCGGCGAGCCCAGGTCCTCGAAGAACTCGTAGTTGGCCGGCGTGTAGTCCTTCCACTGCTCCGGCACGTCGTCTTCGTAGAAGATCGCCTCGACCGGGCACACCGGCTCGCACGCCCCGCAGTCGACGCACTCGTCGGGGTGGATGTACAGCATCCGGTTCCCCTCGTAGATGCAGTCGACGGGGCACTCTTCGATGCAGGCCTTGTCGAGGAGATCGACACATGGCTCGGCGATTATGTATGTCACGACTGTTGGTCCTCCCGGAGGCGCTACCAACTGGAGCTTAGTATCCCGGTTCGGAGGTGGTCGATCGTGCTCGACGACAGCGACGTCGGCCACCGGGTCGTGATCCGCCGCGTGGTGGAGGTTCGCGCCGGCCGTCCGGTTCGCTCCGACGCGTTGGGCGAGCTCATCGCCGTCGGCGAGACGCAGTTCACAGTGCGCACGGCGGCGGGTGACGTCGCCATCGACCGCGCGAGCGTGACCGCGGCCAGGCGGGTCGGTCCGCGCCGGTCCCGCAGCGCCACCGAGCGGCTGGAGCTGATCGCGGCGGCCGGCTGGCCCGCGGCGGAAACGGCCCGGCTCGGCGACTGGCTGCTCCGCGCGTCGGACGGCTGGACCGGCCGGGGCAACTCGGCGCTGGCCGTCGGCGATCCCGGCCGGCCGACGGTCGACGCGGTCGACGCGGTGGTCGAGTGGTACGGCCGGCGCGGGCTGCGGCCGGCGATCGCGGTGCCGCTGCCGCTCGGCAAGCGGGTCCAGCCGGAACTGGACAGGCGCGGCTGGGCGACGGTCGCGCCGACGCTCGTGCAGACGCTGGAGCTCGGGAGCCGGTTCCCGGTGACCCCCGATGTCGTGTTGCACCGGGAACCGACCCCCGAGTGGTTCGCCGGCGTCGGTGGCCGCAAGGGCGGCCTGCCGCCGGCGGCCCGCCGGATCCTCACCGGCGTGCCGGAAACGAGGTACGCCGCCGGATACATCGACGGCGTGCTGGTCGCCACCGGCCGCGGCGTGCTGACCGACGGGTGGCTCGGCATTTCCGTGGTGGGCGTCGAGCCGGCGCACCGCCGCCGGGGCTGGGCCGCCCGGATCACCTCGGCGCTGGCCGCGTGGGCGGCGGCCGCCGGTGCGCGGTGGGCGTACCTGCAGGTCGAGGAGGCCAACACGGCGGCGGTGCGGCTGTACGAGGGGCTCGGTTTCCGCACCGCGCACCGGTACGTCCTGCGGCGCGCGCCCTAGCGCTCGGGCTCGGCCTCGGGCCCGCGCTAGCGCTCGGGCTCGGCCTCGGGCCCGAGCTAGCGCTCGGGCTCGGCCTCGGGCCCGCGCTAGCGCTCGGGCTGGGCCTCGATGGCCCGCTGCAGCGCGCGGGAGACCTGCCCGAACTCGCGGGCGTCGTGGGTGCTGAACAGGGTCAGCTCGCGGCCCCGGTAGCGGGCCAGCAGGTGCTGGACCGGCGGGAACCGGTGGGCGCTGACGAACGCCACCACCACCGGCACCACCAGCAGCACCGCGGCCAGCGCGAACGCGACGGGCGACCGGAAGACGGCCACCACCGGAACCGCGATCGGCGCCTGCGCCACCGCGATCAGGCTGCTGATCAGCACGCTGGGGTGGGACGGGCCGCGGACCACGCCCAGTTCGGTCAGCTCCGCGATGGCGTAGCGGCTCGGGCCGCGGTGGAAGTAGTGGTTGGTGACCGTCACGTCGGCGTCGCGGTAGAACCAGATCACGCTGCGGCGTGGCGGTGGTGCGGCCGACCCGGGAGCCGGCGAGACGTACTGGGCACTCATGATGCCTCCTGGCGCGAGTGCGAGCGGTTGGCCCGCGGCGGCGGAGGCACTGGTTGGCGCTTCAGCCGCGGTCTGAGCAGGGAAGACTCGCGTGCGCCACGCCGGTGGGGCGCTTGGTGATGCAAGAGGGGTAGGAGATCCCCAGTCCAATTACGCATCACCAATCTGACAGATGCAAGTGCAATTGAACGGTCGTTAGTTGCAGCATTTGAAGCTACCCTGCGGCGCACCAATGCACTTCAGTAAAGATCAAGAGGCTTGCGATATGGTGATGCACGATGGCGACTTCGCCCAGCCCAACCATGCTCCGCCGCCAATTGGGCGCCGAACTTCGGCGGTTGCGCGAGCGTGCGCAACGCACGGTCAGCGACGTTGCAACGGAGCTCGGCTGGTCGGAGTCCAAGCTGAGTCGCATCGAAACCGCGAACACAAGCATCAGAAATCCTGATCTCCAACGCCTGCTCGGCATCTACAAGGTGCCGGAGCAGGAAGCATCGCGGCTGGCGGCGTTCGCCAACCTGGCCCGCCAGCGGGCCTGGTGGGAGGGTTACGGCGACGCCCTGCTCGACCCGTACAAGACCTGGCTCGGCTTCGAGGCCGAGGCGAAGTCGATCTACACGTACGACGCGATCATCCTGCCCGGCCTGCTGCAGACCAACGAGTACGCAAGCGCGATCATCCGGGCCGTCTCGGTCGGGGAACGCGCGGACGTCGTGGAGCAGCGGGTCGCCGTCAGAATGGCGCGGCAGGCGGTCCTCACCCGGGTGCCGCCGGTCGAGTTGATCTCAGTCATCGACGAGGCGGTGCTCCGGCGCCCGGTCGGCGGCCCCGACGTCATGCGTCGGCAACTGATGCGGCTCCTCGAGGTCAGCGAGCAGCCGGCGATCACCATCCAGGTGCTCCCGTTCTCCGTGGGCGCGCACCGCGGTATCGACGGGTCGTTCAGCATCCTCGAATTTCCCACCGGCCTGGACGACCCGCTCGCATACTGCGACGGGATGACGGGCGGCGTCTTCCGGAGCAAGTCGGATGACCTCCGGCGCTACTGGTCGAGCCTGGAAGCCCTCCGCGCGGTCGCGCTCGGCCCCGCGGAGTCCACCGAATTCATCAACGGGGTCATGCGCGAGTACGCATGACCCGCTTCCTGAATGGATCCAACACAATGTCGTGGAAGAAGAGCACGCGCAGCGGGGCCAACGGCTGCGTCGAGGTCAACCTCGCCCTGCCCCAGGTGGGCGTCCGGGACTCCAAGGACCCGGCCAGTCCCGTGATCAGCTTTGCGCCCGAGTCATGGCGGGCGTTCGTCGAGCACGTGCGCGCCGGGCGCTTCGACCTCCCGGCCGGTCGCTGACCGGCGCAACACCCCACCGTTGTCCACCGCGGCGACCCCCGCAAGCCGTGCGGGGGTCGACCAATGCGCGGCTACCGGCGGGCGACCTTGCGGGGCTTCGCCGTGGCCTGCTCCGCGTAGCGCTTCCAGGCCTGCGATTTCCAGTCCTTGCCCAGCGTCATGACGACACCCATGCCCAGACCGGCCGCCACGATCGAGATGCCCAGGTACCACCAGATCTGCCGGAAGAACAGCCCGGCACCCTCCGCGAACGGCTCGTCGCCGACCAGGAACGGCCCGATCAGCACGCTGGCCAGGCACGCCGTGCCCACGCCGAAGGCGAGATCGGTCAATACCCGTGGGACCGGGCGGCGCCGCACCCAGTACACCGTGGTGGCGAACACCACGATGCCGATCACCGCGAGCGCGATCAGCCCGATCCGGATCTCCTTGTCGTCGTTGCCGTCGGCCCAGATCTTCGAGGCGACCCGCCCCGCGACGTTGACCACGAACAACACCACCGCCAGGAGCCCCACTGGCAGCCATCGTTCTTTCATGCCTTGCTCTCTACCTCGTCGCCACCCGGCGCGCCAGAGTCGCGACGTGATTGTTGCTCGTTCTCCGCGCTCGACGGCTCGTCCGTGGTCGGCGCCTCCCTGGCCGGGGCCGCGCGCGGCCGGAACGTGGTGAGGATCAGCCGGTAGCCGGCGACCGCGAAGGCGATGCTGCCGACCAGCATCGTGCCGATCCCGACCCAGTTGTTTTCGGTCAGCACCAGGTCGCCCTCGGACGAGCGGCTCGCGGCGACCAGCATCACCACGACCCACACCAGGGCCGGACCGACGGTGGCAAGCCGCCGGCCGGTGACCACGTACGTGAAGTACACGAGCGCGATGTTGCCGACGACCGCGGCCAGCAGCGACACCGGTAGCCGGGTCGAACCCCAGGACAGCGGCGAGAGGAACGCCTCGTACGCCGCCGACACGGCAGCCAGCAGGAGCGCGATCACGAACCCGAGAATCCGGCCGGTCAGGTCGAGCCACCGCGGGACCGACCGCGGCTGCGGGGGCTTGAGGTCCGGCTCGGCGCTCATGACATCGGTCATCGCTCAGCCGGTGGACCGGGACACGGCCGGCACCGCCGGCACGTCGAGGCCGGCGAACAGGTCGCTCTCGTACTTGTTCGGGCCGTCGCCTGGGCCGCGCGGGCCGGCCGCGAGCTGGTAGTACTCGATGCCCATGAACTCGGCGCCGAAATTGTTCGCCACCGACAGCATCCAGTAGTTGGCCGGGATCTGGGTGGCGTGCGCCCGGACCGCGGTGACCTTCTGCTCCGCGAACTCGCGCGCGTCGACGCAGGCCGCGATGTCCTCGTCCGGAGTGCCGAAGGGCAGCTCGTCGGCGCTTTTCACGTTCTTGAACGGGTTGTGGGCGCTGTCGGCGAACTGCTCGATGCCGGCCACCAGGGTGCTCAGCGGCACCGCCGTCCAGTAGATCTTGGCCGGTCCGATCCCCTCGGCCGCGGCCAGCTCGGCGGCCCGCATCGCGACGCGGTGCGCCTGGATGTGGTCGGGATGCCCGTAGAAGCCGTTCGGGTCGTACGTGACGAGCACCTGCGGCCGGGTCTCCCGGATCACGTCGACGAGCAGCTGCGCGGCCTCGTCCAGGTCGGCCCGCCAGAACGCGCGGGGGTGGTCGTTCGTGGGCAGGCCCATCATCCCGGAGTCGCGGAAGCGGCCGGCGCCGCCGAGGAACCGGTGATCGGCGACGCCGAGCGCGGCGCACGCGGCCGACAGCTCGCCGATGCGGTAGCCACCGAGCTGGTCGGCCTGATCGGCGGCCAGCCGCGCCAGCGCCGGTACGTGGATCTCACCCTCTTCGCCGAGCGTGCAGGTGACAAGCGTCACTCTGGCGCCGGCGGCCGCGTACAGAGCCATGGTCGCGCCGGTCCCGATCGCCTCGTCGTCGGGATGGGCGTGGACGAAGAGAATGCTGCGACCGGCCTCGACGCTCGGATCGGCGCCGGCCGCGGGTACGGGAGGAGGCACGACCGAAACTCTACGTTGCGATCCGCATGACAACCGGCCGGCGCACGGGTCACCATTCCCGGGTGGACTATCCGGAACTGGCTGCCCGTACCCGCCGCTTCTCCTACGGTGCGCCCCGCGCGGTGTCCGTGTCGGCCGACGGCGACCGGGTGATCTTCCTGCGGTCGACCGGTCCCGAGGACCCCGTGGACCGGCTGTGGGTGTACGACGTCGGAACCGGCATCGAGCGGCTGGTCGGCGACCCCGACTCGCTCGCCGCCGACACCGAGGAGCTGCCCGCCGAGGAGCGCGCGCTGCGCGAGCGGCTGCGGCTCTCCGCCGCCGGCATCGGCTCGTACGCGCTCGACGCCGCGGCCGCGGTCGCCGTGTTCTCGCTGGCCGGGCACCTCTACCGGGCCGATCTGCGCACCGGCGAGGTGGTCCGGGTGCCGACGACCGGCCCGGTGGTCGATCCCCGACTGGACCCGGGCGGCCGGCGCATCGCCTACGTCACCGGCGGCAAGCTGTACGTGATCACGCCCGAGGGCGGCGACGCGCTGCTGGCCGGCGAGGAGGGCGTCACCTGGGGCCTGGCCGAGTTCGTGGCAGCCGAGGAGTTCCACCGCTACCGGGGTTACTGGTGGGCGCCCGACGGCCGCACGATCCTGGCGGCACGCGTCGACGAGGCCCGCGTCCCCCGCTGGCAGCTGCACGACCCGGCGGCGCCGAACATGGCGCCGACCTCGGTCGCCTATCCGCACGCCGGCGCCTCGAACGCCGAGGTGACGCTGCACGTGCTGGATCTCGACGGCGGCTGGGTCGACGTGCACTGGGACCGCGAGACGTACCCGTACCTGGTGGCGGTCTCGTGGTCGGACACCGGCGGCCCGCTGATCGCCGTGCTCCGCCGGCTGCAGCAGCACGGCCTCGTGCTCGCCGTCGACGCGCGCACCGGCGAGACGCAGGTGCACGCCGAACTCGCCGACCCGCGCTGGGTCGAGCCGATCAGCGGCACGCCGGCGTACCTGCCGGACGGCCGGGTGCTGGTCGGCGGCGAACTGGCCCACGAGGGGTTCGACGCGCGCTGCCTGTTCGCCGACGGCAGCCTGCTCACCCCGCCGAACCTGTACGTGCGACGGGTCTGCGGCCGGTCCCGCAACGACCTGATCGTCGAGGGCGGCGACGGGGAGCCGAGCGAGCAGCACGTGTACCGGGTGCCGCTGCGTCCGAGCGGCACGGCCGAGGCGCGCCGGGTCACGCTGAACGCGGGTTGGCACACGGCGGCCGTCGGCGGCGAAACGATGGTGATCGCGGCGCAGTCGCTGGAGCACGGCGGCGGCCGGTTCACGGTGTACCGGTCCGGGGTCGCGGCCGGCTCGCTGGTTTCGCACGCGGCGCAGCCGCCTTACGCGCCGCGCCCGGTGCTCGAGCGGGTCACCGACCGGCGGCTGCCCACCGGCGTGCTGTACCCGCGCACCCATGTGGCCGGCCGCAAGCTGCCGGTGCTCGTCGACATCTACGGCGGACCCGGCCACCAGGAGGTGGTGGCCGTGCGCGGGCGCTGGCAGGAGCGGCAGTGGTGGGCCGACGCCGGGTTCGCGGTCGCGGTGATCGACAACCGCGGGACGCCGGGCGTCTCGCCGAGCTTCGACAAGGCGATCCACCGGCGCTTCGCCGACGTGATCCTCACCGACCAGGTGGAGGCGCTGCGGGCGCTCGCCGACAAGCACCCCGACCTGGACCTCGGCCGGGTCGCGATCCGGGGTTGGTCGTTCGGCGGCTGGCTCGCCGCGCTGGCCACGCTGCGCCGGCCCGACGTCTACCACTGCGCGGTGGTCGGCGCGCCGGTCACCGACTGGACGCTGTACGACACTGCCTACACCGAGCGGTACCTGGGCCTGCCGGCCGAGGCACCGGAGGTGTACGCGCACAACTCGCTGCTGGAGGCGGCCGCGGAACCGCCGAGCTCGCCCGACGACGCTCGACCCATGCTGCTCATCCACGGCATGGTCGACGACAACGTGGTGTCGGCCCACTCGCTGCGGCTGTCCGCGGCGCTGCTGGGCGCCGGCCGGCCACACGCGTTCATCCCGCTGACCGGAGCCACCCACATGGCCGCCGGTGGGCTGGCCGAGAAGCTGCTGCGCCTGGAGCTCGACTTCATCCGTCGCAACCTGGGGTAGGCGGCGGATCGGTGTCGGGCTGTCGCTCCGGCACACCTATACCTGTCGGCGCCATACGGCGATCTTGCAGTTCGGCGGTCGGATCCCGCCGTATTTGCGGTGGTTCGCCCGTCGACACAACTGCAAGATCGCGGAGCCCGTGCCGCTGCGCGATGTGGCGGCGGCGGGTCGGCGCCGCCCCCGAGTGAGTCGATCTTGCAGTTGCGTTGCCCGTTTGGTCGCGCCATAGAGACATTTTTCGGCCGCCCCGACTGCATGATCGACGTATATGCGCAGCGAACAACACCACGTGCGCCGCCTCGCAGCAGCAGTAGGGCAAGATCGGCGGAACTGAGCCGGTTTCC
>Ga0111539_10002478_pt1 | contig 24492 bp, 20 predicted proteins | sample RhiMethybrSRZTD1_FD_79667 | JGI IMG/M metagenome (GOLD analysis project Ga0111539, IMG submission 79667) | Populus rhizosphere microbial communities from Tennessee, USA - Rhizosphere MetaG P. TD hybrid SRZTD1 (version 2) (version 2) | ecosystem: Host-associated > Plants > Roots > Rhizosphere >...
AGCGATCCTCGGTGCAGAGATCTCCGTCGCCGCAGTCGCGCGCGGCCCCTTGGCAGACGGGCGTCCCCTCCGGCTCGGGTTGGACGCAGCGGTCGTCCGAGGTGCAGGCATTGCCGTCGTCGCACGACTGGCCGGCGGCCTGCTCGACCCCTTCGCACGTGCCCGCAGGAGAGCAGGCGTCCCGGATCGTGCACGAGTTGCGATCGTCGCAGGCCTCCCCTCCCACGAGCCGGCCCCCGCCCCGGCATGTGCCGGCGGCGCAGGCGTCCTGGAGGGTGCAGGCATTGCCGTCGTCGCATGCCGCCCCTTCACGCGGGTCCGGTCTCGAGATGCAGCCACGGTCGGGTTGGCAGGAATCCTCGGTACAGGGATTTCCGTCATCGCACGACAAGGGCTCGAAACGGCAGGTTCCCGTCGTCGGGTCGCAGGAATCGAGCGTGCAGCGGTCGTAGTCATAGCATTGAGAGGGGCAGGAGAGCGCCACCTCCACCTCGGCGCGGCTTGCCCCGACCGGGACGACGGCGCCGTGCGCCGGGCGCCCAACGAAGTCTTGAGCGCGCGCGGCCGCGGGCAGCAGTAGGAGGCCGAGGAGCAAGGCCGGTCGCGCCAAGGCACGTAAAAGCAGAAACGTCGAGGGCATGGGCGCCTCCCTCTCGTCGAAGACGAACGTCACCGACGCACCACGCACATCGGGTACAGCTCCCGCTCGTCCACCTGTCCGTCGCAGTCGTCGTCGAGGCCATTGCAGGTCTCGGGCGGAGGGTTGGGGATCCCGATCCCGGCGTGAACGCAGCCGGTCGCCGGGATCGACAGGACGGCGAGGCGCATCCGGAACATGAACATGGGAGGGTCTCCCTCGCCGCGTTTCCTCGAGAGCGTGTGGGGGAATATACCCCCTCGATGGGGGCCTGTGTTCAAGAAATGGCTAGGCGGGGGGGGGCCGCAGGGCCCGGAGGGCGTCCCGGGTCATCAGGCGGGACATCTCCTTGCGCCAGCGGACGCCGAAGTCGGTGTTGTCCACCGGCTTGGCGACCGGGAAGGCGAGGCGCGACGCCTGCTCGATGGCGTCGTCGGTCAGCGGGCGGCCGGCGAGGGCGGCCTGCGCGTCCACCGCCTCCAGGGGGGCCTCCGCCACCGCCCCGAGCCACAGGCGCGCCTCGGCGACCACCTCCTGCTCGAAGCGCAGGCAGACGGCGACGCCGAGCACCGGGAAGTCGAATGCCTCGCGGCGGCGCAGCTTGCGGTAGGCGGTGCGCCATCCGCCGGCGGGAGGGAGATCGACGCCGGTGAGGATCTCGTCCGGCGCCTTGGTGAGATAGCGGATGCCGTCGCGCGCGAACAGATCCCGCGCCGGGATGGCGCGTTCCCCCGCCTTCGAGACGAGGCGCAGGGTCGCGCCGATGGCGCAGAGCATCGGCGCGGTGTCGCTGGAGGAGATCGCCAGGCAGGTGTCGCTCCCGGGGGCGACCCAGCAGGTGTCGCCGTCGCACTTCATGCAGAAGTTGATGGCGCGGCGCCACTCGTAGTTCTGGTTGTAGTAGTTGCAGCGCGTGTCGAGGCAGAGGTTGCCGCCGAGCGTCCCCATGTTGCGCAGGATCGGCGTCGAGATCGACCGCACCGCCTCGTGGAATCCCGGCCAGGCCCGGCGGATCGCGGCCTGCTCCTCGATCGCGGTCAGGGTCGTGGCCGCGCCGATCGTGAAGCCGCGCCCGGCGCTGCCACGCACGCCCGCGAGGCGCGGCACGCCGCCCAGCGGCACGAGCGTCTTCGGCATCTGGTGACGCCGCTTCATGTTGGGGAAGAGGTCGGTCCCGCCCGCCAGGAGCATCGCCGAGGGCCCCTCGTCCGCGAGGATCGACGCCGCCTCCTTGAGCGATTTCGGCTCGATCCAGCGGAAGCGCGGCAGCCGCATCATGACCGCACGCCTCCGGGGCCGATCGGCCCGGCCGCCGGCGCCGCGGCCTTCTCGGGCTCGAGCGCCTTACCGGTCCCCCCCTCCCACGGGGTCGGGACGCGCGTCGTCTCGGGCCACTCGACGCGCGGCAGGCGCGTCGGACCGTAGCGCTTCTGCGGGGAGTCGAGCGCCTTGAGGATCTTCTCCGGGGTGATCGGCACCTCGTCCACGCGCACCCCGACCGCGTCGTAGACGGCGTTGGCGAGCGCCGGCGGGACCGGGAGGAGCGGCCCCTGGCCGACCTCCTTGGCGCCGAACGGGCCGTTGGGATCCGGATCCTCGACGAGGTACGTGACGACGTCCGGCATCTCCATCGTCGTCGGGCTCTTGTACTCCAGCATCGACGGGATCTTGTGCACCCCCTGGCGGTTGGCGCGGAAGACCTGCTCCTCCATGAGAGCCTCACCGAGCCCCATGTAGACGCTCCCCTCGACCTGGCCGATCACCAGCACCGGGTTGATCGAGCGGCCGACGTCGTGGGCGATCCACACCCGCTCCACCTTGATCCAGCCGCTGTCCGGATCGACGTCCACCTCGACGACGGCGGCGCTGTACGAGTAGGCGGGGGACGGCCCGACGCCGGCGCCGCGGTACCGGCCGGCCGACGGCGGCGGCACGTACGAGCCGACCGTGCCGATCGTCCCGAAGCGCGACTCGGCGAGGACGACCGCCTCGGCGAAGGTCATGCTCTTCCCCGACGGATCCTCCACGTCGTAGACCCGGCCGCCGCCGAACCCGACCCGCTCGCCGGGGATCTCCAGCTTCGCCGCGACCGCCTTGGCGAGCAGCTCGCGGGCGCGCTCCGCCGCCTGGATGGCGGCGTTCCCCATCATCAGGGTGACGCGGCTGCTGTACGAGCCGAGATCGACCGGGGTCAGGTCGGTGTCGCCGACGCACAGCCGGATGTCGAGCGGGTCGATCCCCAGCACCTCGGCCACGAACTGCGCGAGCACGGTGTCGGATCCCTGCCCGATGTCGATCTCGCCGCAGAAGACGGCGACTCCGCCCCCGCGGTCGAGGCGCAGCTGCACCCCCGTGTGCGGCATGGCGTTCCAGTAGATCGGCAGGCCGGCGCCGCAGATGTACGACGAGCACGCGAGGCCGATCCCCTTCCCGCGCGGCAGCCGGCCGTGCTTTTCGCGGAACCCGGATCCGGCCACCACCTTCTCGATGCAGGGCCCCAGCCCCATCGACCCGACCTTGAGGTAGTTGGCGGTCAGCGAGTTCGGCGGCACCAGGTGCTTGAGGCGCAGGTCGGCCGGGTTCATCCCGAGGCGCGCCGCGATCTTGTCGAGCTGCACCTCGAGCGCGAAGCGCGGCTGCGGCGTCCCGTGCCCGCGCTTCGGGCCGCACGGCGGCTTGTTGGTGAAGAAGCGCGCCCCCTCGAAGCGGTAGTTGGCGATCGGGTAGGTGACGGTCTGCAGCGCCCCGGTGTAGTACGTGCTCGCGACGCCGTACGAGCCGTACGCCCCGCCGTCGAGGTACGAGCGGAAGTGCAGCGCGGTGATCGACCCGTCCTTCTTCACGCCGGTCTTCAGCGCCATCAGCACCGGGTGGCGGCCGCGGTGGCAGTAGAAGACCTCCTCGCGGGTCAGGCAGATCTTCACGGGACGCCCGGTCCGAAGCGCCAGCGCGGCCACGACGATCTCGTGGTTGAACGGGTCGCTCTTGCCGCCGAAGCCGCCGCCGTTCGGGCAGGCGATCACCCGGATGCGCGACGGCGGCATCTCCAGCACCTTCGCCAGCGCCCGGTGCAGGTAGTGTGGCGTCTGCGTCGACGACCAGATCGTCACCTTGCCGTCCGGCTCCGGCATCGCCAGCGCCGCGTGCTGCTCCATCGGCAGGTGGGTGTTCCCCTCGTAGAACAGGACGTCCTCGAACACCTCGTCCGCCTCGGCGAAGCCGCGGGCGACGTCCCCGAACTCGAGCGCGACCTTCTTGTGGATGTTCCCGTCGTCGCCGTAGTCGTGGAGGTGGTGGCCGCGCCCCTCGGCGGCCTCGTGCATGGAGAAGACCGGATCGAGCGGCTCGTACTCGACCACGATGGCGTTCATCGCGTCGAAGGCGGCGTCCTCGCTCACGGCCGCGACCGCCGCCACGGGATCCCCGACAAAGCGGACCTTGTCGGGGCAGAGGGCATGCTCGTCCTGGCTCACCGGCAGGATGCCGAACGGGATCGGCAGGTCCCGGCCGGTCAGGACCGCGATCACCCCGGGCATCGCGAGCGCCTTCGAGACGTCCACGTTCACGATGCGCGCGTGCGGGACGTGCGCCCGGTGGATCTTGCAGAAGAGCATGCGCGGCAGGACGAGGTCGTCGGCGAACTTCGTCTGCCCGGCGCACTTCGCCGGCCCGTCCACCTTGGTGATGGGGGCCCCGACGACGCCGGCCCGGGGCGCGCGGCCGCTCACGGCCGCCGGCTCCGCCGGCCGGCGATCAGGAGCGCCGGCCATACAGCGTCTCGTCGGACGGGCGTGCCTGCGGATCGGTGCGGCGGCGGGCCGCCAGCTCGACCGCCTCGTAGATCTTGATGTAGCCGGTACAGCGGCAGAGGTTGCCGGAGAGGGCCTCGCGGATCTCGTCGCGCGTCGGGTCCGGCCGGCGATCGAGCAGATCGCGGGCCGCGCACAGGATCCCCGGCGTGCAGTAGCCGCACTGGGCCGCCCCCAGCTCGGCGAAGGCGCGCTGCAGGGGATCCGGCTCCGCCCCGCGCTGCAGCCCCTCGACCGTGACGATCGGCTTCCCCTGGCAGGCGCGGGGCAGGACGAGACACGACAGCACCGGCCGCCCGTCGAGGAGCACCGTGCAGGTGCCGCACTCCCCCAGCTCGCAGCCGTGCTTGGTGCCGGTGAGGCCCATCTCCTCGCGCAGCACCTCGAGCAGGGTGTGGTGCGGCGGCGCCATCACCTCCACCGGCTCGCCGTTCACCCGGAGGCGCAGCGGAATCGTCCGCGGCTCCTCCGCCGGCGGGCGGGACGCGCGGCGCCTCACCGCAGGAGCCCCCGCACCAGCAGGTCGGCGAACCCGTCGGCGATCGTCTCGGGGGCCCACTCCCCTCCCGGCCGGTACCAGCGGGCGGTCCAGTTGACGGCCCCCAGGATGGCGAGCGTCGCGAGCTTCGGGTCGCAGGGGGCGAAGCGCCGGGCCCGCACCCCTTCGGCGACCGCGGCGCGCACCAGCCCCTCGTACGCGTCGCGTCGCGCGATCACCTGCTTGAGCCGGTGCCGCGGGATGGCGTGGAACTCGATGTGGCCGGCGGACCCGTGCAGCTCGTCGAGCATGCACAGGACCTGGGCGCGCACCAGCGCCCGCACCTTGTCCTCCGGTCCGAGCCGGGACGCGGCGATGCGTCGCGCCTCGCGCAGCAGCACCTCGAGCGAGGCGTCCTGGCAGAAGTAGAGGATCTCCTGCTTGTTGCGGAAGTAGTAATAGAGGTTGCCGGGGGTCATCCCGAGGCGGCGCGCGATGTCGCGCACGCTCGTCGCCGCGTAGCCGCGATCGCGGAAGGCCGCCGCCGCGCCGCGCAGGATCTCCAGCCGGCGGTCGGGGGTCCGCTTCCCCACCGGGACGGCCGCCTCCGACCGCGCTGCCGCGACGCTTCCTCTCATTCCACCCGTGCTCCCGGTTTGAACAGGCGTTCAAATTACCCGCGGGGCCGGGGGCTGTCAAGTGCGCGGTCCCCCGGAGTCTCGCCCCGGGCCGATCTCCGTTACGATTCCCCCCATGCCACCTCCCGTCGCAGTCGGCGGTCGGTGCCGTCCCCGATCCCGGATGCTCCTCTTCGCCTCGCTCCTCGCCCTGGTTCCCCCGGTCGTCCCCGCAAGGGACGCCGGCGCCGACCCGGCTCCCGCACCCGCTCCGGAACCCGGAGGGGGTCTGCCGGTCCTGCTCGATCGGATGGACCGGGCCGCGTCGCTCTACCGGCAGGCGGCCTTGAAGTTCACCTGTCGAGAGACGCTCCGCACCGATGGAGGAAAGATCCTCCGCTACGAGTACCTCTACGTCATCGGTGAGGACGGAACGTTCCGCGACTACCGGACGCGGGTCGGGGATTCGCAGGCACTCGAGATCGGTCCCACCTTGATCCCGGTGAAGCATGCGCTGGTGCGGGCCTACTCGTGGGTCTTTCTGTTCGGCCGGGAATTCAGACGGCTCGTGCGCTATCGGCTTCTGGGGAGCGCTCCTTCGCGCGGCCGCGAGTCGGTGCTCGTCGGCTTCGAGCCGATCCCCCCGACCCGCCGGGAGATCAACGACTGGTCCGGCACCGCCTGGGTGGAGCCGGCCACCGGGCGGATCCTCCGGATCGAGGCCAAGGGAGCGGACGACATCGCGGTGCTGCGCGCCGCCGAGGCCGTTCTGCCGCCGGGCGGAGACGGACCACCCGTTTCACGGCGGCGCTTCCTCGTCCGGAGCGCGACGACGGAGTTCGGGGTCGAGAAGAACGACATGCTGCTGCCGAGTCAGGCGTTCGTCGAGATCGAGGAGCACCTCGTTCCCGGCCGCAGCGGCCTGCCGTCGTCCTCCCGCGTAATCTACCGGACGGTCCAGCACTACACGAATTACCGGTTCTTCGGAGTCAACGCCGAGGAGAAGCACCCCCCGCCTTGAGCCCGGCGGAATTCGGGTAACATCGTGCGCCGGCGCGCGGCCGTTCCCGTGCGCCGCCGGAGAGCGAGCGTGGTCCTCCTGTCCCGCATCACCACCAAGACCGGCGACCGCGGCACGACCGCCCTCGGGGACGGGCGGCGGCTCCGCAAGGACCATCCCCGGATCGAGGCCACCGGGGCGGTGGACGAGCTGAACGCCGTCCTCGGGCTGGCGATCGCATCCGACCCCGCCTCCGGCGACACCGGACTTCTGCGCGACGTGCAGAACGATCTCTTCGATCTCGGCGCCGATCTCACCCTGCCCCCCGGCCGCGGCGCGGCGCGGCGGCGCGCTCCGCTGCGCCTGACGGAAGCCCACGTCCGGCCGCTCGAGGAGGCGATCGAGCGGGCCAACGCCGCCCTCGTGCCGCTGCGCACCTTCGTCCTGCCCGGCGGGAGCCCCGCCGCGGCGTGGCTGCACCTGGCGCGCACCGTCTGCCGCCGCGCCGAGCGGCGCCTGGTGACGGTGGCGCGACGCGAGACGCTCAACCCGCAGGCCATCATTTATCTCAACCGGCTGTCGGACCTGCTGTTCGTCCTGGCCCGGCGCGCCAATCGCGACGGCCGCGAGGACGTGCTGTGGGTCCCCGGCCGCCGTCTCGAGGGGGCCGGATCGTGAAGGTCACGACCATTCCGATGTCCTTCGGCATTGCCTGTCTCGCCCTCGCGCTCACCGGATGCGGGCGCAGCCCGAAGGCGCCGGAGAGCCAGCCCAAGGAAGTGAACGCACCCCCGGACTCCACCTTCGGAGAGAAGCCGCCGTCCGCCGCTCCGACGGCGGAATCGGCGCCGTCGAACCCGGTCGGCGTGGACTGGCTGCTCCTCAAGATCAACGGGAACGCCGTCCCGTCCGCACCGCAGGGGGCGCAGGCGCGCCTGCGCCTCAACGGGGCCACATCGGAAGCCTCCGGCCTCGCGACCTGCAATCAGTTCAAAGGCCACTTCGAGCTCGACGCGGCCGGACTGCGGTTCGGCCCGGTGGCGACGACGCGCAAGGCGTGCCGCGGCCCCTCGATGGAGCGGGAGCAGGAGTACCTCAAGGCGCTCCAGGACACGTCGCGCTGGGCCATGACCGACGATCGGCTGGTGCTCTCCGACGCCGCCGGCCACCCGCTCCTCGAGTTCGCCGCACAGGCCGGGGACTGACCCCGGCGCCGGAGCGACCGGCCTAAGCGCGCTGGCAGCCGGGGCAGAAGAACGTGCTCCGCCCCGCCTGGACGATCCGCCGGATCGCCGTGCCGCAGCCGCGGCACGGCTTCCCCTGCCGGTCGTAGACGCGCAGCGACACGGCGAAATACCCCGGCTCCCCTTCGGCGTTGAGGAAGTCGCGGCGTGTCGTGCCGCCGGCGCCGAGCGCCTCGTTCAGCACCGCGCGGAGCGACGCGACCAGGCGGTCCCAGGCGGCCGCATCGATGCGCCCGACGCGTCGCCGCGGGTGCAGTCCCGCCCGGAAGAGCGCCTCGCAGGCGTAGATATTGCCGATGCCGGCGATCGTCCGCGTGTCCATCAGGAGGTTCTTGACCGGCTTCTTCCGGCCGCGCGTCGCCGCGTGCAGGAGCGCGCCGGTGAGCGTCGTCTCGAGCGGCTCCGGCCCCAGGCCCGCGAGCCGCGGGTGCCGCTCCAGCCGCGCGTTCGGGATCAGCTCGACCATGCCGAAGCGCCGCGGATCGGAGAAGCGCAGCTCGCGCCCGTCGTCGAGCCGGAAGACGACGTGGGTGTGCGGAGCCTCCGGCCGCCCCGCGTCGTCCACCCTCAGGTGGCCGGTCATGCCGAGGTGCAGCAGCAGGGTGCGTCCGGCGTCGGTGTCGAGCAGCAGGTACTTGCTGCGCCGCCGCACCGCCAGAAGACGCGCCCCCCGAAGCGGCCCCAGCCCCTTGCGGGTGACCGGCCTCCTCAGCCGCCCGTCCCGCACCTCCACGGCGGTCACGCGCCGCCCCACCAGGAGCGGCGCCAGGCCACGTCTGACCGTCTCGACTTCCGGCAACTCGGGCATGACAACTGCAGTCTATCCGCACCCCCGGAGGGCCCGATCCTGGGAACTTCGGTGGCGATACGGCGTTACATGGGCTGACGGAGGGCACAGGGATGACACGCAAAGGGACGGCAGGATGGGCGTTGGCAGGGACGCTGCTCGTCGCGGCGGGACTCGGGTCGGGGCTCGGCCTGGCGGCCCCGGCCGACGGCAAGTGGATTCACGTCCGGGTGGTGGACGGCGACGACCGGGCGACCAACGTGAAGATCAACATGCCGGTCTCCGCCCTGATCACCATGGCCGACTCGATCGAGGACGAGCACTTCAAAGACGGCCACGTGCGGATCGGGCACGAGGGGATCGACGCCGCGAAGCTCCGGAGCGTCTGGCAGTCGGTGCGCAACGCGCAGGACATGGACTTCATCACCATCGAGTCGGACGACGAGACGGTGCGGGTGGCGAAGTCGGGCCGCTTCATGATCGCCCGGGTCAACGGCGCGCGGGACGAGAAGCGATCGGACGGCGAGCAGGTGCAGGTGCGGGTGCCGCTCGACGTGGTGGACGCCCTGCTCGACGCCCCGGACGGTCAGTTCAACATCAAGTCGGCGCTCGAGGCGCTGGCGGCGCAGCACTCGGGCGAGCTCGTCACCGTCACCGACGGCGCGAGCCGCGTGAGGATCTGGATCGACGATCGGGCCGACGCGGAGTAACCCGCCCGAGCGGGCGCCGCACCTCCTCGGTGGCGCCCCGGACGGCGGTTCAGCGGGGCGGGGTCGATGACTCCGCCCCGCTTCCTTTCTGGGCGGCGAGCAGGTTGAGCGCGGAGCCGGCCCAGAACCAGGCGATCTGCTCCTGGTTGAGCGTGTGGCGGAGGTGGATCGGATCGGCCGTGCCATCGGTGTGGTGCAGGATGGCGGTCACGGTCGTACCCGGGGAGAGATCCCGCAGGTTGGTCAGCGTGATCCGGTCGTCCTCCCGCACCCGGTCGTAGTCGGCGGGATCCACGAAGGTCAGGGGCAGCACCCCCTGCTTCTTCAGATTGCTCTCGTGGATGCGGGCGAAGGAGCGGGCCAGGATCGCCGCCGCCCCCAGGTAGCGCGGCGACATGGCGGCGTGCTCGCGGCTCGACCCCTCGCCGTAGTTGTCGTCCCCGACCACGACCCAGCGGCGCCCCGCCGCCCGGTAGGCGCGGGCGACCTGCGGCACCTCCAGGTCCCGCTCGCCGGTGAGCTGCTGCAGCGTCCGGCCGCGGGCGCCGGTGAAGGCGTTCACCGCGCCGATGAACATGTTGTCGCTGATCCGGTCGAGGTGCCCGCGGAAGCGCAGCCACAATCCGGCCGGCGAGATGTGGTCGGTCGTCGTCTTCCCCTTCGTCTTGATGAGGACCGGCATCTCCACGAAGTCGCTGTCGCTGTTGCGATCGAACGGGTCGAGGATCTGCAGGCGCTCGCTGCCCGGGTCCACCCGGACCGGCACCTTCGAACCGTCCTCGGCCGGCGGCTCGTACCCCTGCCGCGACAGCACGAAGCCGCGCGCCGGCAGGTCGGGCGCCGGTGCGGGAGGCTCCAGGCGCCACGGCCCGTCCTTGCCGGGGAGCGTGTCGGTGAGCGGGTTGAACGACAGGCGCCCGGCGAGCCCATACGCCATGACGATCTCCGGGCTGCCCATGAAGGCGAGCGTCTCCGGGTTGGCGTCGTTGCGTCCCGGGAAGTTGCGGTTGAAGGAGGTCACGATGGTGTTCCGCTCCCCCTTCTTGATCTCCTCGCGGCGCCACTGGCCGATGCACGGACCGCAGGCGTTGGCGAGCACGCTCGCCCCCACCCGCTCGAGCGCCTCCATCTGGCCGTCCCGCTTGATGGTCGCGAAGATCTGCTCGCTGCCGGGCGTGACGAGGAGCGGCACCACCATCCGGGCGCCGTGTGCCGCCGCCTGCCGCGCCACGTCGGCCGCGCGGCCCAGGTCCTCGTACGACGAGTTGGTGCACGACCCGATGAGCGCCACCGCGATGGCGTCCGGGTAGTCGTGCTCGCGCGCCGCGCGCGCCACCTCCGACACCGGTCTCGTGAGGTCGGGGGTGTGCGGACCGACGAGCTGCGGCTCGAGCCGGGAGAGGTCGATCTCGATCACCTGCTCGTAGAAGTGCTTGGGATCGGACTCGACCTCCGGATCGGCCGCGAGGAGGGGGCGGTTCTTCTGCGCCAGGTCGGCGAGCGCGGCGCGATCGGTGGCGCGCAGATAGGCGTCCATCCGGTCGTCGAACGGGAAGACCGACGTCGTCGCCCCCAGCTCCGCCCCCATGTTGGCGATCGTCCCCTTGCCGGTCGCGGACAGGGCGCGTGCGCCGGGGCCGAAATATTCGATGACCCGGTTCGTGCCCCCTTTCACGGTCAGGATGCCGAGCACCTTCAGGATGACGTCCTTGGGGGCGGTCCATCCCGAAGGCGATCCGGAGAGCCGCACCCCGACAATCTTCGGGGCCAGCACCTCCCACGGGAAACCGGCCATCACGTCCACCGCATCGGCCCCGCCGACCCCGACCGCCCCCATGCCGAGACCGCCGGCGTTCGGCGTGTGCGAGTCGGTGCCGATCATCAGCCCCCCGGGGAACGCGTAGTGCTCCAGCACCACCTGGTGGATGATGCCGGCGCCCGGCCCCCAGAACCCGATGCCGTAGCGGGCGCTGGAGGTGCGCAGGAACTCGTACACCTCCTGGTTCTCCTGGAGCGCCGTCTTCATGTCGGCCGCCGCTCCGGCGCGCGCCTGGATCAGGTGATCGCAATGCACCGTGGTCGGGACCGCGACCTGCTCGCGGCCGGCCTGCATGAACTGCAGGATCGCCATCTGCGCCGTCGCGTCCTGCATGGCGACCCGGTCGGGTCGCAGCATGAGGTAGGAGCGCCCCGCGTCCAGGTCCTGGTGCTCCGGGTCGGCGAGGTGGCCGAAGAAGATCTTCTCGGTGAGCGTCAGCGGCCGGGAGAGCCGGCGGCGCACGATCGCCAGCCGCGCCTCCATCTCCCGGTAAATCCGCGACACCATGGCGGGATCGCTGTCGATGCTGTGCATGCTGCGGCGGGTCCTCGCCCGAAAGTATAGCGGAACGCCCGACGGCACGCTGCGGGGCAGGGCTTCGGGGTAGACTGCCGCCGCATGAGACATCCGAACGTCCCCGAGACCCTCGAGGGCTGGTCGCTGCTCCATCAGATGTTCCGCATCCGGTGGGAGGCGTGGCGGGCGCTGCCGTCCGAGCGGCGCGCGGCGCTGGCGCGGGAAGCGGCCGGGCTGCTCTCGTCCATGGAGGCGGACGCCAACGGGCCGAGCGCGCTCGTGAGCCTCCTCGGGCACAAGGGTGATCTCATGCTCATCCACTTCCGCCGCGACTTCGAGGCGCTGCAGGCGGCGGAGCTGACGCTGGCCCAGACGGGGCTGCACGCCTACCTCGAGCCGACCACGTCCTACGTGTCGATCGTGGAGCTGGGGCTCTACGACATGACCGCGAAGATCCACGAGGACCTCGGCGGCCGCGGCCTGAAGCGCGGCACCCCCGAGTTCGATCGGGCCTTCGACGCCGAGATGCAGAAGCAGCGCGAGCGGATGATGGGCCGCCTGTTCGGGCCGGTCCCGTCCGGACGCTACGCGTGCTTCTACCCGATGGACAAGCGGCGCGGCGAGCACGCGAACTGGTACACGGTGCCGTTCGAGAGGCGGGCCGCGATGATGCGCGAGCACGGCTTCATCGGCCGCGAATACACCGGGCAGGTGACGCAGATCGTCAGCGGCTCCATCGGCCTGGACGACTGGGAATGGGGCGTGGACCTGTTCGCCGAGGATCCGCTGGTCTTCAAGAAGGTGATCTACGATCTGCGCTTCGACGAGGCGAGCGCGCTGTACGCGCTGTTCGGCAAGTTCTACGTCGGGCTGCGCTTCCCCGCCCGCGATCTGCCGCGCCTCCTCGAGGGGCAGGTGCCCGGCCCCGTCGCCCCCCGCTCCGGCGGGTGACGCGGCGCGACGGCCGCCGGTTCTTGACAGCAGACCGGGGGACCGTTAGCCTCCCTCTTCCGTTCGCGCGTTTCCATTCACCTCCGACGGGGTGAGGAGGTCCGCAGCATGATGGAATGGCTGAACGCTCTCTTCCGCTGGGTGCACGTCGTGGCCGGCGTCACCTGGATCGGCCACCTGTACTTCTTCAACTTCGTCAACGCCCAGGTCGCCAAGACCTACGACGCCGACTCGAAGAAGAAGGTGGTGCCCGAGCTGATGCCGCGGGCCCTGTACTTCTTCCGCTGGGGGGCGGCGTGGACCTGGATCACCGGCGTGCTGCTGTTCGGCATCGTCTATGCCATGGGCAACGCGCTCCTCGACGCCGATGCGACGATGAGCGTCGGGCTGGCGTCGTTCCTCGCGATCGCCGTGCTGTTCGTCGGGTTCGTCGTCTACGACCTGCTGTGGAAGTCGCCGCTGGCGAAGAACGCGAACGTCGCGAACGCGATCTCCATCGCGCTCATCGCGGTGCTGGCGTTCTTCCTCGGACGGACCTTCTCCGGACGCGCCGCCTACATCATTCTCGGCGCGACGCTCGGCACGATCATGGCCGCCAACGTCTGGATGCGGATCTGGCCGTCGCAGCGCCGGATCATCGGCGCCATCAAGGGGGGACAGGCCCCGGACGCCGCGATCGTGGCGCTCGCCGGGCTGCGCTCGCGGCACAACACCTTCCTGTCGGTGCCGCTCATCTTCCTGATGGTGAGCAACCACTACCCGACCCTTTACGGCTCCGAGTACGCCTGGGTGTGGGCGCTCGTTGTCGTCGGGCTCGGGTTCGCCCTCGCCTCGTTCCTCTACGCGAAGTCGGCGACCCCCGCGCCGGCGCAGTTCTGAGGGCGGCGGTGCGTCGCACCCCCGTCGGGATCGGCGTCCGCGGCGCGGCCGCGGCCTGCGCCCTCCTGGGCGCCGCGATCGCTCTGGCCTGTGGCGGAGGGGGCGACGCGTCGAAGGGGGGCAGCGCGCAGGCGCCGCCTCCGGCCTCCCCCGCTCCCGCCGCACCGGGGGCGATCCCGGCCGGACAGTCGATCGGCTCGGCCGCCGTGACCGGACGGGCCCTGTTCACCGGCAAGGCGCCGAAGCGGCGCCCCATCGCGATGTCGGCCGACCCCGGCTGCAAGCACCCCGGCGGCGGCGAGGCGCTGAGCGACGACGTCCTCATCGGAGCCGACGGAGCCCTCCAGAACGTCTGGGTGCGGGTCGTCTCCGGGCTCGGGGAGAAGACCTTCGCCCCGCCCGCGGAGCCGGTGATGCTCGATCAGAGCGGCTGCACCTTCACCCCGCACGCAACAACGGCGCAGGCCGGCCAGACGATCCTCTTCAAGAACGGCGACACCGTCGCCCACAACGTGCACGCGCTGCCGAAGGCGAATCCGGGGTTCAACATGACGCTGCCGCCCGGGGGGAAGCCCTCCGAGCGCCGCTTCACGAAGCCCGAGGCGGTGCGCGTCAAGTGCGACATTCATCCATGGATGGGGTCGTGGGTGCTGGTGCACGACGCGCCGTTCCAGTCGCTGACCGGGGAGGACGGGCGCTTCGCGATCCGTGGACTGCCGGCGGGGACGTACGAGATCGAGGCGTGGCACGAGCGTCTCGGCGCCGCGGCGCGGCAGTCCGTGACGCTCGGGGACGGCGAGGAGCGGGCGATCGAGTTCTCGTTCGCGCCCCCCTCGTCGTAGGGCGTCCGCCGGCGGTACCGGAGCGCCGGACGATCAGCCTTTCAGCGAGCGGGCCTTGCGGATCGCCTGCTCCACGCCCTGCCTGGCGCGGATCGCCTTCACCTGGACCTTGAGCCGCAGCGGCAGCGTGCGGATGAGACCCATGTAGCGCCCCTGCAGCCGCAGCGCGCGCGTCACCGGGCGCCGCCGGCCGTGGCCGCGGCCGTTCCCCGCCATCCGCATCGAGGTGACATCGCGCGCCAGCCTCCGCAGACCCGCATTCAACATCTTGAGCCCCTGCTCGATATCGCGCATGGCCCGGGCGCGCCGGGCGCTGGATTTCCGTGGCATCAAAGACCTCCGCTTCGAATGGTGTGACCCGGCCGCTTCAGGCCGCGGGGACCGCGGTCTTGCGCGACGGGTTGAAGAAAGGCAGGGGCACGACCCGCGCCCCCGCCTTCATGCGATGCGCCTCGACGGTGATCTCGATCTGCAGCGTCGTGCCGGGCGAGGCCAGCGACGACTCGACCGTCGCCAGGGCGATCATCTTCTTGAGGGTCGGGGACCAGGTCGTGGAGGTCGCCTTCCCGATCTGCCGGTCGCCGCGGTAGACCGGCACGGCCACGCGCGAGGCCGCGGCGGGAACCGACGGTGTCAGGTGGAAGCGGTCGTGCAGCCGCTCGACATCGACCCAGTCGAGGTCGAGCCCGACGATGCGGCGCACCGCCCCGCCTTTGGCCCGCTCGGCCGCGAGCGCCGCCCGCCCGACGAACGGCTCCTGCTTGTCGACGTGCACCAGGCGGTCCCAGCCGAGCTCGTCCGGCGTCGAGGACTGATCGTCGATGCTGGCGCGCCGCGAGGAGACGTAGTCCACCTCGATGAGCAGCAGCCCCGCCTCGATCCGGGACACGTCGAGCGCCAGCATCCCGGCCGGGCAGATGCCGTGCGCCCGCCCCACGCGCATGAGCGCGTCCCAGACGCGGCCGGCGCTCTCCCACGGCATCCAGATCTCGTAGCCGAGGTCGCCGGTGTAGCCGTTCCGGGTGATCTCCACCGGCACGCCGTCGATCGTGCCGCGCGCCATCCGGAAGTAGCGCAGGCCGTCGATGTCGGCCTGCGCGGCGCTGCGCAGCACGGCCGCGGACGTCGGCCCCTGCAGCGCCAGCGCCGCGACCGCATTGGAAACATCGTCGATCTTCACATCGAGCCCCGCCGCGTTGTCCCGGATCCAGCGCAGCGTCGGGTCGGCCGCGGTCCAGCGGTACACGTCCTCCTCGAGGCGCGTCACCGTGCCGTCGTCCACCACCTTGCCGCGCTCGTCGCACCACGGCGTGTAGACCATCTGCCCCACCGCGACCTTCGTCATGTCCCGCGTCACGACGCGATCGACGAGCCGGCGCGCGTCGGGGCCGCTGACGCGGTATTTGAAGAGCGGCGAGATGTCGATGAGGGCGGCCGCATTGCGGATGGCGTTGTACTCGTGGTGGAAGTGCACCTCGTAGGAGCTGACCGCGAAATAGCCGGACCATTCGCGGTAATTGAGGCTTTCGCAGAGCGCCAGAGTCCTGTCGTGAACCGCGGTTCCGATCGGCACGCCGTCCCCCCGTCCTGAGGAAGGCGCGCATTATAGCGATCCCCTCTCCAGGGATCAAATCGCGGCATGATTGGATCAATCGCGGCCGGCCGCGGCCCTTGCGTCGGTGCGTCCGGCGCGCCGCGCGGCGATGCGGCCCGAGGCGACGCGGGGCGTCCGCCCCCACGCGGCTCTTGCATCTCCCCGGACGGGCCCCTAGAATGTCGCCTCTTCGTGCAACGCCGTTTCGCGATACGCACCAGCCCCGCCGCGGGCCCCGGGGCGTCGCCGCGCGCGGCTCCGGGAGCGGACAGGCCATGGCGCAGCGCTACGACGCGATCATCATCGGCGGGGGGCACAACGGCCTCGTGCACGCCGCCTACCTCGCGAAGGCGGGGAAGAAGGTCGTCGTGCTCGAGCGCCGGCACGTCCTCGGGGGTGCGGCGGTCACGGAAGAAGTCTTCCCCGGCTTCAAGTTCTCGGTCTTCTCCTACGTCGTGTCGCTGCTGCGCCCGGAGATCATCCGCGACCTCCACCTGCCGCAGCACGGGCTCGAGATCCTGCCGCTCGACGGCACCTTCACCCCGCTCGACGGCGACTACCTCTGGCGCATGGACGACCACGGGCGGTCGATCCGCGAGATCGCGCGCCATTCGCGCACCGACGCGGAGACGTACGAGGAGTTCGGCCGCGCCATGCAGGCGCTCTGCCGCTTCGTGCGTCCGATCCTCAGCATGCTGCCGCCGGATCCGGCGAAGCCGGACATCAAGGACCTGCTCAACCTCCTCTTCCTCGGCCGGCGCCTCAAGAGCCTGGCGTACGAGGATCGCTACAACCTGATCCAGCTCATGACCATGAGCGCCGCCGATTTCCTCGACCAGTGGTTCGAGACGCCCGCGCTCAAGGGGACGATGTCGGCCTCCGGCATCATCGGCACCTTCCTCGGTGTGCGCTCTCCCGGCACCGCCTACGTCCTCCTGCATCACTACATGGGAGAGATCGACGGCGCCTTCCGCGCCTGGGGCTTCGCCAAGGGGGGGACCGGCGCGATCAGCAACGCCATCGGCTCGAGCGCCCGCGCCCTCGGCGTCGAGATCCGGCGCGAGGCCTCGGTCGCGCGCATCATGGTGAAGCACGGCAAGGCGGTCGGCGTCGCGCTCGAGTCCGGCGACGAGATCCACGCCGACCTCGTCTCCTCGAGCCTCGACCCGCGCCTGACGTTCCTGAAACTGCTCGAGCCCGGGGCGGTCTCCGACGAGTTCCTCGAGGAGGTGCGGCACTACAAGTTCCGCGGATCCTCCGGCAAGGTGAACCTCGCCCTCGACGGGCTGCCCGATTTCACCTGCCTGCCGGGCCCGGGCGCCCACCTGCGCGGCGCCATCTCTTTCTCGCCGTCGATGGAATACATGGAGAAGGCGTACGACGAGGCGAAGTACGGCGCCTTCTCGAGGCGCCCCTACATCGACATGGTCATCCCGAGCCTGACCGATCCGTCGGTCGCGCCGCCCGGCAAGCACGTCATGTCCTGCTTCGTGCAGTACGCGCCGTACAACCTCAAGGAAGGGCCGCAGGACTGGGACAACCAGCGCGAGGCGTTCGGCGACACGGTCGTCAACACCATCGCCGAGCGGGCGCCGAACATCAAGAAGCTCATCCTGCACCGCCAGGTGATGACGCCGCTCGACATCGAGCGGGTGACCGGCCTCTCGGAAGGGAACATCTTCCAGGGGGAGCTGTCGCTCGAGCAGCTCTTCTTCCTGAGGCCGGTCGCGGGCTGGGCCCGCTTCCGCACGCCGGTCCGCAATCTCTACATGTGCGGCTCCGCCACGCACCCGGGCGGCGGGATCATGGGAGCGCCGGGCCGACTCTCGGCGCTCGAGGTCCTGAAGGACTGGAAGCGGGGGATCGCGTGAGCGCGCGCCAGGACGTCGTCATCCTCGGCGGCGGGCTGAACTCGCTGGTCGCCGCCTTCGAGCTGGCGCGTGCCGGCCGCCGGCCGGTCCTGCTGGAGCGGCGGCCGGTCCTCGGCGGCATCGCGGTCACCGAGGAGATCGCGCCGGGGTTCAGGACACCGCACCTCATGCACCTCGCCGGCCCGCTGCGCCCCGACCTCCTCAGGGACCTCGATCTGAAGCGTCACGGGCTCAAGTGGCTCGAGTCCCCCGTGCTGATGTGCGCGCCGGTGCAGGACGGTCGCGCCCTGGTGCTGCACCGCGAGCCGAAGCGCTCCGCCGAGTCGATCGCCGCGTTCTCGAAGAAGGACGCCGAGCGCTGGCCGAAGTTCGAGGAGGCGGTCGGCCGCATCGCGGGGGCGATGGGCGGGCTCCTGGACCTGATCCCGCCCGACATCGACAAGCCGGCCTGGAAGGAGGTCTTCCCCCTCCTCAAGACCGGCAAGAAGGTGCGCGACCTCGGCGGCAAGGACCTGTACCGGGTGCTCCGCTGGATGCCGATGGCGGTGGCCGACCTCGCGGCGGAGTGGTTCGAGAGCGAGGTCGTGCGCGCCGCGATCGCGTCGCGCGCCATCCTCGGCCAGGCGGCCGGCCCGTGGTCGGCCGGGACCGCCGCGAACTATTTCCTGCGCGCCGCCGCGGATCCGCGCGCCGTCCCCTCGGTCGTCGTCCCGGAGGGTGGGATCGGCGCGCTCACGCAGGCGATCGCCGCGGCGGCGAAGGCCGCCGGCGCGACGCTGCGCACCGGCGTCGAGGTCACCGGGATCGAGGTGAAGAACGGCGCGGTGGAGGCGGTGCGGCTCACGAAGGGGGACCGGATCGAGGCGGCCTCCGTCGTCTCGGGACTCGATCCGAAGCGCACCCTGCTCGGGCTGGTGGCGCCGTCCGATCTCGACCCGGCGTTCCGCAAGAAGGTGCAGAACTACCGGATGCGCGGCGTCACCGCGAAGGTGAACCTGGCGCTCGGCGGCCTGCCGGACTTCACCGCGCTCAAGTCGCAGGCGCGTACGCACGACGGCGGCTCGCCGCTGCGCGGCCGGATCCTGTTCGGAACGAGCATCGACGACCTGGAGCGCGCCTTCGACGCCTCGAAGTACGGTCAGATCTCCGAGCACCCGTACCTCGCGGCGACGATCCCGACGCTGCTCGATCCCTCGCTCGCCCCGCCGGGCAAGCACGTGATGTCGGTCCTGGTCCAGTACGCGCCGCACGCGCTGCGCGAGGGGGACTGGAACGCGCGCCGCGAGGAGCTGGGGGATCGCGTCGTCCGCACCCTGGCCGCGGCGGCGCCCAACCTCCCCGGCCTCATCGAGCGCGGCCAGGTGATCACCCCCAGGGATTTGGAGAACGACTGGGGGCTGACCGGCGGGCATCTCTTCCACGGCGAGGAGTCGCTCGATCAGATCTTCACGATGCGGCCGGTGCTCGGCTGGGCCCGCTACCGCACCCCCGTGCGCGGCCTCTATCTCTGCGGCTCCGGGACGCATCCCGGAGGCGGGCTCACCGGCGCCAACGGCCGGAACGCCGCCCGCGCCCTGATCGCCGACCGCCGCTGACCGCGGGTCAGCGGGCCGCGCCCGGTTCTCCGGTGGCGGCGGCCGCGATGCGCAGCGGCGTCCGCCCCAGCACGAACGGCCCGCCGGGCCGCATCTCCTCCACCCTCAGGACGAAATCGCCGGGCTCGAGATCGGCGAGCGTCAGCCGGGCCCTCAGGAGCAGGCCGCGATCCGGCGCCGTCTCCGCCCCTTCGAGCGGCTGGATCAGGAGCGTCGTCCGCTCGTCGGCGAGGACGAGCCGCAGCCCATGGAGCCCCTCCGCCCGGGACGCGGCGAGGCGCACCTCGCAGGCGGGGCGTTCCGACGTGAGGAAGGCGGTCCGCCGCGCCCCCGAGAACGCCGGCCGCGCCGCGGGGGCCGGCGTCCCCGCCTCGCCCGTGGGGACCTCGACCCAGAGACTGCGCTCCCCCGGGTTCCCGATCGCCAGACCGGCCAGCCCTTCGACGTGCGACTCTGCCGCCGGCTCGAGGCGCGCGGCACCGAGGGCGCCCGACACCAGATCGGAGAGGACCGCGGTGACGCTGTGCGCCCCGGCCGGCACCGCGCCGCGCACCAGGAGGTTGATGGGCGCGTGCCGCCGCGCGGCGTCGTCCGCACCCACCCGGATCTGCATCCGGCGCGACAGGCGCGCCAGCTCGCGGCCGGTCCCGTCGAGCGCCACCGCGCCGATCTCGATCTGCGCCGCCGCCCCCGTCTCCGACGGGACGAACAGGAGCCGGTCGGCCGGCACGTACAGGACCAGATCGCGCGACCCCGGCCGCACCGGGGTCATGACGTCGAGACCGAAGCCGGCGTGCAGGCCGGGGGCGATGAAGGCGGCCTCGAGGCGGCGGGCCCGCGACGCCTCCGGCGTCTCGCGCAGGAAGACCCGCCGGTACCGCAGCGTCACGTCCTTGCGGGCGCACTCCAGGCGGACGCTGTGCGAGCGCCCATCGGCCGGCCCCTCCGGAACAAAGGAGAGGACGTAGGCGCCGCCGGCCGCCGCCGCCATCGCGCGGAACAGCTTCGTCGGATCGTTGCTGAGCGTCCGGAGCCCGCCGGTCTCGTCCGCGAAGGTGGCGAGATTCGAGGCGGCCCGCGAGGCGGCGGCCACCTCCATGTCGGCCGTGCCCGCGACGATCCCCGCGGTGTTGCCGGCGTGGATGGTCACCTGGGCCGCCGCCGCCGACCGGGTCACCTCCTCGATCTCGAGGCGGCTGACGCCGTACAGGCCGTCGCCGAAGAACACGACTGATTTCGGGCCGCGGTACGGGGCGAGCATCTCGATGAGCGCCTCGAGGCCGCGGATCATCGTCCGCCCGCTGGAGCGGACCTGCGCCATGGCTCCGGGCATCGTCTCCATCGGGGACGCCGGAGCCGCAGGACCGATGCCGTGGGCCGCCGCCTCGTTCGACGGCGGCCGCTCCATCTCCAGCACCAGGCTCGAGACGCGCGTCGGATCGGCGAGGCTCCGCTGGAGCGCCGCCGTCACGAGCTCCCGATCGTCCGTGAAGCCCTGGAGCAGCCGCAGCCGCCGGTGCTCCTCGCTCGCGGCGATCGCGAACTGATCGCCGGGCACGCCCCCCTGCGTCACGAACTCCATGGCCGCGCGGCGGGCCATCGTCATCCCCCCCGCCTTCGACAGGGCGTCGTTGAAGAAGAGGATGGTGCGGCGCGCGCGCGCCGCCTCGAGGCCCGGTCCCGGAGCCGGCGCCTCCGGGACCGGTGCGGCTCCCGAACGCGGCGCGGCGGGCCCGGCGAGAACCGGCTCGAAGCTGGCGATCGGGCGGCGGTGCGTGTCGACGAACAGCGTCAGGTCGCCGACCGCGAGATCGCCGACCGCGCGGCCGTCTCCGTCCTGCGCCCAGATCTCGATCAGGGTGATCTCGCTCGTCGTCGTCTCGTACAGACCGGAGACGTGCGGAGCGTCGCGGGGCGGGGTGGCGGGAGGGGCGGCGAACGCCAGGAGCGCGGGCAGCGCCAGGGCGACGGGGACGGCGCGGGCGACCCTGCCGCGGCGGCGGCTCAACGCCGGGCCGCGATCCGGAACGGCAGCCGGCCGATCTCGACCGGTCCGTCGGCGCGATCCTCCTCGACCGAGAGGACGTAGTCGCCGGTCTCGAGCCCCTGCGTCGGCAGATCGAGGCCGCGCGAGGGGGTCTCCGGCCCCGCGGCAGCCTTGTCGGCGCCGCCGGCCGGGACGTCGATGCTTCGCAGCACCTGATCGCCGCGCCGGACCTCCACCCGCATCGCGCCCGACCCCTGGGACGCCGTCTTCCCCTTGAACCCGCAGGAGACCTTCTCTCCCGCGAAGAAGCGTGAGCGCAGGGTGGGACCGATGGTGAACGCGGCCGGCGCCGCGGCGGCGGCGCTGTTCCGCGCCGTCTCGACCTGGACCCACAGGCTCTTCTCTCCGACGGCGTAGAGGGACAGGCCGTGCACCGCGGGCGGCGGCTGGCCGGCGGCGTCGAGCGCGACCCGCGCCGCCCCCACATCCCCCGACTGCAGGTCGGAGATCACCGCCGTCAGGGTCTGGGCCGCGAGCGGCAGCTTGACGCGCGAGTAGAAGTCGTACGAGATGGCGCCGCCGTGCAGGGCGCGCCAGGTGTCCACGCCGAGCTGCACCCGGCGCGACAGGCGCATCGTCTCGCGGCCGCCGGAGTCGAGGGCGACGAACCCGATCTCGACGGTGGCGGACGCGCCGCCCGGCTGCGGCAGGTACAGCAACCGACCTGTCGGAACGTACACCACCACGTCGACCACCCGCTCCTGTCCGGCCACGGGGCCCGCGATGAGGGACAGCTCGGCACCCAGCGCGTCGTGGATCTCCGGCACCTGGTAGGCCGCCTGGACGCCGCGCGTCCGCGTCTGCTCCGGCGTGAAGCGCGTGAAGAACTGGCGGTGGCGGATCGTCACGCCGGACCGCTTGCACTTGACGCTGATCGAGTGCCGCGATCCGTCGGGCGGCTCGGTCGGCAGGTACGACAGCAGGTAATAGCCGTGGGTCGCGACCTCGATGTCGTCCAGCGCCCCCTTGAGGTCGTTCGTGGCGCGCATGATGCCGCCGGTGTCGAGCGCGAGCGTGGAGAGGGCGTTCGAGCGCCGGAAGGCGGACGCCACCTCGTTCGGCCTCCCGGCGACGACGCCGGTCGTCTGCACGGTGTGCAGCACGACGCCCGACGACCCGGCGGAGAAGGCCAGCTGGCTGAACTCCTCGGTCAGGGCGCGGCGCGGATCGTTCACGCCGTAGTCCTGCCCCGGGTTCTCGGGGACCCCGTCGCCGAAAAAGACGATCGCCTTGTAACCGTCCCACGCGGTGAGCCCATCGACGAGGGTGCGCAGGTTGACCAGGAGCTTGCCCATCCGCTGGGAATCCTCCTGGGCGTACTGGCGGCTCAGGACATTGGGATCCTGCCCGGTCTCCGCGACCGCGGGAGAGGAGCCCGCCGTCGCCCTGGGCGCGACGCCGGCCGCCCCCGGCTGGGTCACCATGCCGTTCCCGCCGGCCCCCTGGAGCCTGCGGATCTCCTCCCGGCGCGCCTCCCGCTCCAAGGCGTAGTCCGACATGCGGCCCGGATCCGCGAGGCTCGCCTCCAGCGCCCGCGTGATCACCCCGCGGTCGTCGGTGAAGGGACAGAGCACCTCGAGCTTGCGAGCCTGCTCGTACACGGTGACGCTGAACTGATCGGTGGCGAGTCCCGACCCCTGCAGGAAGCGGAGCGCCGCCCGGCGGGCCTCCGCCATGTTGTTCGGGTTCGAGGTGTCGTCGTCGAAGAACAGCATGAAACGACGCGGCCGCTGCCGGCGCGCCTGGCCGGCGCTGAGCGTGGACGCGTCCTGCACGAGGGGCGCGTCCTCCCCCGCCGCGACCGCTTCCGCGGGGATGACCCCCTCCGATTCCGGCTCGACGAACTCCAGCGACTCGATCTTCCGGGGCGCGCGGTTCTGGTCCACCTTGAGGACCAGCTCATCCGCTCGGAGATCGCGCACCACGCGACCTTTCACGTCGCGCGCGTACACCTCGATGAGGACGAGATCGCTGCGGGCCTGCTCGACGAGCGGCGTCGGCCTGGGCGTGTCGGTGAGCCCCGGCCGCGCGAAGACGGCGGCGAGGGCGGCTGCGATGAGGAGGCTGCGGTCCCGGCGCATGCGTAGCACCTCGGTGGCCGGATTATGCCATCCACGCGGGGGAACGCGCGAATTCCACGCTGCGACGACCCCCTCGCCGCTGTATATTCACCGTATCGTCAGCTCGCCGCGCGCTTCGAAAGGTAAAACGATGCCAACGCCCCGATCCGTTCTGCGCCCGGAGGGTGTGCGCGTCCCGGCGACCCTCCTCTCTCTCGTCCTGGTGGCGCTCCTGACCGATGTCGGGGTCGGCGCCCGCCCGTTTCTTTCGACGCCCGCCTTCAGTACGGCGAGCAATGCGACCCGGCTCGTCGCGGCCGATTTCGACGGCGACGGCCGGCTGGACGTCGCCGTGGCCGGCGGAGGCCATTCCTGGGACGCCGACCCGTCCGCGACGGTCGGAGTGCTGTTCGGATCCGGGGGCGGCATGTATCGCTACGGCGGCGCCGCCTACACCGCGGCGGTCTCCGGCGCTCCCGCGCTGCTGGGCGGCGACTTCAACCAGGACGGCAAGCAGGACCTGTTTTTCGAAAGCGGCTGCTGTGGAACCTACAGGGGGGTGGCCCTGCTGGGCCAGGGGAACGGCACCTTCGTGCCGGGGCCCATTGGCACCTATCCCGGCAAGGTGTATCCCGGGGACAGCAACGCGGACGGTCGCCTCGACCTCATCGTGCCCAGCGGCAGCGGGGCGGCGAGCCAGGTGCGCGTGCACCTCGGCGCGCTCAGCGGAAGCTTCGTCGCGCAGGCTCCGTTCCCGGCTCCGGCGGGGATCGATTTCGGCATACTCCCCTTCGCCTCAGGAGACCTGAACGGCGATCGGATCGCGGATCTCGTGGCCACGGCGTCGTCCGGCACCGCGAGCGTCGTCCTGCTCGGCGGGGCGAACGGCACCTTCACCCAGGGCCAGACACTGGCCACGGGCCTCACGGTCGCGGCGGGGTTCATCGGCGACGTCAGCGGCGACGGCCTGGCCGATTTCGTCGTCCAGTTCCAGGATCCCGGCGGGGGGCTGTGGCTGAGAGCCTATCGAGGCCAC
>Ga0111539_10002479_pt1 | contig 24486 bp, 24 predicted proteins | sample RhiMethybrSRZTD1_FD_79667 | JGI IMG/M metagenome (GOLD analysis project Ga0111539, IMG submission 79667) | Populus rhizosphere microbial communities from Tennessee, USA - Rhizosphere MetaG P. TD hybrid SRZTD1 (version 2) (version 2) | ecosystem: Host-associated > Plants > Roots > Rhizosphere >...
GGCCCTGGCTGCCGATGCTATGCTGGGGCGCCGTGAAATGGGTGCCCGAGACCACCGCCTACGACGAGGCCTTTGATCGCTCGGCCGCGCCGCGCTCGCACTACCGTCCGCTGGTCTCGACCCTCGAGTCGTTCACGCTGACCGAGATCGCCCGGCGGGAGCGGCTGCAGAAGATCTCGCTGGTCGACCAGGGCATCACCTTCACCGTGTACGGCGAGAAGGACGGTCTGGAGCGCATCTTCCCCTTCGACTTCGTGCCGCGCATCATCCCGGCCCGGGAGTGGGAGCGCATCGAGGCCGGGCTCATCCAGCGAGTGACCGCGCTGAATCTGTTCATCGCCGACGTCTACCAGGACCAGAAGTGTCTCAAGGACAAGGTGATCCCCGCCGAGCTGGTGCTCTCCCGCAAGGAGTACAAGCGCGAGCTGCTGCGGGTCACGCCGCCCCGGCAGATCTACACCCACGTGGTGGGCACCGACATCATCCGCAACGATCGCGGGGAGTTCCTCATCCTGGAGGACAACTGCCGCTGCCCGAGCGGGGTGTCGTACGTGCTGGAGAATCGCAACCTCCTGCACCGCGTGTTCCCCGAGTTCTTCACGCGCTATCCGGTCCGCTCGATCCGGGACTATCCGCGCCTGCTCCTGGACACGCTGCTGTGGTCGGCGTCGCGGGCCAGCGAGAATCCGGTGGCGGTGGTGCTCACGCCCGGCATCCACAATTCCGCCTACTTCGAGCACTCGTTCCTCGCCCGCGAGATGGGGGTGTTCCTGGTGGAGGGGCGCGACCTCATCGTCGAGGACAGCTACCTCTACATGCGCACCACCGACGGCCGCCAGCGGGTGGACGTCATCTACCGTCGGGTGGACGAGGACTTCCTCGACCCGCTGACGTTCCGCCGTACCAGCCTGCTCGGCGTGCCCGGGCTCATGAACGTGTACCGCGAGGGCAACGTGGCCATCGCCAACGCGCCCGGCGCCGGGGTGGCCGACGACAAGGCCGTGTACGCCTACATGCCCGCGCTCATCAAGTACTACCTCGACCAGGAGCCGCTGCTGGGTCAGGTGCCGACGTACGTCGGCCTGCGCAAGGACGACTTCGCGTACATGCGGGACCACCTGGCCTCGCTGGTGGTGAAGACCACCGGCGACTCCGGCGGCTACAACATGCTGATGGGGCCCTTCGCCACCCGCAAGGAGATCGACGCCTACGCCGGCCAGCTGAAGAAGGCGCCGGGCAACTACATCGCCCAGCCGCTGGTGGAGCTGTCGTCGCACCCGACCTGGGTCGACGGCTCCTTCGAGCCGCGGCGGATCGACCTGCGGCCCTTCATTCTCTATGGCGAGACGATTCGCGTGCTGCCCGGCGGCCTCACCCGCGTGGCGCTGCGTCCCGGCTCCTACGTCGTGAACTCCTCCCAGGGTGGCGGCAGCAAGGACACCTGGGTGCTGGCGCCGCGAGGGAGCTGAATGCTCTCCCGGGTCGCCGACGCGCTCTACTGGATGGGGCGCTACCTCGAGCGCAGCGAGAACATCACGCGGCTGCTGCTGGTCACCGAAGACATCTCCTCCGAGACGCAAGGGCTGGCCGAGCAGGTCGCCCAGTCGGCCTGGAAGGATCTGCTGGCCATCTTCCCCTCATCTCACGTGGGGCCGCCGGCGTCGGCCTTCGCGCCGACTTCGATGGCATACCTGGCCGGCTTCTACCTGGACGCCGGCAACCCCTACTCGGTGCACTATTCGCTGCGCCGGGCCCGCGAGAACGCCCGTTCGGTGCGTGAGGCCCTGACCGTCGAGGTCTTCCTGGCGCTGAACGAGACGTTCCGGGCCCTCGAGGCTCACGCGCGACGGGGTCTCGTCGATCCGCCGTCGTTCCGCGACGCGCTCACGAGCACGCACAAGGGCCTGTTCACCATCGTCGGAGCCATCGAGCACACGTTCACGCGCGATCAGGGGTGGCTCTTCCTCAAGCTGGGTGAATCGCTGGAGCGCATCTACCGCACCGCGCTGATCCTGAGAGCCAAGCTCCCGGGTCTGGCCGCGGCCGAGCCGCGGGCCGACGTGGCCCTCTATTACACACAGTGGCGCACGCTGCTCCGTGCGCTCGGCTCGCTGGAGAACTACCGGCGCTCGTACGGCGCCCGGCTGGAGCCGGAGCTGGTCGTGCCCTTCCTGCTGCTGGATCCTCACTCGCCCCGCTCGCTGCGGTACGGGCTGGAAGCGGTCAAAGACCAGCTGGAGCGCATCGCGGGCGGCCGTGAGCCGACGGCGGCGATGCGCTTGATCGGGCGGCTCCACGCGGACCTGTGCTATCAGGATCAGCGGGTGGCCGCGACGGGCGCCGACGCCGCGTTCCTCGAACGGGTCGTGGAGACCATGGGGCACGCCCATGACGCCCTCACCGCGCAGTACTTCGTCACCTGACCATGCTGCTCGACATCGAGCACCGGTTCGCGTTCGACTACGACGCTTACATCAGCGAATCGTTCATCGAGCTCCGGGTGCATCCCAAGACGACGGGCGACCAGACGGTCAACTCCTTCGTCCTGTCAGTGGGGCCGCCGACCCGCGTCCACCGCTTCCTCGACTGGAACGACAACGTCACGCACCACTTCACGATCACGCGCTTCCACAACCGGATCGAGGTGGCCAGCCGCTCCCTGGTCAGCACCCATCCGGCCGCGCCGACTATCGGCAGCATCACCGACCGGGTGCCGGCCGGCGATTTGCCCTATCCGCTGTTGGATTTTCTCGCCCTCGGCGGACCGGTGCAGGCAACGCCGGCGCTCCGCGCGGCCCACAAGGCCGCCACGCCCCGAAAGGGTGCGGCGCTCGGTGAGCACGTGCTGGCGGTGGGCCATCACCTGGCCAAGCACTTCGAGTACCGCAAGGACGTGACCGAGTACGACTCCACGACCGAGGACTTTCTCAAGATCCGGGCCGGGGTCTGCCAGGACTTCGCCCACCTGATGCTCGGCCTGCTGCGACAGAGCCAGATCCCCTGCCGCTACGTGAGCGGCTACCTGCACGTCGAGCGCCAGGACCAGGAGGTCTCGCAGAGTCACGCCTGGATCGAGTTCTGGGCGCCATCGCACGGGTGGATCCCGTTCGATCCCACGCACGACCGCGCCATCGACGAGCGCTACGTGGTCGTGGGTCACGGTCGCCACTACGACGACGTGCCGCCCAACAAGGGCATCTTCCGCGGCATCGCCAAGGAGGCGCTGCGGGCCGAGGTTCACACGCAACTCTCGACGGCCAGGACGCTACCCCAGCTCACGAGCGAGACGCGCCCGATCCCGATCCAGACCTTCCGCGAGGAGCCGGCTCGGCGATCCGCCCGCCCGGCCCTTCCGGTGGAAGACGAACAACAACAGCAGCAGCAGCAGTAACGGGGAGACCATGGACTTCGGACTGTTCTTTCTGATGCAGCGCGACGAGGCGTGGAGCGAGCAGCGCGTGTACGACGCAGCACTCGAGCAGATGCTGGCCGCCGAGCCGATGGGCTATCACTCGGTGTGGATCGCCGAGCATCACTTCAACGACTACGGCCTGTGTCCGACGCCGCCCGTACTGGCGTCGTTCCTCGCGGCCCGCACCCGGACGTTGCGGCTGGGGATGGGTGTGAGCCTGCTCCCGCTACACCATCCGATCGACCTGGCCGAGCAGCTCGCGGTGCTCGACGTGGTGAGCGGCGGTCGGCTCGACGTGGGCATCGGCCGCGGCGGCACGCTGCAGGACTACCAGACGTTCCAGTCCGATCGTGAGGACAGCCGGGCGCGCGTGGAGGAAGGCATCGCGCTGATCCAGCAGTGCTGGAGCGGCCAGCCCTTCGACTTCCGCGGCCGCTTCCACTCCGCCGAGCGGCTGCACGTGCGCCCGCGTCCGCTGCAGCGGCCGTACCCGCCCCTGTTCGTCGCCGCCAACAGCGAGGACAGCGTGCGCTCGGCCGCACGCCTGGGCCTGCCGACGCTGTCGTCGTTCTTCGTACCGATCGCCGAGCTGCAGCGCCGCCGCGACGTCTATCGCGAGGAGGCGCTGGCCGCCGGCCACTCGCTGGCCGAGATCGAGCGGCTGGAGGCCCTCGCGTGGGGCATGCGCGTCGTGCACATCGCGGAGAGCCGGCAGGAGGCGATGCGCGTGACCGAGGGGCCGTTCATGGGCTACCAACACAAGATGGCGGTGCTGCGGACGGCCAGCACGGGCGGGTCGGTGCCCAACTCGTTCGATCGCACCTACGTGCGCCTGCGGCCGTTCCACGACTACATGCACGACGGCCTCGCCCACTTCGGCACGCCCGACGAGGTCCGCGAGGGGCTGCGGAGCTACATGGAGGCCACTGGCCACCAGCGCATCATGCTGCTGATGGCGCTGCCCGGCCTGGAAGCCGGGCCCGCGCTGCGCTCGATGCGGCTGTTCGTCGACGAGGTCGCGCCGGCGCTGACCGCGGTCGCCCCGAAGTAGCGACCGCGGTCGAGCGCGGCGGGCGGCTCAGTCGCCCTTGTGCTCCTGCAGGCACTGCAGGGCCAGCCCACCGTGACTCCACGCCGCGCCCGCCGCCATCGCCATGGCCACGAACGTCGTCTCTGCGATCTCGGCGTCGGAGGCGCCCGCCGTCGCCGCCTTCTTGGTGTGGGCCTGGATGCACCACGGGCACTGCGTGATTTGCGCGATGCCCAGCGCGATGAGCTCCTTGGTCTTGCCGGGGATGGCGCCGTCCTTGAACGCCTGCTTGTCGAAGTCGAGAAACGCGCGGTAGGTCTCGGGCACCAGCTCGCGCATCTTCTTGAACTGCGTGGCCACGTTCACGCCGTGGAATTCCATGGACACTCTCCTTTGATCGCCGGGCTCAGACCGCCGGCCGGCGGGTGTGCCACGGCGTTGCCTGCTCGTAGGCGTGGCCCGCGCGCAGCACCGTGCCCTCCTCGAACGGCCGGCCGGCGAGCTGCAACGATAGCGGCAACCCCGACGACGAGAATCCGCACGGCAGCGCCAGGGTCGGCGAGCCGGTGAGGTTGAACGGCGGCATGTTGCTGCGCGGGAACCCGAGCTCGGGATCGAGTGCCCGGGTGAACGGCAGCGCCGGGAAGAGCGCGGTGGGGGTGGCCAGCATGTCCACCTCGCGGAGCACCGCCGCCACTTCCTGACCGATTTGAGCGCGGATCCGCTGAGCCTGCACGTACTCGCTGCCGGTGACGAGCCCGCCGGCCATCATCCGCTCGCGCAGCACGTTGCCGTACAGCTCGGGATGCGTGCGGAGATCGCGCTCGTGGTACGCGTACGCCTCGGCCAGCATGATCAGCAGGAAGGAGGGCGCGGCGGCCAGACTTGGGATGCGCACGTCGTGCACCTCGACGCCCAGCTGCCGCATGGTCGCCATCGCCGCCTCGAACGCGCGCTCGACCTCGGGATCGACCCCCTCGAAGAAGAAATTGCGCGGGACGGCGATGCGGAGGCCGCGGACGTCGCGTCCGATCGGCGCCAGGTAGTCGTCGACCGGCGCGCGGCTCGAGGCCGGATCGAGGGGGTCGTGCCCGGCCAGCGGCTGCAGCAGCAGCGCGCAGTCTTCCACGGTGCGCGCCATCGGCCCTGTGTGGTCGAGCGTCCACGACAGCGTCAGCACGCCGGCCCGGCTGCAGCGGCCGTACGTCGGCTTCAGGCCGACGATGCCGCAGAACGCTGCCGGCCCCCGGATCGAGCCGCCCGTGTCGGAGCCCGTCGCCCCATACACGAGCCCGGCCGCCAGCGCGGCGCCCGAGCCGCTGCTGGAGCCGCCCGGGATATGGTCGCGGTTCCACGGATTGCGCGCCGGCGGGAAGCGGTGGCCGGGAGCCTGGATCCCGAACGCGAACTCGTGGGTGATGAGCTTGCCCAGCATCACGGTCCCCGCCGCCTGCCAGCGCTGCACGCAGGTGGCGTCCTCGTCGGGGACCCAGTCGGCGAGCAGCGCCGAGCCGCCGGTGGTCCGGATGCCACGGGTGCAGTAGATGTCCTTGTGCGCGATGGGGATGCCGAGCAGCGGACGGTCGTCGCCCCGGCGCAGGTATTCCTCGGCCGCGCGGGCGTCGGCCAGAGCGCGATCGGCGGTCAGCGTGACATACGCGTTCAGCGCCGGATCGAGCTTCTCGATCCGCGCCAGCATGGCCTGCGTGACCTCGACCGGCGAGAGCTGGCGCGCGCGGTATCGGCGGCCGAGCTCGCGGATGGTGCTGTAGGCGATCTCGTCGCTCATCGCGCGCCTCCATCCGGAGTGAAGCGCACCGCCGGTTCCACCGTCTTGACCGTGCGCGAGTCGAGCGCCCGCACGGGCACCAGCGCGTCGCTCAGCAGCTTGCGGACCATGCCCAGGCGATTGTCGGGGATCGTGAGCCCCGCGGCCTGGATCCGTGCGCGTAGCTCTTCCAGCGTCAGCTCATCCGCCATGGCTTGCTACCTCCTGGGGTCATCGCTTGAACGATCGCTCGAAGTGACGCTGCATCGCGTCGTCGAGTCCTTCGCGGAACTTGCGGTAGCGCTGCACGAATCGCTTGCCGGCGGGCGTCAGGCGCATCCCGCTGTGGGGACCGCCGCCCGGTCCCCGGATCACGAAGCTGAAGCCCGCCGCGTGCTCCAGCTCCCGGAGGTACCCCCACGCGTGACGATAGGACATCTGAAATTCCTTCGCCGCCCGGCGCAGGGAGCCGAGCTCCTCGATGAGCTCCAGCAGCCGAGCCCGGCCGTCGCCGAACTTGAGATCGTCACTGAAGGTGACCCACACCTTGAGCTTGGGCTTCATGCCGGTCCCGATCTTACGCAAGATGGGCCGCGGGGGCCACCGCGCCCGAGCGTCCCCGTCTCCCGTATACTTAGGGGCATGAACACCGCCAAGCCGACCGACACGGAGCTCAAGGCGAGGCTCACGCCCGCCCAGTACCAGGTCACCCAGTGCAGCGCCACCGAGCCGCCGTTCCGGAACGAGTTCTGGAACCACCACGAGGCGGGGATCTACGTCGACGTGGTCTCGGGTGAGCCGTTGTTCGCCTCCTCGGACAAGTTCGAATCGGGCACGGGCTGGCCGAGCTTCACGCGGCCGATCGAGGCCGAGAACGTCATCGAGCACACCGACGACTCGCACGGCATGCGACGGGTCGAGGTGCGCTCGCTGCAGGGCAACTCGCACCTCGGTCACCTGTTCCCCGACGGGCCCGGGCCGACCGGGCTGCGCTACTGCATCAACTCGGCGTCGCTGCGGTTCGTCCCGCTGGCCAAGCTCGAGGCGGAAGGGTACGGACAGTACCGGGCGCTGTTCGAGAAGACCCCGACGCGGCCCTAGCGGCGGACGACGCGCCGGGCTTTCAGCTCGAAGCGCGGGAGGCTGCCGGCGTCCACGGGGGCGACCTCCAGCCGGATGCCGAGCGTGGCGCGCAGCGCTTCTTGCACGCGGCGGGCTCCCCCCTCGCCGCCCTCTACTTCCAGCAGCAAACGAACCTCGTCGAGCTCGCCCTCGCGGAACACCTCGATGCGGAACTCCTCCACGGGGAAGCGACGGACGACGGCTTCGATCGCCGAGGGGAATACGTTGACGCCCCGCACGATCAGCATGTCGTCGAGGCGCCCCAGGATTCCGCCTTCCAGCCGCACGAACGTCCGGCCGCACGCGCACGGACCATCGGCCAGGCGCACCCGGTCGCCGGTCCGGTAGCGGATCAGGGGCGAGCCCAGCCGCCCGAGATTGGTCAACACCAGCTCGCCCTCGCGGCTCGCGGCGCCCGTCCCGGGATCGATCACCTCCGCGATGAACTCCGACTCGTTGACGTGCAGGCCGGCCTGCGCCTGGCACTCGTAGCCGTATGCGCCCATCTCGGTCATGCCCGCGTGATCGAAGGCGCGCGCGCCCCAGCCCTCCTCGATGCGGGCACGCACGGCCGGGATACCGGCACCCGGCTCGCCGGCGTGCACGGTCACTCGCACCGGCAGCCGCGCCGCGTCGATTCCGCGCTCGCGTGCGATCTGCAGGAGGTGGAGCGCATACGAGGGCGTGCAGACGAGCACCGTGGCCCCGAGCGATTCCATGGCCGCCAGGCGCGTCGGTGAGTCCTGACCGCCGCCCGGGATCGCCAGGGCGCCCAGCGCCTGCGCCCCCTCGAACCCGGCCCAGAAGCCGATGAAGAGGCCGAACGAGAACGGAAAGAACACGCGGTCGTCGGGCCGCACGCCGGCCCCCGCCAGCACGAAGCCCCAGCAGCGCGCCCACCACTCCCACGACGCTTGCGTCTCGAGCCACCGCAGCGGCGTGCCGCTGGTGCCGGAGGTCTGGTGCACGCGCACGTAGCGCTCCAGCGGGTACGTCAGATCGGTCCCGAACGGCGGATGCGCGGCCTGGTCGGCGACCAGCTCGGCCTTGGTCGTCAGCGGCAGGCGCGCGAAGTCCTTCCAGTCCCGCAGGTCACACGCGGGGTCGAGACCCGCGGCACGCCAGCGGGTGGTCCAGAACGGATTGGCGCCCGCCACCTCGTCGAGGAGCGCGCGGAGGCGGCTCCACTGGTGGGCGCGCAGGCGCTCGGCGGGCAGTGTCTCCAGCGTCCGGTCGTACACGGAGCTTCAGGTCCGCAGCTTGTACCGCTGGATCTTGCCCGTCGACGTCTTCGGCAGCTCGGTCACGAACTCGATCCAGCGCGGATACTTGTACGGGGCGATCTTGTCCTTCACGAAGCCCTTGAGCTCCTCGGCCAGGCCGGGAGCGGCACCGGCCGGATCTTTCAAGACGACGAACGCCTGCGGCTTGACGAGCCGGTCTCCGTCCTCGCGCCCGACCACGGCGGCTTCCAGCACCGCCGGATGCTTGATGAGCGTGTTCTCCACCTCGATCGGCGACACCCAGATACCACCGACCTTGAGCATGTCGTCGGCGCGGCCGGCGTACCAGAAGTAGCCGTCGGCGTCCTGGTAGTACTTGTCACCGGTCTGGATCCAGGGACCAAAGAGCGTCTCCTTGGTCTTGTCGTGCTTGTTCCAGTAGTACGCCATGATCGAGTCGCCCTTGACGCGCAGGTTGCCGATCTCACCCTGGGGGACGGGGCGGGCGTCGTCGTCCACCACGATCGCCTCGTAGCCCGGCACCGGCTGGCCGGTCGCCCCGGGGCGCGTGGCGCCCGGACGGTTCGAGATGAAGATGTGGCAGATCTCGGTGGTGCCGATGCCGTCGATGATCTCGACGCCGTAGCGCTCGTGCCAGCGCTTGTAGAGCTCGTCGGGCAGCGCCTCGCCGGCCGATACGCACAGACGCAGGCTCGAGAGATCGTAGCGCTCCGCGTCCTTGGCCGCCAGCATCGACGCGTACAGCGTGGGAATGCCGAAGAACAGCGTGGCGCGATGACGGCTCAGCATCTCGAAGACGCTGTCGGGCGTCGGCCGATGCGGATAGAGGATGCTCTGGGCGCCCACGCCCATCGGGAAGTAGCCGGCGTTGCCGAGCCCGTAGGCGAAGAAGAGCTTGGCCGCGGAGTACACACGGTCACTCTCGCGGATGCCCAGGACCTGCTTGGCGTACGTCTCCTGACACACGACCATGTCGTGGTGTAGATGGACGGCCCCCTTGGGGAAGCCGGTCGAGCCCGAGGAGTAGAGCCAGAACGCGGCGTCGTCCCGCGAGGTCGGCGCCGCCGTCAGCGTGCTGCTGGCGCGCGCGATCCGATCCTCCCAGGACCGATACGAGCCCGCCGGACCGCCGGCCACGAGCACGTGCTTCAGGTACGGCGATTCCCCCAGCGCCGGGCCCGCTTCGGCCAGCAGGGGCGCCGAGACGACCGCCACCTTCGCCCGGCTGTCGCGGAGGAAGTAGACGTAGTCTGCGGTGCGCATGACGGTGTTGGTGGGAATCGGCACCGCGCCGATCTTGATCGCGCCCCAGAAGGTGCCGAGAAACTCCGGCGCGTCCAGGCACAGCATCCACACGCGGTCCTCGGGCTGCACGCCGAGCTCGAGCAGCGCGTTGCCCGTCCGGTTGGCCAGATCCTGGACGTCGCCGTACGTCAGCACCCGGTCCTCGTAGAAGAACGCCGGGCGCCCCCCCCGCCCCTCGGCGACGTTGCGGTCAACGAAGTACGCGGCAACGTTGAATTCCTGGGGCAGGATTTCGGACGCAATCATCGGATCCTCCGGGTCATTCCGGGCGGCAGATAGGTCAGTGGCACCCGCGTTGCTCCCATCCAGTCATGGGAGGTGCGCTATGAAATCCCTTGCACTGGCAGTGGTAATGGCCTTCGTTCTCGGCGCCGCCGGCGGCGCGGCAGCCCAGCAGGCGCCGAACAGCGCGCCTGCGCCCAGCCAAGCGCCGGCCGAGAACAAGAGCACCAACATCGACGTGAACATCGGCGGTGCCGCGCGCCCGAGCGCGGACGCGCCGGCGCCGGCCGCTCCGGCCCAGACCGAGACCAAGAGTCCGGACGCCAAGGCCCAGACCCAGACGGATTCGTCCAAGGACGACGTCTCGGCGCTGCCGCGCGCGGCATCCCGCGAGCAGTCGACGATCTTCGGGCTCAGCCCCGTCACCGCTGTGGTCATCGCCGCCGCCTTGCTCGTGGTGGTGATCCTCGCCATCGTGGCCATGACCCGGAGCAACGACACGTACATCGACACCAATCGCGGAATCTAGCCGGCCCCTTTCCCCGAGCGAGGCGGAAGCCGCGTTCGCCTCTTTCGCCTCGTTCGGGCCCTAGCGCCGCGCGCGGCGGCGCTTGGCCGGGGCACGACGCTTGGGCTTCGCTCGCCGTGTGCGAATCGCCATCGCCTCGACCTCCACGAGGAGCTCGGGACGAACCAGCCGGCTCACCACCAAGAGCGTGTTCGGCGGATAGATCCCATCCGGGAAGTAAGTCGGAAAGACCTCCCCGCGTGCCCTCATGAACCCCGCGATGTCCTCGCTGCGCGTGAGGAACGTCTGCAGCCGCACCACGTCACCCATCGTGCAGCCCGCGGCCTCCACCACCGCCCGCACGTTGTCGAGCGCCTGCTTGGTCTGGCTGACGACGTCCTCGCCGGCCACCCGCCCGTCGGCGGTCATGCCGACCTGACCGGCCACGATCACCAGATCGCCGCCGCGGGCCACCATGCCGTGCGAGTACATGCCGAGCGGCGGACCGAATCCCTTGGGAACGACAGGCTCAGCCATGGGAGGCCTCCCCGGAGGCCAGCTTCACGTACTCGAACTCCATGGGCTGGCCGTTGATTCCGCGGGCGGGCGGCGCGATCCAGCCGGCGAACTTGCCCGGCTCGACGACCGGCTTCATCAGGCTCGCCACGTAAGTGTAGTCGTCGGACGTCGGCAGCCACTTAGGCTTGCGGGCGTCCCACTCGGCCTGGCTCACGATGCCGCCGTCGGGCGACACCCGCAGCTCGCTGAAGTTGCCGATGGCGCGATGGAAGCCGCGGTGGGGGATCTTCAGCACGGCGTCGATGCCGTGGCGCTTGATGACGGTGTTCCAGCGGTCGACGCCGCGCTGGCAGTCGGTAACGTAATCGTCGCGCAGCCGCTCGTTCAGCGAGGTCAGCGCCGGCTCCTGCACGATGGCGATGCCCTCGCCCTCGGGCCGGGTCACCGAGTACGTCGAGTCCTTCAGGAGGTGATCGTCGGTCTTCTTGGTCTCCTCGAAGCGGCCCTTGAGCCCGGCGGTGTAGAAGTTGGCGGCGTTGGTCGAGATCTCGGAGCCGAACAGGTCCAGCGAGACCGAGAAGTGGAAGTTGAGATAACGCTGGATGGTGGCCAGGTCGATGCCGCCGTGACGGCGCACGTCGTCGGTCTTGTGCTCGCGCATCAGCTCACAGGTCTTCTGCACCACCCGCCCGATGCCGGCCTCGCCCACGAACATGTGGTGCGCTTCCTCGGTGAGCATGAAGCGGCACGTGCGCGACAGCGGATCGAAGCCGCTCTCGGCCAGCGCGGCGAGCTGGTACTTGCCGTCGCGGTCGGTGAAGAAGCTGAACATGAAGAAGGCCAGCCAGTCCCGCGTGCGCTCGTTGAAGGCGCCGAGGATGCGCGGCTTGTCGGAATCACCCGAGCGGCGCTGCAAAAGCGACTCGGCTTCCTCGCGGCCGTCGCGGCCGAAGTGGGCGTGGAGCAGATAGACCATCGCCCACAGGTGGCGGCCCTCCTCGACGTTCACCTGGAAGAGGTTGCGCAGGTCGTAGAGCGAGGGCGTCGTCTGGCCGAGGTGGCGCTGCTGCTCGACCGACGCGGGCTCGGTATCGCCCTGGGTGACGATCAGCCGGCGCAGCGTGCCGCGGTGCTCGCCGGGGACGTCCTGCCACACCGGCGTACCCTTGTGCTCGCCGAAGGCGATGGTGCGGCCGGCCTCGGGCTCGGCGAGGAAGATCCCCCAGCGGTACTCCGGCATCTTCACCCAGTCGAAGTGCGCCCAGCCCTGGGCGTCGACGCTGATCGCCGTTCGCAGATACACGTCCTTGGCCTGGAATCCGTCGGGGCCCATCTCGCGCCACCAGTCGAGGTAGCGCGGCTGCCATTCCTCCAGCGCGCGCAGCAGCCGACGGTTGTCGGCGAGGCTGACGTTGTTGGGAATCCGCTCGGCGTAGTCGACGCGCGCCATCACACTCTCCTCCGGTCGAACTCGGCGCGCTGCCCGGTGCCGTACACCTGCAGCGCGCCCTTGGGCCCCACTGCGCTCGGCCGCTGGAAGATCCAGTTCTGCCAGGCGGTGAGGCGGGCGAAGATCTTGGTCTCGAGCGTCTCCGGCCCGCCGAACCGCAGCGAGGCTTCCATACCGGTCAGCGCGTCGGGCGAGAAGGCCGCGCGCTCCTCGAGCGCGATCCGCACCTCGTCGTCCCAGTCGATGTCGTCCGGCGTGAACGTCACCAGGCCGGCCTCGGCGGCGGCCTCGGCGTCGAGGTCCTGGCCCACCCGGCCTTTCAGGTCGTCGACGCGGCCCGGCTCACCGAGGAAGCGGCTGGCCAGGCGCGTGATGCCGTTCGGCATCGGGTAGGCGCCGAAGTTGGCACCGGTCACGCGGACGCTCGGCGCCGGCCGATCGTCACCCTCGCGCTCGCCGTCGAGCATGAAGGAGCGGTCGGCGGCCAGGGCCAGCTCCAGCAGCGTGCCGGCGAAGCACGAGCCCGGCTCGATCAGCGCGAAGATCGAGCGCGACGTCACGTCGAGCCGCTTGAGCGTGCGCTTGAGGTAGAGCCGGATCTCGCGCACCAGCCAGTGCGCGGCGTGCTGCTCGAGCAGCCGGTCGTAGGCCTCGACCAGATCGGCCGATCCCGTGGTGCGGAGAACCCACACGCCGATCTCGTCCTCGTTCACGCGCAGATGCAGGATCAGGTCGTCGAGCTCGCGCGCCACGGCCAACGGCCAGAACGCCACGCCCTGCTGATGCACGCCGGCGCCATCGGCCGGCGGCGCCGTATCGGGCGCGGCTACCGTGATCTCGGCCAGGCCGCGGCGGCGGTCGATGTCGCAGGTCACCCAGCGATACGCGAGGCGATCGCCCTCGAGCGTGCGGGCCAGCGGCGTGAGCGTGATGCCGGCCGCATCCGCCGGCCGATCGGTGCGAGCGGCCAGCTCGACCGCGACCTGACGCACTCGCTCCTCCAGCCGCGAGCGCGGCACGACCTCGTCGACCAGGTTCCACTCCACCGCTCGCTTGCCCTTGATGCCCTCCTCGAGCGTCGAGAAGTAGTCGGCGCGGTCACGACGGACCTTGCGCTTGTCGGTCAGACGCGTCAGGCCTCCGGTCCCCGGCAGCACGGCCAGCAGCGGGACTTCGGGGAGCGCCACCGAGGTGTTGCCGTCGTCGGCCATCACGATCCGCTCGCAGGCCAGCGCCAGTTCGTAGCCTCCGCCGGCGCACGGCCCGGCCACGGCGGCCACCCACACCTGACCCGACTCCCCCGAGGCTTCTTCCATCGAGTTGCGCGTCTCGTTGGTGAACTTGCAGAAGTTCACCTTCCAGCCGTGCGAGGACTGACCCAGCATGCGGATGTTGGCGCCGGCGCAGAACACGCGCTCCTTCGCCGACCGGAGGATCACCGCGCCGACTTCCGGATGCTCGAAGCGCAGCCGCTGCACGGCGTCGTACAGCTCGATGTCCACGCCGAGGTCGTAGGAGTTGAGCTTCAGCTCGTAGCCGGGCTTGAGGCCGCCATCCTCTCGCACGTCCATGGCCAGGGTGGCGACGCGGCCGTCGAGGCTGAGGCGCCAGTGCTTGTATCGCCCCGGCTCGGTCCGGAAGTCGACCTGTACCCGCTCGCCGCCCTCCGCCATCACACTCGCTCCTAACCCAGGATCACCCAGAGCGCACGGGCCTTCCGGGTGCCGAGATTCTCCCAGCCATGCGGCAGCCCGCCGTCGAGCAGGGCGCTGTCGCCGGACTCCAGGCTGTGCCGCTCACCGTTGTAGTGCAGAGCCACCGTCCCGTCCAGCACGTAGAACAGCTTCATCTGGCCGGGCTTGATGACCACCTTCTCGGTGGTCACGCCGCGCGAGCGACCATCCAGCGTGGCGATGACCGCGCGGATCTTGCCTTCGAACAACCCTGCGCCGAGCACGGTCCACTTCTCCGTCGAGCCGTCGAACGAGACGGCAGGGTAGTCCTTCTTGCGGCTCACCTGGATGTGCCCCGCCGGCTGGCCGTCGAAGAGCGCGGGGATCGACACACCGAGCGCGGCGGCGAGGCGGCCCAGCGTGTTGAGCGAGGGGGTGAGCCGCCCCGACTCGATCTGCGAGACCATGCTGGGAGTGAGGTCGGCCTTCTCGGCGAGCTGGCGCTGCTGCAGTCCGCGCTCGCGGCGCAACGCCTTGATCCGTTCGCCCAGCGTGGTCATACGGTCTCCAGGGCCGGACCCTGATCGAGGCCGGCGAGCCGCGCGAGCGCCCGCGCGACGTACACGCGCGTGACCTTCTTGCGGTAAGGGTGGGTGAGGTCCGTGTTGTCGAGCGGCCGGGCGGGGCCCGCGGCCGCGTCGGCCGCCGCTTCGATGACCTCGGTGGTCAGGCGCTGACCGACGAGCGCCTGGGCCGCCTTGGTGGCCTCGCGCGGCAGCGAGGCCACCGCGCCGAGCACGATGCGCGCCTCGCGCACGACCTCGCCCTCGAATCGCGCGGCGGCGGCGACGCCGAGGATCGGAAAATCGAACGCGCCGCGCCGGCGCAGCTTCAGGTAGACCGAGCGCCAGCCCGCCGCGGGCGGCAGCAGGATCTCGGTCAGGATCTCGTCGGGGCGGCGGGTGAGGTACTGAATGCCGTCGTCGTTGAAGAGCGCGCCCACCGGGATCGTGCGCTCGCCGTCGGGACCCACCAGCCGGATGCGCGCGCCCAGGCTCCAGAGGGCGGGCGCGGTGTCCGACGACGACACCGCCCAGCAGCGTGGGCTCGACGGCGCGACCAGGCAGATGTCGCCTTCCTTCTTCATGCAGAAGCCGATCGCCTTGCGCCACTCGTACGTCTGGTTGTAGTAGTTGCACCGCGTGTCGACGCACACGTTGCCACCGATCGTCCCCATGTTGCGCAGCTGCGGCGAGGAGACGAGCCCGGCCGCCGTCGCCACGCCCGCGTAGGCACGCGCGACGTCCGGGTGCGCGGCCACCGATGACAGCGTGGCGCAAGCGCCGAGCGTCATGCCCTCGCGCGGCGTGCCGGCGACCGAGCGCAGCGCCTTGATGGCGCGGAGCCCCACCAGCGTCTTCGGCTCGAACTGACGGCGCTTCATGTTCGGGTAGAGATCGGTGCCGCCGGCCACCAGCATGCCGTCCCGTCCGGCATCCGTCAGGGCGCGCACGGCGTCCTCGATCGTCCGCGGTGCGACGTAGGAGAACGCGGGCAGCCGCATCATGGCGTGGGCTCGGGATCGGCGAAGGGCCGCGTGGCGATGGCCTCGGCCGGCTGGCCGAAGGCGGATTCGACGACCAGCGGCTCCTTGAACGTGAAGAGCGGGAGCCGGTCAGGACCGATGCGCGCGGGCTTGCCCTGCCGCTTGAGCTCGAGACCACGCAGCACCATGTCGGGCGTGATCGGCACCTGGTCCATGCGCACGCCGACCGCGTCGTAGATCGCGTTGGCGATGGCCGGAATCACCGGAAGCAGCGGCCCCTGCCCGGCCTCCTTGGCGCCGAACGGACCTTCCGGATCGTCGGTCTCCACCAGCAGCGTGTGGATCTCGGGCGTCTCGAGCGTCGTCGGGCTCTTGTACTCGAGCAGCGAGGGATGCTTGTGCAGGCCCTTGCGGAAGACCTGCCCCTCCATCAGCGCCTCGCCGATGCCCATGTAGATCGAGCCCTCGACCTGCCCCTCGACGAGCAGTGGATTCAGCGCACGGCCGATGTCGTGAGCGATCCAGATCTCGTCGAGCTCGATCCAGCCGGTGTCCTCGTCGACCGTCAGCTCGACCACGCAGGCGGAGTACGAGTAGCACGGCGAGGGGCCGACGCCACCGCCCTTGAACTTGCCCGCCCGCTTGGGCGGCGCGTACGAGCCGGAGAACGCGAGCACCCCGTGCATCGCTTCTCCGAGCTCGACCGCCTGCGCGAACGGCACCGCCTTGTCCCAGTCGTCGGCCACGCCGACCTGACGGTCGCGGAACACGAGCGCCTCCGGCGCGACGCCCAGCTTGGTCGCCACGGCACGGGCGATCACCGTCTTGAGCCGGGTCGCCGCCTGAATGGCCGCGACGCCGCACATCAGGGTCACTCGCGACGAATAGGAGCCGAGATCGACCGGCGTGAGGCTCGTATCGGCCGGGTGGACGTGGATGTCCTTGGGCGGCAGACCCAGCACCTCGGCGGGCAGGTACGCCAGGATCGAGTCCGATCCCTGCCCGATGTCGGTGGCGCCGCACAGGATCGTGACGCCGCCGCTGCGATCGGCCCGCACGACGACGCCGGAGTGCGGCATGTTGTTCCAGTAGATCGCGGTGCCCGCGCCCGTCATGTAGGAGGAGCCGGCGATGCCGATGCCCTTGCGCTTGCGCGAGCGCCAGAGCGGCTTGGCCTCGCTCTGGCTCGCTGCCTGCGCGAACCGCGCCCGCTTGTCACGCCACCCCGAGGCCTCGACGACCTTGTCGATGCACTCGCCGAGACCGATCGTCGTCACGGTCAGGTGGTTGGCGGTCTTGGTGAACGGCTCGTGCACGATGCGCCGGCGCAGGTCGGCGGGGTCGAGGCCCAGCTGTTCGGCCGCCTTGTCGAGCTGGCATTCGAGCGCGAAGCGCGGTTGCGGGGTGCCGTGACCACGCTTGGGGCCACACGGCGGCTTGTTGGTGAAGACGCGGGCACCCTCGAACTTGTAGACTGGCATCTTGTACGTCACCGGGTTGATCACGCCGGTGTAGAACGTCGAGGCCACGCCGTAGGAGCCGTACGCCCCGCCGTCGAGCCAGGTCCGGATGTGGCTGCCTGTGATGTCGCCGTCCTTCGTGAAGCCGGTCTTGAGCCACATCAGCACCGGGTGGCGCCCGCGGTGGATGTAGAAGACCTCCTCGCGCGTGCAGGCGATCTTGACCGGCCGGCCCGTGAGCTGGGAGAGCTTGCAGGCGGCGATCTCGTGGGCGAACGGGTCGAGCTTGCCGCCGAAGCCGCCGCCGACCGGCGCGGCGATCACGCGGATGTGGGCGCCCGGCATGTCCAGGATCTTGGCCAGCAGCCGGTGGACGTAGTGCGGCGTCTGGGTCGAGGACCAGAGCGTGAGCTTGCCGTCGGCGCCGTGCTGGGCGACAGCAGCATGCTGCTCCATCGGCAGGTGCGTGTTGCCCTCGAAGAAGAAGACGTCCTCGCGCACCAGGTGAGACGCGGCGAACGCCGCGTCCACGTCGCCGAACTGCAGGGCGACGTTCTTGTGCACGTTGGGGCCGTCGCCGTACTCGTGGATCCGCACCTCGGGATGGGCCAGCGACTCCTGGATCGACATCAGCGCCGGCAGCGGCTCGTAGGTCACGTCGATCAGGCGGCAGGCGGTCTCGGCGGTCTCCTCGTCGACGGCAGCCACCGCGGCCACCGCGTCGCCGACCATCCGCACCTTCTCGGTGCAGAGCGCCTCCTCGTCCTGCGATACCGGCAGGATCCCGAACTTCACGCGGGGCAGGTCGTGGCCGGTGATCACCGAGTAGACACCGGGTAGCGCGCGAGCCCGCTCCGTGTCGATGGTTACGATGCGGGCATGGGCGTGAGGGCTGCGCAGCAGCTTGCCGTACGCCATGCGCGGCAGAACCAGGTCGTCGGCGTAGCGCGTCTCGCCGGTGACCTTGGCCCAGGCATCGATCTTGGGCAGTGGCTGTCCGATGACACTGAAGCCGTCCTTCATGCGCGGCCTCCCACTCGGCTCATGCGCAGCGCTGCCAGCTCGACCGCATCGAGGATCTTCGTGTAGCCGGTGCACCGACAGAGATTGCCGGCCAGCGCCTCGCGGATGCGCTGGCGCGCGGGCTGGGGCTCGTCTGACAGCAGCGCCTGGGCGGTCAGCAGGATGCCGGGCGTGCAGTAGCCGCACTGCGCGGCGCCCAGCTCGGCGAACGCCTGCTGCAGTGGGTGCAGCTCGCTGCCGCGGGCCATGCCCTCGACGGTGGCGATGGCCGCGCCCTCCAGATCGGCCGGCAGGGCCAGGCACGACAGCACGGGCTCGCCGTCCACCAGCACGGTGCAGGTGCCGCACTCGCCCAGCTCGCAGCCGTGCTTGGTGCCGATCAGGCCGAGGTCTTCGCGCAGCACCTCGAGCAGGGTCTTGTGCACGGGCACCAGCACGTCGTGGCCCTCGCCGTTGACGGTCAGGCTCAGTCGCGTCTTCATGGACCGCTTGATTGAAGGGAAACCCTAGCCGGGTTCCCCCTTCCCCTCCTGCAAGTTAACTGGCGATGAAGAACAGTTAAAAAATACTGAATCCGGGCCCGTTCGTCAAGAACCCGGCCGGCCGCGGAGTGGCGCCCGCCGCGCGTCGCCCGAAAATTTTTTCGCGTCTCTGATATGATCGGCGCGCAAAACGGGGAGGCGGACACGTGGCGGATCACTTGCTCATCGGCATCCTGATCGGCGTGGTGTGCGGCATCGCCGCCCTCCTCGTCGTCTCCGTGGTGACCCTGCGCCGCTTCGACCTGGAGTGGCGCACCGAGAACGCACGCGTGCAGCGGGCGCTGGCCGAGCTCCAGAAATCCTGGGAGCGGAGCGATCTCGACCTCCGCGACGAGATCGCGACGACCCGTCAGGAGCTGGAGATCGCGACTCGCGACGCGCGGGACGAGGCCTCGAGCAGCGCGGGGGCCCTGCGTGACGAGATCGCCGGCGGCCTGAAGGGCGTGAGCGACGGTCTCGCCCAGCGCCTCACCACCCTCACCAGCTCCGCGGTCGGCGCGCTCCGCGATCACCCGATGCCCGCGCTGACCAAGCTGGCCGAGGCCCAGGAACAGCATCTGCGCGTGCTGGCCGCCGAACTACAAAGCCTGGGCGGGACCGTCGATGCCCAGCTCGACGACGTGCGATCGCTCCTGGGGGACCGCCTGCGGCAGATGCAGGCCGACCACCAGGACGGCCTGGAGCAGCAGCGGGCCCAGGCGATCGGCCACGCCAAGGACCTGCGCAACGAGATGGTCGAGTCCGCCAAGCTGCATCTCGAGCAGGTCCGCTCGATCGTGGACGAGAACCTCGAGACCACGCTCGAGCGCCGGCTCGGCGACCGGTTCCGGCTCGTCACCGAGCGACTCGAGCTGGTGAGCGAGCGGCTCGAGCAGGTGCACCGGGGGCTCGGCGAGGTCCAGTCGTTCGCCACCGGCGTCGGGGATCTGCAGCGCGCCCTGGTCCGGGTACGGCTGGGCGGCACCAGGATGGTGCAGCAGGCCGTCGAGAGCGCGTCAGTGATCGGCGCCAAGGTGAAACGGCGCCGCCGCAAGACCGACCCGACCACCGCCGTCCCCGCCGCCAGCGAGCCCGCTGACGTCGCCGTGCCCTAGATCCCGAATCCATGCCGTACGTCCGCAGTAGCGACGGGATCAAGCTCTACTACGAGGAGCACGGGCGGACGGGGACGCCGCTGGTCCTGGCGTACGGGATCGGGGGCAACACGGACATGTGGGACGTCAACGTCCCGGCCCTGGCCGCCACGCACCGGTTGATTCTATGGGAGCCGCGGGGTCATGCGCGGTCGGAGAGTCCGGAGGACCCGGCCCGCTACTCCTTCGCGCGCTGGGCGCTCGACCTGAGAGACGTCCTGGACCACCTGCGGCTGCGGCGAGCGCACGTCGGCGGCCTGAGCCTGGGCGCCGGCATCGCCACCCGCTTCACGCTGCGCTTTCCCGGGCGCGTCTCCGCCCTGCTCGTCACCAACTCGTCGTCGGCGGCCGGGCTACCGCTGTCGGTGGACAACATCGTCATGCGGGCGCAGTCGATCAAGGTGACGCTGGAGCGCGGGATGGATGCCATGGCCGAGTACGCCATGGAGGCCAACCCCAACCTGGTCGAGCGTCTGCGCATCGACCCGGCCGCGCGCGACGAGTTCTACGAGGAGTACCGCCGCCTCTCGCCGTTCGGCTACGCCAACTCGCTACGGGCGCTGCTGGCGATGGACCACATCACGGACGACCTGCCGAAGATCCGCGTCCCCGTGCTGCTGATCGGCGGTGACCGGGATCCGTCGCTCGAGCCGATGAAGGTCATGCACCGCAAGATCCGCGGCAGCAAGCTCCTGGTGCTGTCCCCGGCCAGCCACTTCGCGAATCGCGATCAGCCGGAGGCGTGGAGCCGGGCGGCTCTCGCGTTTCTCGCGCGCGTGGACGGCAAACGCCGCCGGCGGTGACCTCGCCGCGATGCGTCGGGCCGAACGCCCGTGAACTACAGCAAGTGACCGGGCTAGATCCCTCTTTGATGGTCAGATCCGCTCCAGGCTGAGCCCGCTCAGCACCCCCCGAGGGGGCCCAACCACGCGATTTCCCACGCCTCCCGCCCCATCGCCGGCTCTGGCACCGCAGATGCTCTATCTGTCCCTGTCACTCAGGTGTCGGACAGGAGCCAGGGAGATGACCTATGGACGGTACGGAACGCTGGGCCCAGCTGAGTGGCTCGCTCGCCCTGCTGCTCGTCCTGACGGCCGGGGCCGCCGCGCCGGCATCCGCCGCGCCCGACGGCGCGTCGTCGTCCCTCGCCGCCGCGTCGCCCGCGGCGTTCGCTGAGCGCGCCGCCACTCGAGCGACGGGCTCGGGGGAGACGTCAATCCTCGCGGTGATCGAATTGATCCTGCTGGCGGCAGCCTGCGCTGCGGCCGTCGCCTACTACTCGACCGCGCGGGAGCGATACGACACGGTCCGCTCGCGACGACTGACACGCCGGCGCTGAGCGGCGGGGGGCGGGCGCAAGCCCGCCCCCCGGTTCGAAAGACTGGCTACTTCTTCGCGGCCTCCAGGAGCTCGCCGAACAGCACCCACCGCTCGCCGTCGAACTTGGCAAGCTGCTCCTGCTCGATCGGGGCGTGGTCGGTCGGGCTGGTGTTGACCTTGATCCCGGGCAGCAGGAGCGGGAACTCGACATTCTTGAGGTTCTCGGCCTGCTTGAGGATGTTCTCGCGGCTGAGGTCGTTACCGCACTGCTTGAGGACCTGCGTCATGGCCTGGGCGACCGTGTAGCCGAACGCGTTGCCCTGGTCGTCGAGCGCGCCATCCGGGTAGTACTTCTTCATGAAGGCGACCCAGTCCAGGAATCCCTTGTCGTTCTTCCACTGCGGGTCGGTGATCTCCTTCATGTAGAGCGCGGTGATCAGACCCTTGGAGGCGTCCAGGCCGGCCGGCTTGAGCACGGTGGCCAGCGAGCTCGACACGTTGTTCAGGAAGTGCGCCGGCTTCCAGCCGATGTCGTGCGACTTCTTGATGGCCTGCACGGCGAACTTCGGGATCGTCACGTTGAAGAAGACGTTGGCGCCGCTGTTCTTGAGGTTGACGATCTGGGAATCGATCGTGGGATCGGTCACCTCGTACGTCTGCTCCAGCACGATCATCTTCTTGGCGGCCTCGCCCAGCCCGTCGTGCAGGCCCTTGCGATAGTCCTTCCCGTAGTCGTCGTTCTGGTAGAGGATGCCGATCTTGGCGTCGGGGAAGTTCTTGAGGATGTAGGCCGCGTAGATCTTCCCCTCGGTCTGGTAGTTCGGCTGCCAGCCCATGGTCCAGGGGAAGTTCTTGGGGTCGTTCCACTTGGTGGCGCCCGTCGCCACGAACAGGTGGGGCACCTTCTGCTGGTTCACGTACTTGTGGATGGCGGTGTTGGTCGGGGTGCCGAGCGTCTGGAACAGCGCGGCGACCTCGTCCTGCTCGACCAGCTTGCGGACCATCTCCACGGCCTTGGGCGGGCTGTAGCTGTCGTCGTAGGTGATGTAGTTGATCTTCCGGCCGTTGACGCCGCCCTCGTCGTTGACCTTCTTGAAGTACGCGCCGAGCGTCTTGCCGATGGTGCCGTACGCCGAGGCCGGGCCGCTATAGGGGTTTGTGTTGCCGATCTTGACCTCGGTCGCGGTCACTCCGGGCGTCTGCGCGGCGGCCGGGCCCAGCGTCACCGCCAGCCCGAGCATCGCCAGCAGTGCGAGTTGGAAGCCTTTCCTCATCGTGTCCTCCTTGACGCGTCGATTCCTGGGTGGAACTGCGGTGGGACCAATCTTACCTCGGGGAACCCCCGGATGACCCCCTGGGTTCCGCGCGCCGGCGCAGCCAGCGGACGGCGGCCAGGCGTATGGTGCCGGCGATACCGCGGGGCATCGCGTACATGAAGCCGATCAGGAAGACGCCGTAGATCGCCCACGGCGCCGCCTTGGAGATGTCCAGCGCCCAGTTCGGCACGAACTGGATGAACAGGGCGCCGAAGATGGCCCCCGACACGGAGGCCAGGCCGCCGATCACGATGCCGACCAGGAAAGTGATCGAGCGGAACACGTCGAAGCTGTCCGGCGCCACGTAGGCCACGGTCACCGCGCTCAGCGCCCCGGCCACGCCGGTGTAGGCGGCGCTGACGCCAAAGGTCAGCGACTTGTAGAGGGCGGTGTTGACGCCCATCGACTGAGCGGCGATCGGATTGTCGCGGATGGCCACGATGGCCCGCCCCGTCCGCCCACGCAGCAGGTTGGAGGCCAGGATGAAGGACAGGACCAGCAAGCCGAGGCACAGGAAGTAGAGCCACTGGTCGGGATTGAGCTTGAGGCCCCACGGGGCTTTCGGCTTGCTGAGCACGATGCCCTGCGAGCCGCCCGTCCAGTGCTCGAAATATTTCAGGATCTGCGGAACGGCCAGCGCCAGCGCGAACGTCGCCAGGGCGAGATAGAGCCCCTCCAGGCGCAGGGCCGGGATCCCGAACAGGAAGCCCACCACCAGGCACACCAGGCCCGCCGTCGGGATCGTCCAGCCGTAGGGGACGTTCCACTGGTCGATCATGACCGCCGTCGTGTACGCGCCCACCGCGTAGAAGGCGCCGTGGCCCAGCGAGATCTGGCCGTTGTAGCCGGTGAGGATGTTGAGGCCGAGCAGCGCCATCGCGTAGATGTAGACCTGCGAGAACTGGAACAGCCGGAAGTTGCTCAGCGTGAAGGGCAACGCCAGCGCCACGATCAGGCCGAGACCGGCCACGGTGAAAGTCCACGAGCGGGGTGGCATCAGACCCGATGCACCACGGGCCGCCCGAACAGGCCGCTCGGCCGGAAAACGAGAACGATCAAGATCAGCGCCAGCGCCACCGTCAGCTTCAGCTCGGTGCCGATGAACTTCACGTAGGTGCCGACCAGGTTCTCGATCACGCCGACGATCAATCCGCCCAGCACCGCGCCACCGGGGCTGGTGAAGCCGCCCAGCGTCGCGGAGGCGAACGCGTAGATGAGGATGCCGGCCATCATGTTGGGATCGAGGAACACGATCGGCGCCACCATCATGCCGGCCACCGCGCCGACCAGCGCCGCCAGGCCCCAGCCCACCGCGAGCATCCAGCCCACGCGGATGCCGCAGAGTCGGCTCGACACGGGATTCTGGGCGGCGGCCCGCATGGCCAGGCCCAGCGTGGTGAACCGGAAGAAGACGTAGAGGCACGCCAGCACCACCAGTGTCACGCCCAGCGCGCCGATGTCGTGCGCGCCGAAGTAGATGTTGCCGACCTGGATGGGCTTGGACGGGAACGGGCTGGGAAACGGCTTCTGGATGTAGGAGTAGACCCAGCCGGCCACGCTGTTGAGGATCACGAGCAGCCCGATGCAGACGATGACGATCGTGAGCACCGGGGCGTTCTCGACGGGACGAATCAGGATGCGCTCGAGCAGCAGCCCCCCCACGAAGGCGATGGCCAGCGTGGCGAAGAACGCCACCCAGTACGGTAGCCCGGCATTGATCAGCGTCCACGCCAGGTAGGTGCTGAACATCGCCATCTCGCCCTGGGCGTAGTTCACAACTTCGGTCGCCTGGTAGATCATCACCAGCGCCAGCGCCACGCTGCCGTAGATGCCGCCGGTGGCGAGGCCCGAGACGATCTGTTGAATTAGGGTATCCACCTGGTCTCTTCTTTA
>Ga0111539_10002480_pt1 | contig 24481 bp, 23 predicted proteins | sample RhiMethybrSRZTD1_FD_79667 | JGI IMG/M metagenome (GOLD analysis project Ga0111539, IMG submission 79667) | Populus rhizosphere microbial communities from Tennessee, USA - Rhizosphere MetaG P. TD hybrid SRZTD1 (version 2) (version 2) | ecosystem: Host-associated > Plants > Roots > Rhizosphere >...
ATCCCGGCGATGAGCGACGAGAAGCGGTAGTCCTGACGAGCCGCGTCGCGAACGATGGCGCGCACGGCGGGCATGTCGAAGTAATCCACCCGCCGGCCCAACGCGTAGGTTAGCAGCTTTTCCGTGGCGGTCGAGGCCACGGCGCCGCGCCGGTCGAGCAGCGCTTTCCGCAAGCTGGCCGGGCCGTCGAGCGTCGTACCGTCGGCCAGCTTTCCCGTCGCGTTCACCGGAATGCCGCCGTCCTCATTGCGATACTCGCCGATGAGATCGAAGTTCTCCAGCGAGAATCCGACTGGATCCATGACCGCATGGCACGATGCGCAGGTCGGGCTCGCGCGATGCTGCTCGAGCCGCTGACGAACAGATGTCGGGGCCGCGCCCGGAGTCGTGGCGAGATTGGTTTCAACGCCGGGCGGCGGCTGCGGTACCGGTGCGCCGAGCAGATTCTCGAGGATCCATTTGCCGCGTTTTACAGGCGACGTGCGATTGCCGGCCGATGTTACCGTCAGCAGGCTGCCGTGCCCCAGCAATCCCCGCCGCGCACCCTCGTCTAGTGTGACGCGGCGGAAACGGCTGCCACGAACGTTGGGCATGCCGTAGTGGCGGGCCAGACGCTCGTCAACGAACGTGTAGTCGGCGTCGATCAGGTCGAGGATGCTGCGATCCTCCCGAACGATCGTCTCGAACAGCAGCTCGGTTTCCCGACGGAAGGCGTAGCGAAGGTTGCCGTCGAATTCCTTGGTGACCGGTGCGATGTCGTCGAGCTGACGGAGCATCAGCCATTGACCGGCGAGATTGTTCATCAGCGCGCGCGACCGGTCGTCGGCAAGCATGCGGCGCGTCTGCTGCTCGAGGACGGCGGGATCGTCCAGCCGGCCGGATGCGGCCACGCGGATCAGCTCGTCATCGGGCAAGCTGCTCCACAGGAAGAACGACAACCGCGCGGCGAGCTCGAGATCGCTGATGCGGTAGACGGCACCGGCGCGCACTGTCGCAGGTGTGCGTTCGAACCGGTAGATGAACTGGGGATCGACGAGCAGTCGCGCCAGCGCGTACTGGACGCCGGTCTCGAAGCCGCGCAGCTTCCGGCCCGACTGGAAGAACTCCATGAGCATCGAGATCGTCGCGTCCTTTTCGCTCACCGGTCTGCGAAGCGCACGAGTCGCGAGCTTGGCGAGGATGCTGCGCGCGCAGGCCTCTTCATTGACGCCGGGGCCAGGAGTGCAGATGAAGATCGTGCGGCGGCTTGGCGTATCGCCGGGGCCGGTTGGATTCAGCGGCCCGTTGATCACCAGGTTCGTCACGCCAGCGCTCGCCGCGTGCTCGGAGAACAGATCGTCAACGCCGCGCGCGTTCGATTTGCGCACGACGGCGACGCCAATCGTCTGCGGACCGGCGGGAATCTTCAGGCGCACTGGACCGCGCACATCGTTCCCGATCAATCGCACGCGTTCACCATTCAACGTGATCTCGACCGAATCACCGGTGCCGACTGGCGGCAGACCGAACAGACCGCCGCCCGCACGGCCGATCCGGAACTCGTATTCAGCGTCGAGCGGGAAAATGTGCTGCACCAGGAGGCCGCCGCGCGTCCCGAGCGGCAGTCCCTCGCGGTGCCCGGCTTGCGACATGCCGCGCGGTGCGACGTAGGTCGTGATGTCGGCGCTGATCGTCGGATCGCCAACTGCAAGCCGGCTGATCTTCGAGGCTGCGGTAACGTAGGCCTGCATCAAGGCCGGCGACACGCTCAGCACGCTGGCCTGGTTGTCGAATCCCTCGCTCGAGTCATCGCCTGGCAGCAGCGCCGCGGCGTCGATCGGAAGCTCGAGGAGATCCCGAACGGCGTTGCCGTACTCGGTCCGATTGAGACGATGGAGTGCGGGAGCGCCGGGGTTGGGTGCAGCGGCTGCGGCTCGGTCGAGCGTGGTCTCGACGGCGGCTGCGAGGCTGTCCAACGTCGCGCGATTGGGACGCGGCGCGCCGGCCGGGGGCATCATCCCGGTGCGCACCTTACGAATCACTTTCTCCCAGGTCTGCGGCTCGCCGGCGGCGCTCGACACCGGTAGCCCGTCGAGCACGAGTCCGCCCGCTTTCATCCGCGGGTTGTGGCACGTGACGCAGTACCGATCGATGGTGCCCTGGGCGCCCGGAGCAGGTTGTGAGGCGCGATCGGTGGACGTCGAATTCTGTGTCTCGACCTTCGTCAACCCAACGAAGACGAGCAGCGCGCCCGCAGCGAACAGAGTCCCCTTCATTTCTTGTCGACCGTAGCTTCAGCGGAAGTGGACGTCTGTGACTCGGCAATCAACCGTTCGAGCAGCGCGATCGTCGCCGGCTTGCGCTCGGCGCCAACCGCGGCGAGGAACACGCCTTCAGCCCAACGTTGCGGCGTCCGGCCTTCCTTGTCTTTGATGTCGAGACGCGCGCCGCGCTGTACGAGGAACTCGATGATGTCGTTCGATCCGCGATTCACGGCGCCGAGCAGCGCCGTCAGTCCCATGGAGTTGCTGGCATTCACATCGGCGCCAAGCTCGAGACAGAGCTTCACGGCGTCGAGCCGTGCCTGCACGGACTCGGTATAGGTTTGCGCCACGACCCAGTTCACCCCCGCGGCAGCCATCAGCGGCGTGGTGCCGGCCAGCGTCGGCAGCTGGGGATCAGCGCCGTGCTCCACGAGCAGTCGCATCGTCGCCGTATCGGCCGAGAGGGCGGCGCGGAGGAATGGCGTCTGACCGGTGAAGTCCACCCACGAGACTTCGTTCAGTGAGTAGAGCCATCGCCGGACGGGAGCCAGCTCGCGCGTGCGCGCGTTCACATTCGCGCCCGCGTCGATGAGCTCCTTGATCATGACCAGGATCGGCGCGCGATCGACGCCGTTGTCGGTCGGGCTGTCCTGGTCGTTGTTGTTCATGTCCAGGTTGCGGTATTCGACGGCGGCCCACAGCGGTGTGCGTCCCCAGAAGTCGTCCGCGTTAACGTTGGCGCCTTTCGACAGCAGCAGGCGCGCGACCTCGAGATTGTTGTTGAGCAACGACATCAACAGCGGCCGGATGTTGTTCCCGTCGCCCAGCTCGAGGTCTGCGCCGGCGTCGATCAGCCGTCGGGCGGCGGACGCATTGCCGTCGCGCGCCGCGTAGATCAGCGGTGTCATGCCGCCTTTGACCTCGGCGCGGCGGCCGCGATCCGGCACACCGCCGCGATTGATGCCGACGCCTTCCGATCCGCAGCCGGTGCCCTTGCATGGCGGGACGAACGCCGGCGCCGGTCCCTTGCGCGTTTGCGCGTTCGGCGACGCACCGGCCTCGAGCAGGATCTGCACGGCCGCATCCTGGTTTTCGCGGACGGCGATCATCAGCGCGGTTTGTCCAAACTCTGGCTCACGTGTATCGACCGTCGCGCCGCGCTCGAGCAGGGCGCGAAGTGCGGCAGGCGCACCGGTACGCGCCGCCGTCATCAACGCGGTCTCGCCTCCCGGATCGACGACATTCGGATCGACACCGGCATCGAGCAAGCGACGGATCATGTCGGCGTTGCCGTTGACGGCCGCGAGATAGAGCGGCGTCACGCCGTAGCGATCGACGGCCGTCGCTTTCGCTCCGGCACGCAGCAGCGCGTCCGCGATGTCCAGATGATCGGCGTGAACGGCGGCGTGCAGCGCGGTCATTCCGTCGATGCGCGGCGCATTGACGTCAATCTTCTTGCCGATGAGAGCGCGTACCGCGGTGAGGTCGCCGCGTGCAGACGCATCGACGAGCGGCGCCGCCGGTTCGGCCGCGGCCGCCGGTGCCGGCAGAAGCAGCGCGAAGAGCCCTGCCGCGGCAAGGAGTCGCAGAAACATCAGCGCATTTTATCGCCAAGGCCAGGGCTCCGACCCGGGCGAACTGATGCTGTCTTTCGATAACATTCGTGAAGAACCATGCGACCCAGGCCCGTACGACCCTTCGAGAGCCTCAGGGTCGCCCCGAGCAGAGTCGAGGGGCGACAGGCGCATCGCCGTCCGCAGATCTCCGCGGAATTCGAGGACTACCGCGACGAGCGGTGGTGCCGCGAGGGCACCCGCACCGTGTGCACTGTGCTCGAGGCGGAGCGCTTCGTCGAGCAGGTCGGCTTCGCGGCGTGCATGACCGATTCGCGGCGACCGGGACCTTCGCTCTATGTCGCCGTGTGCGGCCGGCGCGATGCGGTGCTGCCGCGCAACGTGCAGAAGGACCCTGAGTCCTCACTGACGTGGAACTTGAAGGATCAGCTCGTCCGCCGCGGCAAGGTCTATTACGCAAAGCTCGCGCGCGGCAAGGCGATGCTTGTGGCGCCGCGCATGGTGCCGCATTTCCATGCGATATGGGGCATGCGTCGCGCGGAGGAGGCGAAGCGGCTGAGCCGCAACGCGCGCGCCGTGCTGAAGGTCCTGCGCAAGGAATGGGAGATGGCCACGTCGGACCTGCGCATCGAGTCCGGCGTCGCCGACCGCGTCGCGTGCACGCGTGCCATCGACGAACTGCAGGCCGCAATGATCGTCGTCCCCAGCGAAGTCGTCTATCTGCCGAAGTTCACGTACCTGTGGACGCTCGGCGTCGGACGGTTCCCCGACGTATTGAGGCAGCGCGTGAATCGTCAGACCGCTCTCCGCGAAATCGCGCGCTCCTTTCTGGCCGGAGCGGGCATGACGATTCCCGGCGAGCTCGCCCGCGTCACGGGTCTCTCACGCCCTGATGCTGGGCTCGGCAACCGTGCGCTCGTCGCGGAAGGGTACGCGACGATGCTCGCGCCAGGCATGTATCGGATAGCGAACGGAGATCGCGGAGGCGACGGAGGCAACGGGTGTTAGCCCGTTACCTCCGTCCCCTCCGTTTTCTGTGCAGCCTAGGGCTCACCCCGAACTCTGTCCTGAACGCGCGCGTGAAATTGGAAGCGTCACCGAAACCGCAGTCGAGCGCGATATCGAGGATGCTGCCTGACTCCCGCATGAGACGCACAGCCGCATGGCGGAGTCGCGCGCGCAGCACGTATTGATGCGGCGTCACGCCAGTGAGGTGCGTGAATGTGCGCAGGAAGTGATACGGACTGAGGCGGGCAGCGCTCGCCAGCCGCGCCAGCGTCCACCTTCCAGCCGGATGCCGGTCGATGGTGCGCACGGCGTGTGCGACGCGCGCTGCGGCATTCAGCGGTGACCCGCGACGATCGGACGACAGCCCTGCCGAGAGTCTCAGTGCGTCCGCAGCGACCGTCACGCTGAGTTCGTCCCATGGTGTGTCACGAGGTGAGCTGAGACCGAGCGCCGCGCCTGCGACCAGCGGCGAGAGGGCGCGCAACGCGGGCAGCCGCGGAACGGTGAAACGGGCTGCGGTGCGGCGAATTCCGGCGTCAGCCGAGAGTCGCTCGAAGTGATCGGGCTCGTACCAAAAAGACACGCACCGATCGCCTTCACCATGAGCGTGGCCGCACTCGAAGCACTGTCCGCTGTTGCCCAGTAGCAGCGAGCCCGGCGTCATCAACGCGAGCCCGCCAGGAGAGCGGTACTCGAAGCTGCCGGCGAGCACGATCGCGATGGCGTACCAGGAATGCCGTTCTTCGAAGGGACGATCATCCGGGCCCGAGGTGCAGATGACGTCGGCGACCGTCCAGCTGTCACCGGACGCGATGATTCGGGGTGACGTGCACCCCGGCGTGCCGTGCTGCCGACGCTGTGCTAGCGCGTGCTCGAGGTCGCGCCACCGTTGCGCGTCGCGCACCGTTGGCGTCGCAATTTTTGCCAAGACGGACACAGTGGTTAGCGGTTAGTAGTTGGTTAGTGGTTAGTGGTAGTGGTTAGTCGTCAGTCGTTAGGAGGAATCGAATGGCCGCGTATTACATCGGTACCTACGACATCGTCGACCCGAATGAGTTCCAGAAGTATCCGCCTGTGGTGATGTCGCTCCTTCCCAAGTATGGCGGGGAAGTGCTGGCCTCGGATACCTCAGCCCTGCTGGTCGAAGGTACCGTTCGCACGATGAATGCCATCATCCGCTTTCCGTCCAAGGAAGCCGCGCTCGGGCTCTACAACGATCCGGCCTATCAGGAGGCCAAGCGCATACGTCAGGCGTCCACGAGGAACGTCAGCATGGTCCTGGTGGACGAGTTCGCCGCGCGTTGAACATCTGTCGATCCGCGTCCGCCTCGTTCGTCGTGTGATTGAGGGCAACAACGATTCCGCCCTCGAGGAGGCTGACGTGCGATTCATATCGATGGTAAAGACCGCGGAAAGCGGTCCGCCCAGTCCCGAGTTGATGGGCGCGATCGGGAAGCTGGCGCAGGAACTGGGTCAGTCTGGGGTGCTGATGGAGATGGGCGGGCTTCTCCCCAGCGCCAGGGGCGCGCGGATGCGACTCTCGCGGGGTGGCATCAGGGTGACGGATGGTCCATTCACGGAATCCAAAGAACTGGTCGGCGGCTACGCCATCTTCAGCGTCGCATCGAAAGCCGAAGCGATGGAACTCGGGCGGCGATTCCTGCAGGTCCACGCCGACATCCTCGGTCCCGACTACGCAATAGAGCTCGAGATCCGCGAACTGTTTGATTCGCCTGCGGCCGGTTGCAGCGCAATGTCGGCGACAGGAGCATGAACATGACTGACCCGGTGCATGTTCCCGAACGAGCGAGTCGATGGAAGGTGCGGGCCGGCATCGCCCTGAGCACGATAGCGGTGTTGTTCCTGCTGTTCGACAGCACGGGCAAGCTGTTGAAGGTGGCGCCCGTTGTCGCCGGTACCGAGCAGCTTGGGTATCCCGAGAGCGTGATTCGCACGTTGGGCGTGATCCTCTTGCTCTGCGTGATGACGTATGTCATCCCGCGATTCTCGATTGTCGGTGCCGTGCTGTTGACCGGGTACTTGGGTGGCGCCATCGCCACGCACGTGCGCGTTGGCAGTCCGCTGCTGACACACGTGCTCTTCCCGATCTACGTGGCGGCCTTCATCTGGGGTGGACTGCTCTTGCGCGACCCGCGGCTATCCTGCCTGCTGATCTCGCGCGGCAAGACCGTCTAGGATTGCGGTGTGCAACTCCACCTCGCGATCCTTGCGCTGGCTACAGCACTGGCGTTGATTTCCCTCGGCGGCGGGCTCTACGAGTTCCTGGTCGTCGATCCGTTTTGGCCGCGGCGACCGGATCTCATACAGCCGGACCGTGGTGGCATCTCGCGACGCCGCTTCTGGATTCCGGCGCATGTGACGTTCGAGATGCTGCTCATCGGCTCGCTCGTGGCGAACTGGTCGCACGACGCGGTGCGGACGCCATTGCTCGTCGCGCTTGGCAGTCACGCGGCAATGCGTATCTGGTCGGGCCTCGATTTCATTCCGAAGGCACTCGCCTTCGAGCGCGCCGACCCGGCCACCATCACGGAAGCCGCCGCTCGTCGCTGGACGCGGCGGAGCCCCCGCCGCGCGCTGCTCGATGTCGTGACCGGTGGAGCAATGATGACGGCGCTGATGTCGGCAGCGCGTCTCAGCTAATGGGGTTCGGCTGCGCCAGCCGCACGAGCGCCGGCGCCGGGATGCGCGCGCCTTTGTAGGCGGCCACGTCGCCAAACGTGCGGTGCGCTTCCCAGTCGTTCCGCGCCTCGCGAATTTCCTCGGGCGTTCGCGCGACGAAGTTCCACCACATGAGAATCGTTTCCGGGAACGGCACGCCGCCGATCAGCAGGAGACGAGCGCCGCCGCTGCTCCTCAGGCACATCTCCGAACGCTGCGTGCCGAGATAGTAGAGGACCTTCTCCTCGAGATGCTGACCATCCAGCGTGCACGAGCCGGAGAGGATGAGCAACGCGTGCTCATGCGAGGGCTCGAGCGGCAGCGTCAGCGCGTCGCGTGGATGGATCTGGAGGTCGGCGCCGAGCAGATCGGAAAAGTGCTCGGCCGGCGACGCGGCACCGGCAAGCGCGCCGGAGAAGACGTGGACGATGCCGCCGGCCGGCTCGAGCCGTGGCACCTCGACGAGATGCTGAAATGACGGTGGCCGATGGCGGTCGCGGTCTGGAAGCGCGGTCCAGAGCTGCACGCCGTTCAGGCGGCCGGTGTTGTCGTCCGGTGTCCGCTCTGCGTGCGCGATGGCCCGCCCCGACGTCATGATGTTCACGCCGCCGGGACGAAGGAGTGCTTCCTGTTCCAGGCTGTCGTCGTGCACGACCTCGCCGTCGAGCAGCCACGTGACTGTCTGCAGACCGATATGCGGATGCGGAGCGACATCCATGCCGCCGCCCTGCGCGAACGTCGCTGGTCCGAAGCGATCGAGGAAGCACCACGGTCCGATGAGTCGTTTGCCCTTGACCGGCAGTGCCCGGACGATGGCAAGCTGGCCGAGCGTGACCTCGCGTGCGGGATACGCGTCGAACTGTTGATGTGCGGAGGCGATCGCCTCGCAGGCTTCGGCGGCGACAGTGGATTCGCTCACGGTTGACTCCCGCTAGATCGTGTATAGCGCACGTCTTATCACCGCCGCAACTAGATCAACCATGAGGCCTCGAAGTCTAATGAGTGGATGACCAGGGCAGTGCTGATCGCGTGTGCCGCTGCGGCCGTGGCCGCGACGGTGTCGGCACAAAAGAAAGCGTCAACGACGACAGATGCCGCGCTTGTCGCCAAGGCGCGTGCGATCCACGAGCGAGTGCTGACGATCGACACGCACATCGATTTCGAGCCCGCCCATTTCACCGCCGCCTGCAACTACACCCGTCGTCTTGTGACGCAGGCGAACCTGCCGAAGATGAGAGACGGGCGCCTCGACGTGGCGTTCTTCGTCGTGCAAGTGCCGCAGGGGCCGCTGGCGCCGGTTGGCTACGCCGACGCCTATCGGCAGGCGGTGGCGAAGTTCGATGCAGTGCACCGGCTGACGGATCAGATTGCGCCGAAAGAGATCCAACTGGCGCTGACGTCCGCCGATGTGTCCCGCATCGCGCAAACCGGACGCACGGTCGCCGTGATCGGGATCGAGAACGGATATCCCATCGGCACCGATCTGTCGCGCGTACGTGAGTTTTACCAGCGTGGGGCGAGGTATATGGGCCTCGCGCACACTGGCCACAACCAGCTTGCCGACTCTCACTCCGGAGAGACGACAACGGATGCGCCGAACGACGGACTCAGCATGTTCGGCCGGGCAGTCATTGCCGAGATGAACCGCGTCGGCATGATGGTCGATCTCTCGCATCTGTCACGCACGGCGGCGATGCAGGCGATTGCGCTATCGAAGGCGCCGGTGATCGCCTCGCATTCCGCTATGCGCGCGCTCGTCGACCACAACCGCAATCTAGACGAGGAGCAGTTGCTGGCGCTGAAGAAGAGCGGCGGGGTCGTGCAGGTCGTTGCCTACGCCGGCTATCTCAAAGCGGGTGCTCGCAGCGGGCGTGCACCGATTCGCAATGCCGTCGCCGCTGGAACTCTGGCACCGTGCCCGATCGAAGCGCCTTCCACCAGGCCACTGTCGGTTGAGGGACGTCCAGGTGTGAAGGAGCTCGTCGATCACATCGACTACGCGGTCAAACTGATCGGTATCGATCACGTCGGCATCTCGTCCGACTTCGATGGCGGCGGCGGCATCGAAGGATGGGACAGTGCCGCCGATACCGTGAACGTCACAATCGAGCTCGTCCGCCGTGGCTACAGCGAGGACGACATCGCCAGGCTGTGGGGCAGGAACCTGCTCAGGGTCTGGGCGGAGGTGGAGAAACTCGCGACGCCTCGCGTCACGCAACGACACCACGTGCGGCCCATGCCCGGGCGGTCAGCGTGAAGGCGTGATCCGGCCCGTCGCCAATCAGCCGCTGTCGCAACGCTCGCTGCAGCGCGTCGCGATCCGGCGCCGGCAGCGCCGCGACGTAGTGTCCCGCGGGCCCCTGCTTCTCCAAGAATGGATTCCAGTAATCATCGAATGACGCGAAGGCGGTCGTCACCGTCAGCGCGTCTTCAGTGACGTCCTGGAGATCGCCACTGCGCCAGAGCGTCGCTAACTCGCCGCGGCGGCACAGCCGCATGTGGCGCTCGTCGTTCTGCGCGTCATTGGGACGAAGGGCGACGACCGTGTCCCAGAACAGTCGCAGCATCTCCATCCCGTCGCCGTAATCCCATACCGCCGCGGCGACGATCCCGCCGCGTCGTGTGACGCGCGTCATCTCCGCGACGGCCTTCTGCGGATCGGGAACGAAGTTGATGGCGAGCAGCGACAGCGTGCGATCGAACGCGCCGTCGTGAAAGGGGATTCGCTGCCCGTCGCCGACTGTGAACCGAGTCCGTTCGTTGCCATACCTGGCCTGAGCGAAGGCGACATATGCGGCGGCCGGATCGAGCCCGACGATGCGGGTGGCTGGCGTCGAGGCGACCGCTGCGGCGATCGAGCCGGTGCCAGCGCCGACGTCGAGCAGGGTGTCGCCGTCACGTACGCCGGCGAAGCGCACCAGCAGTCCCGCGAGCTCGCGGCTCCAGCGCCCCATGAACCGCTCGTAGGCGGCGGGTCCCGAGAACAGATCGTCCGTGCTCACACGTGCGATTGATCGGTGCGTAGGGAGAAGTGACCGAGGAAAAAAACCGGATGGAGGAAGCTCGCGCGTCCCACTAATAGTATCCGTCGGATGCGTTCGCGCTTCAAGACTGTTTCTTGCGCGCGCGGGCCGGTATCATCGCCAGCCCATGCCGAAACACATTCGGCGTTCTCGTCCTTCTGAACGGCTGCTCGACCGCATCCTGGAAACCCCGCAACTTGCGCGAGTTGTGCCGCAGCTGCAGCCTGAAGTCCTCCACCGGCTGATTCAGCATTGCGGACTCGAGGACTGCGGTGAACTGCTGGCGTTGGCGACGCCTGGGCAGCTGACGCGACTCTTCGATCTCGATCTGTGGCGTGCGGTTGTGCCAGGTCGGGACGAGCAGTTCGATGTCGACCGGTTTGGTACGTGGCTCGATGTGATGGTGGACGCCGGCGTCTCCAGCGCAGCAGCCACGCTTGCGGGGATGGATGTCGATCTCCTGGTCGCGGGGTTCGCCGAACACATCCGCGTGTTCGATTACGCGGCCGTGGCGCCATTCATCACGATCGACGGCGAGGTTGCGCCCGGCGCGCCATTTGCGGCCGGCGTGCGTGCCGAGATCGGTGGCTATGTGGTGATCGCGAAACGTGTCGACGTCTGGGACGCGATCACGGCGGTCTTGAACGCGTTGGCCGAGACGCATGGCGCCGTCTTCGAAAGCGTGATGCGTGGCTGCTGCCGTCTATCGAGCTCGCGCCCGGAGATCGATGGGCTGGATGATCTGTTGACCACGAACGAACAGGCGATGTTCGACGTCGCCCTCGAACGCGAGGCACGCAACGACGCGCAGGGATACGTCACGCCGGCGCAGGCGCGCGCGTTTCTGCAGATGTCGAGGCGGATCGATCTGCGACAAGCCGCCATGCCTCCTCGTGATCCAGTCACCGGCGCGTACTTCAGAGATGTCGATGCTCAGACAACGACGGCGCACGCGCGCGCAAGCGGCGACGGTGAGTCGTCGCGGTCGCTGCCGCACGATGCGGTGAAGCCGGACCCCCAGCCCTCGTCGGAAGCGGTCAACGCGATTGTTGAACTGCTTCACGACGCGGGGGTGATCCCGCGTCCCACGCAAGCGCTGCTCGAGGCTCCGCAGGACTCACGGGCACCGCGTCTCGCACGGATCCGCGCTGCGTTGGAGATCGCGCACGATCGCGACCCTGACGCCTACGCGATCAGGAACGCCGAGCTCGCGTACCTGGCGAACGTCATCGCCGCGGGCGCGTCGATCCAGTCACGGCCAGTGCGGACCGAAGAAGCCACGGACGCGGTTATGGCCATCTGCAATCTTGGACTGGAGAATTGGCCGGATCGCTGGCTTGTGAGCCAAGCGATTCGCGAGGCGATGCTGATTCACCACGATCTGGTCAGCGTGTTCCAGGTCGGGTGGACCGTGCTCCATGAGGACGCCTGCATGTTTGCCGCAGATCAGTTGATCGGCGTGCTGGCGACGATTCAGTGCGTCGACAGTGACATCCAGCACGGAATCGTGACACTGCGCAAGGCCTTGATACGCCATTCGCGGAGTGGAGCACCGTGGGACGCTCGCCCCGCCTTCGACGTGCTCACGTCGCTCGACACGCCCGCGTGGGCGGCCCTGCTCGGCCTCATCGATCAACTCCCGACGCTGCACGCGGCGCTGGGCGCGACGCTGACGGGTGCGACGAGTCGAATCGAGATAACGGCGTTCGAATTCATCTCCGAGAACGCGCAGATCCGGCAGGTCCGCGAGTTCATGCAGAAGTTGCCTGGCAGACTGCGGTAACCATCCAGCAGGCGGCAGTGAAACGCACCTGATCGCCGTGCACATACGGATCGAACGCACCGCGGATCGATTCGCCGACTCGTGCGCGAGCGTCATCGTCGGCGTCCTGCAGCATCAGGCCGACGGGGCCGAGCCGCGTCACGTAACGGAACAGGTCCGGCTCGGAAAGCGTGCAGGCAACATCGAGCGGCCGGATATCGATACCGGTCCATCCGCTGTCGTGCAGGATGGCGTGGACCCGATCGCGATCCGCGAACGCGAATTGCCCGGGGCCATCTGGGCGGCGTGGGGGCATATTCGGTAGCAGCGGTGCGGCGGCGCGTTCGGCCGTCGTCATGAATGGATTGTCCGCAGCACTCCGCCAGGCGATGCACCGAAGCTGCGCGCCCTCGCGCGCGGCACGCCGCAGGTTCGAAAAGGCCTGCACCGGATCGGCGAAGAACATCACGCCGAATCGCGACAGGATCATGTCCACGCTGTCGGGCTCGAACGCGTGCACTTGCGCATCGGCGCAGATGAACTCTCCGGTATGCGCTCCCGAGCGGCGCGAGCTCGGGCGAGCGCGATCATCGGCTCGGAGAGGTCGATGCCGAGGCAGCGGCCATCGGCGTCAAGCGCCCGTGCGACAGCGAGCGTCGTGCTGCCGGTGCCGCAGCCGACGTCGAGCACCGAGCGCGGCGACGCGGCTCGGACGGCCGCGCCGAGCAGATCCTCGAATGGGGTGAAGAGTCGATCGAGCACGTGCTGCGCCTCCACCCAGGCGCGTCCTGCCGCGCCGTTCCACAACGCTGTCTGCTCGCTCGCGGTGTCGTGTGTGGTGTTCACAGTGCGGTCTCCCCTGACGCCGACTTACTCACAAGGTATCCGAAGTTCCGGCACACGTACTGCTCTCGTGAAGAGCACTCAGGTGAAAACACTCGTTTTCGCTGAGCGACTCGAGTGTGCCTCTCGTCCGGCCACGACATACCGTGGCCGGACGTCCTTCGATGGCGATGGCAGCACCGCCTCAGTAAGGCAGGTGGGACGTGATACGTGTGACAACAGCGGCAGTGATGATGATGTGGATGGCAGCAATAGGAGCGAGGCTCATTGCCCAGGACCTGAGGATCGACCCGAATGACGCCGCCGCCATCAGGACGAGTGTCGAGACGCTGGCCCAGCACGTTGGGCAGTTCGCCGGCCTGCGCGTGCGGGTCGCCGACGCCATTGTCGAGCGTGTGATCAGCCCTCGCGCGTTCATCCTGATCGGTCAACGAGCCGTTACGAACCTTAATCTCAGCCGCGATCGAGTCGGCGTCATCATCGAGTCTGGAACGGTAACCGTCGTGCAGTCGATGCCGATTGTCGTCATCGGCGCGGCCGGGACCTTCCTCGGCGGTCAGGTGTCTGGAGTCCTGACCCGATCGGCGGCGCTCACCGACACGGAGCGCGATGCGCTGAGCCGGTATCCCCTCGTGGTGGCGTTGTCCGTCCAGACGCCGGGGAACGTCAATCTGCTGCACGGCGCGTTGCCGGCGCCGGCACCGGCGCAGACACCGCCACCAGCACTGCCACGGTGAGCCGTGTCAGGTGCCGACTGCGTGAGACGAGGCGCTCGTCGTCGCCGGCGCTGAGGACACGTACTCGGCTTTCTCCTCGGTATCGTGCAAGACGTCGCGGGGTACGCTCGCCGTCACGCGAGTCCCCGCGCCGGGCCGGGAGTCTATTTGAAGCGCCCCGCCGATCGCCTCGAGGCGCTCGATCATGCTGACCAGGCCAACGCCGTTTCCCCAGGCTGCATCGACATCGAACCCCACCCCGTTGTCGATGATGGTCACTCTCAGGCCGTTAGCGTCATTACCCAAATGCACGGTGAGGTCCTTGGCCTGGCTGTACTTAATCGCGTTTTGCAGCGCCTCCTGAACCACCCGGAACAGACACAACATCACTTCTGGCGCCAGGGACGACCGAACGAGGTCGCGCGTGAACGTGATTGTGATCCCGGCCCGAGAGAGCTCGAGGCACAGGTGTTCGAGCGCAGCCACGAGTCCGAGCATCTTCAACCTGGTTGGATGGAGCCGGTGCGAGAGCTCATGCAGGCTCTTCGAGATGTCTCGCGCGACGGTCAACGCCTCCGCCGCCGGCCCTTGATCTCGAGTGACGCGGCCCAATAACTCGAGTTCAACCGTGAGCACCAACATTCGCTGGCAGATGTCGTCGTGCAGCTCGCCGGCGATTCTGGATCGCTCCGTCTCCTGCGCTCTCAGCAGGCGAACGCCCAGGTCACGGTTTCGGTCATGGCTCTTCTGCAGCTCGCCTTGATTGGCGCGCAAGTCCTCTTCCGCCCGTTGTCGTCGTCGACGCTGAACCAACAGGCCTGCGATGAGCACCGTCTGCGTAATGAGGAGCGCGAGCCCGCTCAGGACGTACTGGCCGTACCGATCCCAGATCGTTGGATCTCGAAAGCTGACGATCGTCCCGGGAGGGAGTCGGCGGTCGTCGATGCGCCACCGGCGGAGCTGACGCCAGTCAATCTCGTTCCGATTCAGACTCAGAGCCGCGACCGGGATGCTGTCGGCGGATTCGCCATGGAGTACGCGCAGTGCAAGTCGCCCCACCCGCGCAATCGCATCGCTTTGGCTGTAAAGGCTGCCACCGACGACCCCGTGGCTGATCGCGGAATTGACCCAGCTGTAGGTGGGTGCGTTCGCCGCAGCGGATACTCGATCGACGTACTCGAGTGGATGAAACTTGTTTCCGTCGCCATCCTCGGTGACGAGGACATGGTAGACGGCAGAACGCGCGGGAAGCGTCGAGAGCCGATCCTCCAACTCCTTCGTCGGCAGCGCTGACAGATATGTGAACTGCAGTTGCGAGTCGGAGGCCGACATTTGCCGACGGATCTCGTTTTCGAACTCCTCGTCCGCAGCGGCCGCGCCTGTGACGACGAACACGTTTCGCACGTCCGGCTGCAGCCGACGAATGAGATCCACCGTCGGCACGTAATTGCGCGCGTGGAGCACTCCGGTCGAGTTCGCGCGGCGCTTTATCCCCGCCGTGTTTGTCAGGAAGACGACCGGAGTGTCGGGAAACAGCGGATTGTCGAAGTCGTTGAGGAATTCGACCGCCACGTTCTGCATCGCGATGACGAGGTCGAACCGCACGCTTCTGTATTTCACGTGCAGGAAATCGCGAAACCCCTGACGGTAGGCACGGTCAGGAAACCTCGTGACGTCGATGAACTCGGCGTAGTAGTCGAGGTTTCGTGCGAGGCCGGCGTCGAGCATACGCGGCAGCTCGTTCTCGCCGACGACGGAGAACTGCGCATCCCGTCGTGTGGAGTACAGGACGAGCACCTGCTTGTGATCGACTTGCGCGTGGACGGTGCTCGCGAGCACAAGCTCCGTGAGCATCATGATGGCCGCCACGATCCAGTGCATGTCGATCCTTACCAGTCGAACGCGGCCGTGAATTTAATGAGACGGGGCGTCAGAACAGCCAGCGGCTGCAGCCACGGCCCATCAGGTACGAAGGTGTTGTTATACGTCAAGACCGCGTTCGAGCGGCCGGAATCAAATATGCCTGAGAGATCTCTTCCAAGAGACGGCGACACCAGCGAATTGGGCGCGGCGTAATTCGCCGATAGCACCGCGCCGGGCTTGCTCTGGAACGTCGCCGCCACCTCAAGGTTGAGTTTGGGAACCAGTACGGACTCAGCCCGCCAATTTCAATTTCGCAATTCTCCCCAGCCCCGACTAAGTATTAACCCGTACCTGGAAGAAGTTGTTCGTACTTGCGCAACGGCTGCGAATAGAATCGTTCTCCGTCCGCCGCCTCCACGCGAAACGCTACGCATGACGTCTCTCCCCGAGCGTCGTCCTCGAGTCGTGATCGCCGACGATCATCCGTCGGTGCTGGTGGCGTTCGCCCGCATGCTGCAGCCATGCTGCGACGTGGTGGCCACCGTTGCGACTGGCCAGAAGGCGATCGACGCCGTCCGCACGCTGAAACCGGACATCCTTCTCGTCGATCTCATGCTGCCAGACGTGGACGGCCTGGTGGTCTGTCGAACCCTCAAGGTGACCGCACCAGAGACCGACGTCGTCATCGTCACGGCGTTCGACGACGCGCAGGTGGAGGCGACGGCGATGCAGGAGGGCGCGTCCGCGTTTGTGCCGAAGCACTCGGCCGCAGCGACGCTGGAGCGTACGATTCAGCAGATCTTTGCGGAGCGACGTACTCGGGAACAAGTCGACTGATCGAGCGCACCTCGATCGCTGTGGAGACGCATTGGTGAACACGCGCTCGAGTGCACGTGTGCTGTCAACATCCTTGGCCTGCGTTGCGGTCGCCTGCGCGATCGCCTGCGGCACGAGCGGACCTGTTGGTCCCGTCGTCCACGAGCACCATTCCGTCGAACGCGGTGCGGCGACGAGTGCCCGCATCGAGCTCGGTATGACCGCGGGTGAGCTCGAGGTGAAGTCGGGCGCGAAGACGCTCTTTGAAGGCAACTTCGATTTCAACGTGCCGGTGCTGAAGCCCGAGATCGCGTATGCGGTGGACGGCACCACAGGCACTCTGAAAGTGTCGCAGGGCTCGGCGTCCGGCAACTACGAGAACAGTTGGCGTCTCAGCATCGACGAGACGACGCCGGTCGATCTCCATCTCACTCTCGGTGCCGGTGATGCAGAGTTGGTGCTCGGTCGCGTCAATCTGCAAAGTCTGGCCATTCGCCTCGGTGCCGGCGACCTTGTGCTCGACCTGCGCGGCATGCCGGCGAAAAGCTATAAGGTAACGGTGCAGGCCGGCGCCGGTGACACGACGATTCGCCTGCCGGCGGGCGTCGGCATTTCCGCAAGCACGTCCGGCCTCATTGGCGATTCCAATGTCAGCGGCCTCGAGAAGCGGGACGGACGCTGGATCAATCCGCGCGCGGAGGCGTCACCGGTCACTATCGATCTGCAGGTGCAGCACGCCATCGGCGATCTCAAGATCGTGGCGGAGTAGCGCTCGCTAGAAACTGTTCAGCGCCCGAACGGCCAACGCCTGCCGGCGGTGTGCGTACATTGTCGCTGGCGTCGCTCGGCCCGCTGCACGTTCGAGCGCCGGCGCTACGTACTTCAATTCCCTCTTCGCTTCAGGGCCGTCCATCTCGCTGAGCGCGAGCACTGTGTACCAGAAGGGGAACTTCCTCCAGCCGTGTTCCTCGTCCCGTACCGATCGCAGATGCACGGCGCCGCGCTGCAGTCGTTCTTCGCGACGGGTCAGTCCGCCAGCGAGCAGGTTCCGCCACAAGCCCACGCTGCATTTGCCGCAACAGTACAGACCCGGATTAGCTTTGCGCGGGTCTTCGGCGGCGCGCGCGAGACACTGCATCAATCCCTCGTCGGCCGCGTCGAGCGCGCGAGTGACGCTGCGATCACGTACTCGCAAAAGCCTCAGCGCACGCGACGCTTCCTCGCCGAGGATGTGACGAGCCGATGCCGAGGCGATGCGCTCGCCGGTGAACAACACGATTCCTTTCGAGCGTTCCGGCGCGAATCCGGCGAAGGTCCCTCCATAGGATCCCGGCAGCCCCTGGCGCGCGGCGATCCACCGTGCTGCGTCACCACGTTCAGCCGCGACAAGGGTGCGGCCGTCGAAGTGCGCCGTATGAATGGCATCGACCGTCTGCGAAAGGCTCGTCTTGTTGATTAGCACGGGCGTCATGAGTCTACCTTCCTCGGCAACGGTATTCCGCGTCAGGCCACTGTATCCCGGAGGCGCTGGCCTCAACACCGATCCTTAACACACGCGGACACGGCCGGCACGCGTAGTGCAGTGTGGGGCGGTTCGAACGATTCACTTTATGAAGCCGACTGTGCGAGCAGATGTCCTGGCCGGCCTGACGGCTGCCGCCGTCGTTGCTCCCAAGGGAATGGCCTACGCGACTATTGCCGGGCTTCCCGTTCAGGTCGGTCTCTACACGTGTATCGTGCCGATGGCCGTCTACGCGGCGCTCGGCACGTCGCGTCCGCTGAGTGTCAGCACCACCACAACGATCGCGATTCTCAGTGCGACGGCGCTGGGTGTGGCCGCGCCGAATGGATCCGGCGCCGAATTGATACCGGCGGCGGCCACGCTGGCGATGCTGGTTGGTGTCTTGCTCCTGCTGGCAGGCGCGCTTCGTCTCGGCTTCGTCGCCAACTTCATCTCCGAGCCGGTGCTGACCGGGTTCAAATCCGCCATCGGTCTGGTCATCGTGGTGGATCAGATTCCGAAACTGCTTGGCATTCACATCATCAAGGCCGGATTCTTCCGCGACGTGCTGGCGATCGTCGAGCAGCTTCCTTCGATGTCAGTCGCGACACTCGTGGTGGCCGTTGCGATGATCGTCTTGATTTTCGCGATGGAGCACTTCGCGCCCCGCGCACCCGCGCCGCTCCTCGCGCTGGGTCTGGCGATTGGCGCGTCGGCGGCGTTCAACCTGAGTCAATCGGGTGTCGCCACCATCGGCGCAGTGTCGGGCAGTCTTCCCTCGCTGATTCGTCCACAACTCGAGCTCGTCTGGATCCTGTGGCCGGCGGCGACCGGCATCGCGCTCATGAGTTTTACGGAGAGCATTGCTGCTGCGCGCGCGTTTGCGGCGCCGGGGGAGCCGCGGCCAGCACCGAACCGCGAGCTCCGCGCGCTTGGCTGCGCGAATCTCGCCGGCGGGCTGCTCGGAGCGATGCCGGCCGGTGGTGGCACCACGCAGACGGCGGTCAATCGGAAAGCCGGAGCGCGCACCCAGCTCGCGGCACTCGTCACCGCAGCGGTCTCGCTCGCGACGCTGCTCGTGCTCGCGCCGCTCATTGGCCTGATGCCGCAGGCCGCGCTCGCCGCTGTGGTGGTCGCCTACTCCATCGACTTGATCCAGCCGGGCGAGTTCCTCGTCATTCGGCGCGTGCGGCGCATCGAATTCCGTTGGGCAGTCATCGCGTTCGTTGGCGTCGTCTTGCTGGGCACACTGCAGGGAATCATCGTCGCGGTCGTCGCCTCGCTATTCGCGCTCGCTCAACAGGCATACGATCCACCGGTGCACGTCGTCGGCCGCAAGCGTGGCACCGATGTATTCCGTCCGCGATCGTCCGACCATCCTGACGATGAGTCGTGGCCGGGACTGCTGATTCTGCGTCTCGAAGGCCGCGCGTTCTTTCTGAACGCGCAGCGGATCGGCGACAGAATGTCGCAGCTGATCGCGACGGAACAACCGACCCTCGTCATTCTCGACGGCCGGTCGCTGATCGACATCGAGTACACAGCGCTGAAGATGCTCATCGAAGCCGAAGAACGGTTGCGCACGCACGGCATCACGCTCTGGCTGGCGGCGCTCAATCCCCAGGTTCTGAAAACGGTGCAGCAATCGCCGCTCGGTGAAACGCTCGGCCGCGCCCGGATGTTCTTCAACCTGCACAGTGCGGTGGCACATTACGAGCAGCTGCAGTCGAAGCAGATCGCCGTCAACCATTAGATCATTTCGCTCGCGGCTCGCGTGTTGGTCGCGCGAACGCTTCCGCGACCTTCACACCAAACGGTGCGACGCCCTCGGCATCCGACACGTTGGATACGGCGGCAATCACCAGTCGTTGATCCGGGAACATCAGAAGCGCGGTGGTGCCGCCCATGGGAGTGGCGCGGTGGGCCACCATCCGTGCGGATGCGCCGTTCAGTTGTACGCGCTCCACTTTCCAACCCAGCGCGAAGTTCGTGGACGCGCCCGACGCGAGCCGGAGCGGCGTCTGGAGAAGCTCGATGGTGTCCGCCTTCAACAGTCCGGGCTTCAGCATCGCCGACCCGAACCGAGCCAGGTCCGATGGCGTCGAGAGATACGCGCCGGCGCCGAACAGACACGAGTTGTGACGCCGCGATGCCTCCTCCACGCCCAGCTTCGTGTCCATATTCGCCCTTGGGAAGTAGAACGACGTGGTGTCAGGGAGCGTATCGTCCGCCTCGATGACGGTGCTCTCCATGCCGAGAGGCGTGAACACCTCTCGCGTCATGAACGCGGGAAAAGGCTCTCCGGCCGCCGCCTCCACCACTGCGCTGAGGAGGATCCAGCCGTTGGTGGAAAAGCGGTACTTCGTGCCCGGCTCAAACAGAAGCGGTTCGACGGCCACGATCTGCAGCGCCTCGTCGAGGCTGGCGCAGTCGCGGGCAGGCATGCTGTCGTTGTTGTCGCCGCGGATCACGTGAACGCCGGCGATATCGCCCATCAACTGGCGCGTCGTGAGCGTCCATCGCTTTTCGGGATACGCGGGGATGTATCGCTGCACCGGCGCATCGAGATCGATGCGCCCGCGGTCGTGGAGCAGGGCGACCCCAGCGGCGGTCAGCGTTTTCGAGACGCTGCCGAGACGGAACCGAGTGCGCGGCGTCACCGGCGCGCGGCGCTCGACGTCGGCCCAGCCGAAGCCCTCAGCCCAGATCAGTTCGCCATCTACGGCGACGGCCAGCGACACGCCCGGAAGGTTCTCGTCCACGACGAGCGCACGGGCCAGGCGCCTCGACTCGTCGACGCCGCCCGAGTACTGCCCGGGTTGAGTGGCTGCCGCCGTCGACGGCACCGCCGCCGGATCTGTGAATGCGGGAGAGATGGTGAGGACGAAGAAGACCGCGCCGCCGCCGACGACGATGATCGCCCCGGCGAATAGGAATGCGATCGCCATTTCCGCGCCACGACGGGTCATGGACTGACTCTGGTGTGCATACCAACTCTGTATCATAAAGCACTCTGTCGCGGTCTTGTTCTACTCTGGCCAGATGGCATGGACGCCAGATCAGCCGCGCCGGGAGCTTGCCTCGGTCGACGGCTCCGCCTGAAACTCTGGCCGCGAAGAATGGTGCAGAGAACAGTTGCGCGGGTGCTGAACGCCGCCGGCATCGCGGCGCCGGTGCTTTGGGTGACGGCAGTCGTCTACATCGGGAGCCTTCGCCCCGAATACAGCCACTACCGCCAGTACATCAGCGAGCTCGCGGCGCGCGGAACGCCGACCCAACATCTGATGCAGGTCGCGGGATTCATCCTGCCTGGCCTGATGGTGGTCGCGTTCGGCCTGCTCGTCGGTCTCTCCGCTCACACGAAGCTTGCCGGTTCAGGCGCGGCGCTGCTCATCGTCGGCGGAATCGCACGGATCACCGCCGGCGTGTTCCCGCTCGATCCCTGTTGTGCGCAGATTGCTCCTTCGTTCAGTGAGCGCATGCACAACGCCGCAGGAGCGACCTATGTGCTGGCGACGAGCGCTGCGGTGCTGATCTGGTGCGCGGTGGCGGAGCGCACGTTCAGGACCCGCGCGCAGTGGTTCCGGTGGTACTCGCTGGCCACGTTCGTGGCGGCGGTCACGCTACCGTGGTGGCTGATTTGCTTCGGGATCGACCCCGCGAGTGTCGGGCTGTTTCAGCGTGCGTCATTCGGCATCCTGAATCTCTGGCTCTTCGTATTCGCGATCGTCGCCTGGTCGCGGTTGAGTTGGCGCGATAGTTCGGCGCCTTTTTGAGTCACTCTGGGCAACCCGCGAAATGCTCTTCGGATAGAGGTGCGCCGATAAGTTTCTTTGTCGAGACCTCCTCGCGTCATAGGCATCCGCTCCCCCCGGAATCAGTGAGCAGACATGACGGACACACAGAAATCGTTTCGCCGCATCTGGAAGAAGTTCATCGGATGGACTTCGATGGTGCTGGTTGGCGCGGTCGGCGTCATGATTTTTGCGGCGAACTGGCAGCTGAATGCCGCTCAACAGCGAGCGGTTGCGACCGAGGCCACGCTTGCCGCGACGATTACCGATCGAGAGGCGCAGATCGCGATCCTGCGGAACGCGCTCAATCGGACGACCTCAGACCTGAGCAGCAGAGAATCGCTGATCGCGCGGCTCACTCTGCTGGTCGGCCAGTTGAAAGAAGCCTCTGGCATCGCCGAGAAAGCCGGGCTCGTCCTCCTGACGCTGGCCGATCAGAATAGCGTCGCGTTCAAAGTGTCGCAGTCGACGCTCAGTCCGGACCAACGGGAGCGGCTGGCGGAAAACCTCGTGCTGATCAAGTACGCGAGAACGTTTCCGACGTTCGAGATCCAGATTACCGGGCACACCGACGACACCTGGGAAGGCAAAGCCGATCACAGCGCCTCGTCCAGGAGCAAGAATCACGATCTCTCGTTGAAGCGAGCGGAGGCCGTGAAGCAGTTCCTCGTCGATCACCAGATTCCGGCCGACAAGATTCGCGCGGAGGGTCGTGGAATGCTGTGGCCGGCAGATGTGACAGCCGAGGCGGACGAGGCGACGATTACCGCACGGAACAAGAACGAGAGCGCTCGACAAGCGAACCGCCGCGTGGAGGTGCTGATCAAGGGAGTAGATCTGACTGTGCCGACGCCGCAGTAGGCAACGGTGACGATTCGCGTTCGGTAAACGCGAGACTGCTGCTCACGAATCGTTGGCCACCGAGGGCGGCGTCGATCGCGGGCAGCAGGTCAGTCCCGGCAGATAACTTCTGAACGTACCCGTCGGCGCCCAAGCTGAGCGCCTTTCGAACGATATCCGACGAGGACTCCTGGCTCACGAAGAGCAGTCGTGCGTGCGGCGCGAGGCTGCGGATCTGTTTCGCGACCTCGAATCCATGCAGCTTCGGTAAATTGATATCGAGCAGAATCAGATCCGGCTGCAGGGCTTCGGCCTTCTGAACGGCCTCCAACCCATCCGCCGCCTCGATGGTCTGGAACTCCGCGCGTCGTTGAAGCGCCGTACAAATGAGACGGCGGAACGGCGCATGGTCCTCGACGACGAGAATCCTCACCGGCATATGTCTTCGCCTTCCTGCGGGCTACTCTGGCCATGCCGCGCGCGTACACGCGCGAACCTATGCGCCCGGACCTATGAAGTCCGAGCAGACACACGTCGACTGTGAATGGCCTAGACGAGGAAGACGGACAGCAGAAGATGCTTCGGTACTGGCGCGACGGGTATCGGCGCAGACGTGCGCCATCCGTCACTCAGAACGAGAGCAGGAATGTTTGCGGGAAGGACAATCCCGTTGCCGTGAACCGGCGCCGTGATGACGGCAACAAACGTGGGGCTGAACTGGTTGGAATTCTTGCCTTCTGATGATTCGCAGCAACTGTCGGCCTGGGCCTGCGTCAGAACGCGCTCTGACCCTGAGCGGAGCGAATCGCCCTTGTGCATTGGGCATTCGCAGCCATCAGCGCAGCACGCCATCCGGGCTTGAGGGGTGGGCATCCACCCGGCGCAGATCGCGTCGTTCCCCGCCATCAAGGCGAACGTGAGCGCGAGAGCCGCAAGACGCTGAGCGAGCCTCACTACGCCTCTAGGATGCGCGTCGTGAGAGGCCCAGTCAATCTCATGGTTGCGTGAATGATCGTGCCGTGGCCCGGCTGCGAGTGGATGGACAGCTGCCCGCCAATGACTTTCAATCGCTCCTTCATGCTGGTCATACCGAGCCCGGGCCCTCTCATCGCCTCGTGAGGGTGAAAGCCGGCGCCCGAATCCTTGACGGTCAGGTTGAGGGTGTCGATTTGACTGTTCAGAGAGACGTCGGCATGTCGCGCCGCGCTGTGCTTGATGACATTCTGCAGGGCTTCCTGCAGGACGCGGTAGAAGCACAGGGAAATTTCCCGTGGCAGCTCTTTCGGGACGTTCTCGAAGTGAACGTCAATCGTCAGACCATGCCGATTGGCCAACTCTTCGCAGAACCCAGCCGCCGCTTCTTCCAGCCCCAGGAGTTCCAGCTTCGGAGGGTGAAGGTCGTGCGACAGCGCCTGAGTATCGGACACAAGATCCACGATCTCTTGGCGTAGTTCCCCGATCTCCTGTTCGACCGCGGCCGCTGAAGCCGGAGCACTCTGCGTCAGGTAACCGAGACGCACGCTCAGCACCGCCAGCCGTTGGTTGATGTCATCGTGAAGCTCGCGGGCGATTCGCGTGCGTTCTTCCTCGTGCGCTTCGATCAATTTCTGACTGACCGTGGAAAGCACCTCTTCGGCCAGCTTCCGCTCGGTGATGTCGACGGCCGTGCCAATGTAACCAGCAAACGACCCGTCCACGTTGTATCGCGGCACACCCGTTGTCACCACCTTGCGATATTCGCCGTCGTGGCGGCGGAGCAGATGCTCCATCTGAAAAGGCTCACGCTGCTCGAAGGCCTTCGCGTAGATCTCGCGGCATC
>Ga0111539_10002481_pt1 | contig 24471 bp, 17 predicted proteins | sample RhiMethybrSRZTD1_FD_79667 | JGI IMG/M metagenome (GOLD analysis project Ga0111539, IMG submission 79667) | Populus rhizosphere microbial communities from Tennessee, USA - Rhizosphere MetaG P. TD hybrid SRZTD1 (version 2) (version 2) | ecosystem: Host-associated > Plants > Roots > Rhizosphere >...
TAGACAACAGGGATATTATACTGTTTTGCGATCAGTGTGGGAATTACGTCATCGAGATCGCAAGGCAAGTACTTGTTACCCCAGGCGTTGTAACCCCAATCGATAATTATCTTCTTTTGATCTGCAACAGGGTTGATCAGAAATGCCGGTCCATGATCGCGACACCAAGCATCGTTTGTCGGATGAATGAAAAATTCAATATTATTAAGGTCTGCCTCTGCCTGCTCGAGGTAGGTCGTTGCCTTGCTCTTCATCGCATCGTTAGCCACGTTGATTTTTACTTTTTCACCCTCCGCAATAAGCTTTACGAATTGTGCGTAAACGGGGTAGATGGTCGATATCTTTCCTGGCCATGACGCCTCTTTATGTGGCCAGCTCAACCAGGTGGCTACATGAGGTGCAAACTCTGCAGGGAAATAGTACCCGAGGTCCTTTGGGGTCTTAGAGTCCGGAAGTCCTATGGTATGGAAGTCCGGAAAATTCTTATTTGTCATTGATTCCTTCCTAAGTAGTTTTTTGAAGAGCAAAATTGAACTTCTTTACACATTCTTGTCCTCATCAATTAATGTTGCAATTTAAGATTCACGGTCTTCCAACAACGCTCTTCGCACTTCACGTCTCTTCATCAATAAATCGTTTCGTGATTGGTTTATATGAATCAATTCGTCTATCTCTCAAAAACGGCCAATGTGTTCTATATCTATCCGTGAGCTTCAGGTCGACTTCCTGCACATGGACTTCCTCTTTTTCATGTGCCGCCTGATATAGTATCCGGCCAAACGGATTGGATATAAATGACCCACCCCAGAATTTCATAGCGCCATTCTGTTCGAATCCAACCCGGTTAACACTTACCACATGAACACCATTGGCGACTGCGTGACTCCGTTGAATCGTTTGCCACGCGTTAAATTGCTCACTGTTAGTTAATTCATCCTGGGACGTTGCCCAGCCAATAGCTGTAGGGTAAAATAAGATTTCAGCGCCCATTAAACTCGTAATCCTTGCTCCTTCCGGATACCACTGGTCCCAGCAGATCAAGACTCCAATCGTTGCAAACTCTGTCTTGAAGGTCTTATATCCCAGATCGCCTGGTGTAAAGTAAAACTTTTCGTAGTACGAAGGGTCATCCGGGATGTGCATTTTCCGATACTTACCAAGGTATGCACCATCTGCATCCAACACGGCCGTTGTATTATGATAGATTCCTTCCGTCCGTTTCTCAAATAGCGACGCAATGATCACAACTCCCAGCTCCTTTGCTATCCGCGACAATCTTTCGGTCGACGGACCAGGTATTGGCTCAGCAAGTTTGAAATTTTCATAAGACTCTACATCACAGAAGTATAAGGATGTAAACAACTCCTGAAGGCAAACGATCTGCGCACCTTTCGCTGCGGCTTCGCGGATTCCTTCAATCGCTTTATTCAGATTTTCTGGTGGATTTTTTGTACACGACATCTGTACGGTTCCCACTTTTATCACCTTTGTTGACATCGTTAGAGTTTAGTCCACAAAATTAGAAAGTAATTCTTGGTTGAAGAAATTAAATCAAGAAGGTTCCACGCAGAAGATCTCACATTACTCAATTAAAAAAAGAAAACCTTTCTGTGGGAGCAGAAAGGTTGATTCTCAAGATTTATAAGGCCATAAGATTTAAGCTTCCTCAGGGAGGTGAACAAAGGATTCGTCCTTAGCCTCCAGGTTCGAAGTTCCCATCAACCAGGTGTCGATAGCTCGCGCAGCTTCTCGACCTTCCGATATTGCCCATACGACGAGAGACTGCCCACGCCGGATATCGCCAGCAGCAAAAACTCCATCCAGTGACGACATATAATTTTCGGTTCTGATATTTCCCCGGGCGTCCAGCTCGAGTTTCAGTTCATCAACCATTCCAGCTTTTTCAGCTCCGACGAAGCCGACGGCAAGTAACGCGAGATCACAAGGGATCACTCTTTCCGATCCCGCAATCTCCTGGAATCCCATCTTACCCTGCTCGTTTTCACCCCACTTGATATCCACAATCTTCAGCCCGGTAAGTCTGCCCATGTTATCTCCGAGGAACTCTTTTGTAAGGATAGACCACTGGCGTTTAACACCTTCCTCGTGTGATGAGGATGTCATCAGGATCATTGGCCAAAGGGGCCAGGGATTGTTATCACTTCTCGTAAGAGGCGGTTGGGACAACAACTCAATTTGCGTAATTGATTTTGCCAGTTGACGGTTTGACGTACCCACACAATCAGATCCAGTGTCGCCACCGCCGATAACCAGAACATTCTTGTCCGTTGCCAGTATCTCGCCCGTGAAAATTCGATCACCTGCGACTTTCTTATTCTGTTGTGGCAGGAAGTCCATGGCGAAATGAATGCCATTCAGGTGCCTTCCTGGAATAGGAAGATCCCTTGGAGCTGATGCACCTCCGCACATTACGACAGCATCGAACTCGTCCTTCAAATGCTTGGCGCTGATATTTACACCGACGTTGGCATTGGTACGGAATATTATACCTTCCGCCTCCATTAGTTTGATCCTTCTGTCTACAACGTGTTTCTCTAGCTTGAAATCAGGAATCCCGTAACGCAACAATCCTCCGATGCGGTCGCTTCTTTCGAAAACCGTGACCCAATGTCCAGCTTTATTAAGTTGAGCAGCAGCGGCGAGTCCGGCCGGTCCTGAGCCGACAACTGCAATACGTTTTCCAGTGCGTGTTTTGGGTGGATGAGGTTTGATGTATCCCTTTTCAAACGCCTGCTCAGCAATCGTCTTTTCAATGTATTCAATTGTAACCGGCTTGTTATTGATGCTCAGCACACAGCTAGCTTCACATGGCGCCGGGCAAATACGCCCAGTAAACTCAGGAAAGTTGTTTGTGCTCGAAAGGATCTTGATCGCTTCGCCCCATTTACCCTGGTATACAGCGTCATTAAAATCAGGAATGTTGTTACCTAACGGACAACCATGGTGACAGAAGGGCACACCACAATCCATGCAACGTGACGCCTGCTGCTTGACCTTCTCCTTGTCGAGCGGTGTATATACCTCATTGTTATCCTTAATACGTTCCTTTACATCGCGTGACTTTGGCATCTCGCGATCGAACTTCATAAATCCATCTATCAGTCCCATTCTCAGTTAATTCCTTTATGTGCTATTTTACCGTTACAACCTCTGCTTTTGAAGTAGCTTTGCTTGCTTTTGCCTTTTGAAGCACAGCTTTGTAATCCTTAGGCATGACTTTCACAAAAAGTTCTGATGCCTCATCCCATTTTCCTAAGATCCATTCAGCAGGGTCGCTACCAGTATATTTGAAATGCTTTTCGATCATTGCCTTAACTTCAGCCCTATCTTCATTCTCCATGGCCTCCACATCCACCATGTCTTTGTTGCACAGCCTTTCAAGAGAATGTTCGGGATCGAATACGTAAGCAATACCACCGCTCATTCCAGCTGCAAAGTTTCTTCCAGTCTTACCCAATATGACAACGCGGCCACCGGTCATGTATTCGCATGCATGATCTCCAACCCCTTCGACGACAGTGTTCACGCCGGAGTTTCTCACACAGAAACGTTCGCCGGCTTGTCCCCTGATGTATGCTTCGCCGGACGTAGCACCATAAAACGCTACGTTTCCGATGATAATGTTATCCTCAGGCTTGAATGTTGCCTCTTTGTCTGGATAAACGATCAATTTTCCTCCTGACAAGCCTTTTCCAAAGTAGTCGTTAGCTTCCCCTTCCAGTTCAAAGGTGACACCTGGTGCAACGAAGGCAGCGAAACTCTGCCCAGCCGATCCTTTAAAGTGGAAACGGATGGTGTCTTCAGGAAGTCCTTTGCCTTTATACTTCTTCGAAATCTCATTTGACAATAGAGCGCCCGTTGTGCGGTCCGTATTGCGAATAATAAATTTCTCCTGCACAGGTTCACCGTCATCCAAAGCTGTACGAGCAGCTTCGACCAGTTTCCAGTCGAGCACTTTTTCAAGCTCGAAATCCTGGTCTATTTGTTTATATAGTCCAATATGCTCGCGGACCGGCTCTCTCTGGAGTATCGGTGACAAGTCAAGCTTTTTAATCTTCCAATGATCTACATCCTGTCGTACGCGAAGCAGATCTGCCCGGCCCACCATTTCATTCACCGTTCTGAACCCAAGCTCAGCCATAACCTCCCGTAAATTTTCAGCAAGGAAAGTGAAGAAGTTAACGACGTGATCCGGATCTCCTGTAAAGAGTTTTCTCAACTCCGGGTCTTGCGTGGCAATACCGACAGGACACGTATTCAGGTGACACTTTCTCATCATGATACATCCTTCTACAACCAGGGCTGCCGTTGCGACGCCCCATTCTTCCGCTCCAAGCAACGTTGCTATTGCAATGTCGCGGCCTGTACGTATCTGTCCGTCTGTCTGAAGCACCACTCTGCTTCTGAGATTATTTTTAACAAGTGTTTGATGCGCTTCTGCTAATCCCAGTTCCCATGGCAGACCAGCGTGACGCAACGAACTAATCGGAGATGCACCGGTACCGCCATCAGCACCTGAAATAAGAATTGCGTCAGCTTTAGCCTTTGCAACCCCGGCAGCCACAGTTCCGACACCAGCCTGAGACACAAGCTTCACATTGATGCGAGCGTGACGATTTGCATTCTTAAGATCGTAGATCAACTGTGCCAGATCTTCAATTGAATATATATCGTGATGGGGTGGAGGCGAAATTAGTCCAACGCCCGGTGTTGAATGACGAACGCGGCCAATCCACTCATCCACTTTGTGCCCTGGCAGCTGACCGCCTTCTCCAGGCTTTGCTCCCTGGGCCATCTTAATTTGAAGTTCATCAGCATTAGCGAGATAGTAGCTGGTGACTCCAAATCTTCCTGACGCTACCTGTTTGATTGCTGACCGTTCCCAATCGCCGTTGTCTTTGCGTTCAAACCGGATTTCATCTTCTCCACCTTCACCGCTATTGCTCTTCCCGCCGATCCGGTTCATTGCAATTGCCAGCGTTGCATGTGCTTCGTGTGATATTGAGCCAAATGACATCGCGCCTGTTGCAAATCTCTTGAATATCTCCTCCACAGGCTCGACCTCGCTTAGCGGTATCGCATTTCTTTTCTTGAATTCAAACAGCCCTCTGAATGTTAGTTCATTGTCGAACTGCTCGTTGATGCTTCGTGCATATTTCTTGAATACTTCGTAGTTCTTTGTTTTCGTCGCGTGCTGAAGCAGGTGTATAACTTCGGGGCTGAATAAATGTTTTTCCCCTCTGCGTTTCCATTGATATACGCCTCCGACAGGCAGCTCTCTGACTTCGTTTTCAAATGCGAGCTGATGGCGTACAATTACTTCTTTTGCAATGTCATCGAAGGACAAACCTTCGATGCGGCTTATGGTTCCCCGGAAACATTTTTCGACAACATCGCTGCCAATACCAAGAGCTTCAAAGATCTGAGCTGATTGATAAGACTGCAGCGTGCTGATACCCATTTTAGACATGACCTTCAAAAGGCCGTTACCAATTGCCTTCTGGTAATTGGCAAATGTTTCTTCATCTGCGATTGGTTTGTAAAACAATCCTTCCTTGTTCATGAAGTGAATTGTTTCCAACGCCAGATATGGATTGACAGCGCTTGCTCCATATCCAATTATTGTCGCGAAGTGATGAACTTCCCATGCATCCCCAGCTTCCGCAACGAGTCCGGCCTGAGTCCGGATCCTTTTTTCAACGAGATGCTGATGTACAGCACCTACCGACAGCAGTGAGGGTATTGGCGCGAACTCAGAGCCGATCTTCCTATCTGAAAGGATCAAGATCTTCTTACCGGCCCTTACTGCCTTTTCTGCCTCATTGCAGATTCGATTGATGCTTTCTTCCAGTCGTCCGGGTTCTCCATCAGCTTTGAACACGCATTGGATCACGGCACATTCAAACCCTTGATCCTGGAGGTGTTTGAATTTCTCTAGATCTGAATTGAGAAGTACAGGTTGCGAAATATGGATCTGCCGTGTATGCTCAGGTGTTTCCTCGAGAACGTTCAGGCTTGAACCAACTCGGGTAAACAGTGACATCACCAGTCTTTCTCGAATTGGATCGATCGGCGGATTGCTTACCTGCGCAAAATGTTGCTTGAAATAATTTGAAAGGTGTCTGCTTTCCTTAGAAAGAATGGCTTGAGGGGTATCATCACCCATCGAACCAACGGCTTCATAGCCCTTTTCCGCCATAGGAAGAACAAGCATTTTTATATCTTCCTGCGCATAGCCATAGGCGTTCTGGCGCTGGATCAACGTACGCTCGTCGTAGCTACTGTCCAGCCACTCTTGTTCCGGCTCGAGTCGCAACTTGAGCCTGTTCTGAATTATCCAGTTATAATATGATTTGCCCTCGTAGACGGATCGTTTAACTTTTTCGTCATCGAGAACCTTTCCATGCTCGGTGTCGACCATAAGCATCTTTCCGGGTGTGATCCGCCCTTTCTCGATAACATCTTTTGGATCGATCGGAAGCGCACCTGCTTCCGATGCAGCAACCACACGACCGGAGCGCGTAATGCAGTATCTCAATGGACGCAGGCCATTTCTGTCCAGTGTTGCTCCGATGCGTGATCCATCTGTGAACACCAAGGCCGCCGGCCCGTCCCACGGTTCCATCATCGACGCGTGATATTTGTAAAAAGCTTTACGATGAGGATCCATCAATTTGTTATCCTGCCACGCCTCAGGAACGAGCATCATCAGCACATGCGGTAGAGAACGGCCTGATAACACAAGCATTTCCACGAGCGCATCCAGATTTGCCGAATCAGAACCATCCGGGCTGGTTATCGGCAAAAGCATCTTTATTTCTTCATCGGTAAACAGTGTTGACTTGAACAGTGCTTCCTTTGATTTCATTTTGTTGACATTACCGCGAATCGTGTTGATCTCGCCGTTGTGTGCGATATAACGGAAGGGCTGGGCGAGTTTCCAGTTCGGGAACGTGTTAGTTGAAAAGCGCGAGTGAACCAGGGCGAGCGCGGTTTTCAAACGGGGATCCTGCAGGTCATCGAAGTAGGCACGAAGCTGCTCTGTCCTCAGCTGTCCCTTGTAGATTATTGTCTTTGATGAAAAGCTGGTGATATAGAATTCTTTGTTGCTTCCTTTTACGTCTTTCGCTATCGCGTGCGAAGTGTGGTTTCTCAAGACAAAAAGCCTGCGTTCGAATGCACCGTTAACCAGCGTTTCATCTTTTGCCTTTACAAAAACCTGTTCAATTACAGGTTCAACCTCTGCTGCGCCGGGGCCTGGAACGCTTTTGTCTACCGGTACGACGCGATAGCCCAATAAATCGAGTCCTAATTCCTTAATATTTTTTCTCAGTACTTCACGGCAGGCATTCATTACCTTTTTGTCGCGCGGGAAAAAAACCATACCAACGCCGTATTTGCCTGCAGCAGGTAACCCAAACCCTAGACGCGCACATTCTTCAACAAAAAATTCGTGGGGTAATTGTATCAAGACGCCGGCTCCATCTCCGGTCCTCGGACTACTTCCTTTTCCACCGCGGTGTTCCATATTTTCAAGCATGGACAATGCATCGCGAAGGTTCTGGTTCGATTTTGTGCCATTGATGTTGGCCACAAATCCGATACCGCAGGCGTCGTGCTCCAGTTCAGGGGTATACAAACCACGGCTGGCTTTCTCTTTCATCTTATCTGGTTGGTTTAAAAGCTAAAAAATTTTCCTCCGGTCAGGGCAGAACGGAGTTTTGAATTTATCAAAAAAGCAGAAGGAAATTGGGATTTTGTTCAGGTTTCGCGGAATTTTTTGAATCTTTTTAGAATTATTTCATACCATTTTAAAAATGCTAACGCGTCAACGATTGCAGGGTATTCTATTTTGAAAAACACGGCTTTGATAGAAAACGATTGAGAAATCTGAGTTACCGGTCACTCCTGATTAACAGTAAGTGACAGATCTCAACTTCACCGCCCTAACCATCTCTTTCTTACCTGGTGGTCCGGGCAATGTTTCGATTGCAAGTCCAAGCTCTTTCAGGTCTCTCTTAAGCTGCCCCTTTGCGCAATACGTAACAAAGACACCATTTAAATTCATAGCATCAATCACCTTCCGAAGGATGTCAATCGTCCAGAGCTCAGGCTGCTTACTGGGCGCAAATGCATCGAAATAAATCACATCAAATGATTGTGCTTCGAGTTCAATTGCCTGAAGTGTTGTTTGTCGCTTAATGAGTGAAACTTGAGGGGTTATTTGATTGCTTATCTCCCAGGAAGTTCGATGCAAATTTGCAAAAGTATCCTCTAGCCCCAACACTTTGGTGTAATTCAAAGATCTCCACAACTCTTCCCCTATTGGCGAGGATTCAACAGTGACATATCTGACAAATGTCTTCGTGTTTTCCATTGCTTTTAGCGTCAGAAGCGCATTAAGACCTGTTCCGAAACCAACTTCAAAAATGGAAAGGTTATCTGAGGTAGTTGACTCGAGAAAATACCGGAGACCATTGTTTATGAAAACATGTTGAGATTCCTGGATAGCGCCGTGAACGGAATGGTAAGTTTCATTCAACGCCTCATTCAAAAGAGAATGTGACCCATCGGACGTAATGATAAGTTTCACGTCAGGCATTTCAATCCCTTTGGATCAGTACCACTGCATAGGCACAAACACCTTCTTCCCTACCGACGTATCCGAGGCGCTCATTCGTTGTGGCCTTAATAGATATATCGTCATCAGTAACGTCCAGGATAGGCGCTAACGCGTTCTTCATTGACTGGATATGCGGGTTAACCTTCGGTTTTTCGAGGCAAATCGTACAATCAACATTTCCAACCTCCCAGCCCCTTTCCCTTAACATGCGCATAACTTCCTGCAAAAAAAATTTACTGTCCTTGCCTTTCCAGCGATCGTCAGTGTTTGAAAAATGATAACCTATATCTCTCAGATTTGCAGCTCCCAACAAGGCGTCGCATAGAGCATGTATAAGTACATCGGCATCTGAGTGCCCGACTGCCCCTTTTTGAGCGTTTGGCAGCCGAATGCCACCAAGGAAAAAGTCTCGGCCGTCCTGCAGTTCGTGAACGTCAAATCCCATACCTATGCGTATCTTCATTAGTTAGGGGTTAGGAGTTAGAATTTAGAATTTGGGAGTTAGAAGTTATGCGTTTTGTTATTGGTTGATGCAAATCGTTATGATTGACGGCCTCTCCCTTATACCGTATACCCTACACCTTCTTACTCAGCTTCATAATACATTACACTGGAGTTCTCCTCGCGAAGGATATTCCGTGCCGTTCTGGATATATCGTCTAACGTGGTAAGATTGATTATTTTACTCTCCTCGTTAACTAGATCGGTATCACCAGAAAGTTTGGCAAATGCAAGGTTCATTGCCCTATTCATAACCTCCACCTCACCAAATTCCAGCGTCGACTCGGTTTGATTCTTTACCTTGTCAAGCTCTCTTTCGTCGGAGCCTTGAATTAATATTTGATCGATTACTGTCTGTATTTCCGATTCAGCGTCTGCAAGCGAGATCCCATCTTTCACCCGCCCGCTCATTACCAGCAATCCCGGGTCAATGCTGCCCAACACAAAGGACGAGATCGATGTAAAGATCTCCTTCTTCTTTACAAGTTGCTGATAAAGCCTGCTTGACTGACCCCTGCTTAGAATGTCACTCAAAAGATCAATTGCATAGTAATCTTTATGAAAGCGACCTGGCATATGGTAAGCCTTGTAGAAGGCTTTGGCAGGTACTTTGGCGCTTACTTTCAAAAAACGTTTTTGATCCTGGGCCGGCTCGCTTGAGATATTCCGTGATTTAGAACCGCGGGGAATTGGTCCAAACCATTTTTCAGAAAGCTTTTTGACCTGATCCAATTTAACATTTCCAGCAACTACCATTACAGCGTTGTTCGGAACATAATACCTGAAAAAGAAATCCTTTACGTCCTGAAGAGTTGCATTTTCAATGTGAGAGATCTCTTTACCAATTGTTGCCCATTTGTACGGATGCACCTTATATGCCAATGGCCGCAGCTTCAACCACGCATCGCCATACGGTTGATTGAGATATCGCTGCTTGAACTCTTCAATTACAACTTTTTGTTGCACTTCCAACACCTTGGGATCAAATGAAAGACTCAACATTCTATCACTTTCCAACCAAAAACCAGTCTCGAGATTTGAAGCCGGAAGTGTGAGGTAATAGTTTGTAATATCCGTATTAGTAAAGGCATTATTTTCTCCTCCCACGCGTTGCAAAGGCTCATCATAGTTGGCAATATTCTTCGAACCACCGAACATCAAATGCTCAAAAAGATGAGCGAACCCTGTCTTGTCCGGATGCTCGTCGCGTGAGCCGACATCATATAAGATGTTCATCACCGCTATTTGAACAGTCGGATCTTCATGGACGATCACTTGTAGCCCATTTTCCAATGTAAATTCCTTAAAAGCGATCATAGGCCTCAAAAATATGACAAGGTCATGCCTTTCCCAAGGAATCCTTTCGGATTGGCAAGAATCGTTATCGAACTTCTACGTTGCTAATGATTTCACTTTGTCAGGTTCAGAGCATTTAAAAACTCGATTAACTTTGCGCCACATTATGAAATTCAATCGAAAGCGATATTCAGATACGGTACTCCGCGATTTGTACGAGGCATTATTGCTTCCCCGTATGATCGAAGAAAAAATGTTGATCCTCTTGCGACAGAACAAGATAAGTAAATGGTTCAGTGGCATTGGACAGGAAGCTATAGCAGTTGGAATCACGCAGGCGCTGGAGCCCGACGAATATATTCTGCCAATGCATCGCAACCTCGGTGTGTTCACCGGGCGCAAGATGCCGTTCAGTCGTTTGTTCGCTCAATGGCAGGGAACGATGCAGGGTTATACCAAAGGGCGGGACCGTTCCTTTCACTTTGGATCAAACGAACATCATATCGTCGGAATGATTTCTCACCTCGGGCCGCAGAACGGTGTTGCCGATGGGATAGCACTAGCCTCGAGGTTGAAGGGCGAACGAAAGGTGACGGTTGTTTTTAACGGCGATGGCGGGACAAGCGAAGGCGATTTTCATGAAGCCGTGAATGTGGCTGCGGTGTGGGACTTGCCCGTGATCTTTGTAATTGAGAACAACGGATATGGATTATCAACACCCAGCAGCGAGCAATTCCGATGTGAAAGTTTCGCTGACAAAGGTATTGGCTACGGGATCGAGGGGATAAGCATTGATGGTAACAATGTGCTTGAAGTTTACGATACCGTAAAACATTTGGCCGAGTCGATGCGTGAGAAAAATAGACCGGTTCTTCTGGAGTGCAGGACCTTCCGTATGCGTGGCCACGAAGAGGCATCAGGCACAAAGTATGTTCCAAAAGACCTTATGGAAATGTGGGCAAAAAAAGATCCACTGGAAAACTATGAGCAATATCTCATCAAGGAAAAGGTTATCGATCCGCAATATGTTGAAAAGGCAAAGAAGAAATTCAAGAAAGAAATTGAAGATGCACTTGCAGCAGCGTTTACAGAATCTCATCCAGCGGCGGATAGCGCTACCGAGATAAATGATGTCTATTCGCCATTCACACAGAAAGTAAAGGATGCTTCCGGCGAACGACTGGAAAAACGCTTTATAGATGCCATAAGCGATGGCCTTCGTCAAAGCATGGAACGCTACGACAACCTTGTGCTGATGGGGCAGGATATTGCGGAATATGGTGGAGTATTCAAAATCACTGAAGGCTTCGTTGAAAAATTTGGTAAGGCCCGCGTTCGTAATACTCCTATATGTGAATCAGCGATCGTTGGCGCCGGACTAGGCTTATCGGTAAAAGGCATGAAGGCGATGGTGGAAATGCAGTTTGCTGATTTTGTCACTGAAGGCTTCAATCAAATCGTAAATAACCTTGCGAAATCGCATTGGCGATGGGGCCAAAACGCCGACGTTGTTGTGCGGATGCCGACCGGTGCTGGAACTGCAGCCGGACCTTTTCATTCTCAAAGCAATGAAGCGTGGTTCTTTCATACTCCTGGATTAAAGATCGTTTATCCATCGTCACCATTCGATGCAAAAGGTTTGTTATGCGCCGCCATAGAAGATCCAAATCCCGTATTATACTTTGAACACAAGCTGCTTTATCGTTCGATCAGGGAAATGATTCCTGCCGATTATTACACTATTGAGATCGGGAAGGCAAAACGTATCCACCAAGGAGCCGACGTTTCTATAATCACATACGGTATGGGAGTACACTGGGCGTCCGAAACGTTGAAAGAGCTTCCATCGATCGGCGCAGACGTGATTGATCTAAGAACCTTACTGCCCTGGGACAAGGAGATGATTGAAGAGACGGTAAGAAAGACAAGTCGGGTGATAATACTTCACGAGGATTCAATGACTGGCGGTATTGGAGCAGAGATCAGTGCCTGGATAAACGAGCATTGCTTTAAATACCTTGACGCTCCTGTTACCCGGGTTGCTGCCCTAGACACGCCTATACCTTTTGCGCCAACTTTGGAACAAAACTTTTTGCCCAGAGCACGCCTGAAGGCGGCTATTGAAAACGTTATGAAATTCTAGCCCGACGGCAAGAATGACGGCAGGTCGGGCGTTTAGACAACAGATGCCACTTCCCGTACCGGCCGATTATAAATTTTGCTTAAATTAGCCTGTTTCTGAGTACAAATTTTTTGAGCGCAACAGGACATAATATTGTCACTTTTTCGAGAGCCTGGAAATTGCTGGGACTTACGCTGCTGCTATTCTTTGCGTGCGGGCAACCTATCAATGCCCAGAACACAAAAGGCGATAGGCCAGCGCAAGACCGGGAAAGCCGTTTTAAGACACCTTTTAAGAAAAATAAGGGGTCCAAAAAGCAAAAGGTAGTTCGGGCAAAGCGTATACGCTCAAGCCAGCCGTCTGTGGCTGGTCGTGCGAGTTCATCCGCCCCCCGTCGTAGGGCAACGGGCGTTGACCGTCCCGGTAAACCGATCAAACCAATTGTTCAGCACAGACCCTCGTCAAAACAAAAGGCGTGGAGAGGTGATCTCGCTGGTTATAAAATCCGTAAGCAATCGCCAGCGTCAGCAGGTCGAAATAATGTCTATCCACAGTACGGAAGATATACACATAACCCCTCAAAAAAACCGCGTAAAAGAGTTGAAAAAGCTATTTCTAATGAGGGTCAGATAGCCTACAATAGGACCGTGCAAACACCTGACAGGCCGCCGCCGAAAAAGAAAAAGGTTGTGCCTCGTTCGGCATCATCATCCTTTACTGCAAGAAAAAGTATCAACGTATACGCCAACTTTCCACGTCCGAAACGCCGAGGTGAGAGAGCTACAACAAAAGATCTGGCAGGACGACCGCTCCGCAAAAGGAACTTTGAAAGTCCACGACCTGGAGTTGTGCAGCCTTCCTTTAAGCCATACTATCATCGCAAGCCTATGGGTGATAAAGCCTATAGCGGCAAAATTCAGGGTGGCTATCGAACTGCTACACAGACCGGCAGAGCCTGGAAGGGCGATCTAGCTGGAAGGAAAATCAGGGGAAGGAATTTTTCGAGCAAGAAGTCTGTAGAAGGACAACCAATTTTACCGGGACGACTCCGGAAAGAGAGATTTGGCGACAAAGCTTATCGAGGAAAACATGGATGGTATCAGACGGCTACGGTGTCTGGAGAAACCCGGCCAGGCAAGGGTCCATTGCCTGCAAAGACACCAGGGATTGGAGCATCGCGAATAGAAAAGTATCAAGGCAGTCTGAAGGGCAGGAAGCCAATTAGTGGAGGTGGTAGCGCAAGCGGACAGTTATGGAACAACAACGGAAAACCTATTGAAACCAGGAGACCAACTCTACGCGACGCGCGATACGTACGCTTTCAGGGCAATATACGAGCGACGCCGCCAGCCAAGGGAGGCGGAAGTGTAAGTGGCAAGCTTTGGAACAACAATGAAAAACCTTTGCCAAGAAAAGATATGCCTGAGGATGCCGACAAGGTTAGTGGCTACCCCGGCAGGATGAAAAGATTTTCTGTTCAACCTGGCTTCGGCGATATGGGTGAGACGTTCACCGGCTACATTAAATTGAAGAGGTTCAGAAAGAATTACGTTCAGAATCCAAATGCTTCCGAAGAGTCAACTAAAAAGAAACGTCCAAGCAAAACTGCTAAGGGCGCTGAAGGCATGTATGCTAAGGTGAAACGACCAAATTACATTGAAAATAAAAATTCTGCGGATGACGCATTACTAAAACTCAAGCCATCCAAAACAACATATCAAGCGGGGGAGCTGCAGGTTCGCGTAAAGGAAAAAGATTATGGTAAGAAACCTCATGCTGCTGAGGGGTCGATGCCAGGCGTCAAGCCATCTAAAGCTTCCGTAAAGGCGAATGAGTATGCCCGAAGCGTAAAGAGAGACTGGGATTATATACACAACCCTAGTAGCGCCGACGAAGCGCTGAAGACGAGAGAACCAGGAAAGGCGTTTGGTAAGTCTGCATCCTATCAGGGTAATATCAAGATGCAGAAATTTGTTTTATTCGAAAAGAACAGACAGTTACATCCTGACAGCAAATTCGTAAAGAGTAACAAAAATAATGTAGAAGACGAACGCGATGCGCTTACGAATTTCAAATTATGGTGGGCGCGGATGTTCAAGAAGCAGGAAGCGCAACCCGAACATTTGAAATACAAGGGTAAGAAGCCTCGCTATGACAAGGGAGAAGAAGGAATGTGGTATGAGTGATATGAAGTGGACAGAATTAAGAACGGAATCTCAGCTGGAGCAAATCCAGGAAGAGTCTAGAACAAAATCAATTTTAATATTTAAACATAGCAGTCGATGCTCTATCAGCAAGATGGCGTTGGACCGGCTAGAACGCAAATGGAATGCAGAGGAAACAATGCATATAAAACCATACTTCGTCGACCTGCTATCATTCCGTGAAATATCAGCCAGCATTGCGAGTCAGTTTGATGTCGAGCATGAATCGCCTCAGGTCCTTATAATCGAAAATGGCCAGTCGATCTATGACCAGTCTCATTTCGATATTGACTATCACAAGATTTTAGTAGCTGCTAAAAATTAAAGCGCGGCGGCTCATTCGTTAAGAATCTTCAAAGCAAGATTGAGTTCTAAATCATTTGACTTGTCGAACAGGTCGGTAGGTTCTTTCTTAACAACGTAGTCCGGAATTGTTCCGCGATGTTGCTGCGGCGCAGGCACAACAACATTCTCATAGTACCATCGCGGTATCTGAATTTTTATGTGGGAGTTATTAAGCTCTACCGTTTCACTGGCGCCGCTCGTGTTGCCTTCATAACCTCCCCCGGTCTCGCTGCCAATAATCATTGCGCGTTTGTTCGACCTGAACATGCTGGCGACGTCCGCAGCGGTTGAGAAAGTTCTGCCATTTATGAGCAAGCACACTTTTCCATTGAAAGAGTCAGGTTGAGGATGCTGTAGTTGAACACAGGGATGACCAACGTCGATCGAGTTGTTACCCTCCTTCCTGTAAACTTTTTTGAAATAACCGAAAGGTTGTTGCGCAACGTAACTAAAAAGCAACGCGCCAAACTGATCATCGCCTCCGCCATTGCCGCGGATATCGATCACAAGCTTGTCGACCGATTCTGATTTGAGTCGCAAAAATGTTTTCTTCAGGAAGTCTTCATAATCGATGCTCCTGCTGCGATACGAATACGAACTAAACGTGTTTACTTTCAAATAACCAACTCGGTTCCTCATCGAAAACTCGATCGGCATCTCTTCATCTTCCATTACGAGCGATGATACACTTACTGGTTGCAGTGTGATGTTTTCATTGTCTTCCGAAGTTTCTGTCTGCACAATTCGCAAGTTGAATTGTCGTGGCTGGTGGTCAACAAACATAAAGTAATAGCGACTGAACTGCTCGCTCACGTAATTCTGTTTGGCACTGTGAGCCTGACCGTCCACGGGAAATGAGGAATAGATTTTCTTGAGGATCTCTTCCCCTGACTGATTATTTATTTGTTTGATCTCGATAATCTTGCCGTCCTTCATTTTTGCGAACAGGCGATTGTCACTCACTTTCACGGGAGTTGGAAAGAACGCAACTGCTGAATCGAAATGTGACCGGAGTTCGTCAGAGGGAATGATGCGCGTGTGTCCACATTGTATACCGGCAACAAGCGGCGCTATAAGCCTGTAAAACTCGAAAGAAGTTAGGGCGTGATCGACCTTTGTCCGTGCTTTTCCAAAATCATTACGAATTTCTTTTAACGGAACATGGCGATCAACGCCCGAATGTAATTCAATCAAAGCATTTTCAAGCTGCGTAATATCCTGTCGGAGCAAAGCCGCTTGATAAGTTTTTTCCGTGGCCTTCTTTTCTTGTGACGTACAATAGGAGAAATTCAGTAATAGCAGAATGGCGGGCAGAAAGGATTTCATTGAGGCGTGCATTCACCAAAGTGACAAGAAAAAACATAAGTACCTTCACCCAATCGGAGGCAAATCGTTTTTCACTATCTCACGGAATAGTGCAAAATATTAAGCAATTACCATTAACAATTTGATTCCGGAGATCCCTCAGTCCAATTCAGATGTAACGCAATGTCAGTTCATATCATCGAAATGAGGCGGACTCTCATTTCGAGATGACTACCGCAAGATCCCAGAAGCCGCTAGAAATTAAAGGTCACGGTTTGTTTAATATTTTCCGACAGGCTCAGGGCAACTGGGCAAGTTAGTGCAGCGTGCTTCAGCTTTTCCTTTTGGAGGTCGGAAGCCACTAAATTTACGTGGGTAAAGACAATCTGGATCTCTGCGATCTTTCTTGGGTTATTATCCATAATCTTGACGATGTCCGAGCGGAGGCCAGCCAGGTCAATCCCTTCCCGCCGGGCCAGGATCCCCATCAGTGTCATCATACAGCTTGAAAGTGCTGCGCATGCTAGGTCCGTTGGGCTAAATGCCTCTCCCTTGCCGTTGTTGTCAGGGGGAGCGTCGGTAATGATTTTATTTCCTGAGCGGAGGTGGGCCACTTCCGTACGCAATTCCCCATGATATAAACCCGTCATTGAAACCATATTTAATAACTTAAGGTTACTATTTGTGTTAGCTGATATAAAGTTTAAATTTATCGTAAAGATATCGGTTAGGATGCAGCGCCTCGGCAAGATTTCAATTTATACGTTCTGTTTAGTTCTCGTTGTTTCGGGGCTGCATGCTCAAACACAGGATAGCTATGAGTATTCGTCAGAGTTTACCTGGGGAATCAATAAAAATACCTCGGGTGGATTGATAGGGGGTCTTGTGTTTAAGAAGGCGAGAAAATTAAAAAACGAGAGGGTATTTGAGACGTTTGGGCTTGAAATCATGAACGTCAAGCACCCGCAGGAAATGAAGCGCAATTCTATCCAAACGGGAAATCTTTTCATTTATGGAAAGTCCAATTATTTGTATGCGTTGCGTCTTCAATACGGACGTGATATCATACTTTTCAAAAAAGCGCCGCATCAAGGTGTAGAGATAAAGGGAGTATTCGCTATTGGCCCAACGATTGGCGTTGTAGCACCCTATTATGTTGAATATTTCCCCGAGGGGGGCGGGGGATTTACAGTCCGGGCTCCCTATAATCCAAGCATCAATTTCGACTATATCGCGGGAACGGGCAGACTTTTCGAGGGACTAGGCGATTCCAAGATTACCCCTGGCGCTAATCTTAAGGCAGCCCTGAATTTTGAGCTTGGCACTTTAAAAAGCCAGGTGACAGGGTTTGAGGCTGGATTTTTGCTTGATGCATATATAGAAGAAGTGGAAATGATGCCATCATCCAAAAATTATTCGGTATTCCCGACTCTTTTCATCACGCTGTTTTACGGCAGCCGGAAATAACATTAATAAAATTTCCGTTTTGAGATTGTGACCTTTTCCTATCTTTGGCATTCTAAGTCAAAAAATACCAACCTATGGAACCGAAGAAGTCAGAAAAAGCGGATCTGAGTAACAAATCCTTCATGTTTTTCAGCCTCGGGCTTATTATATCTTTGTTGTTATCCATCATGGCATTCACTTATAGGGTTTATGACGATACAACAGTTAAAGACCTTAGTAAGAACAGCGCCAATAATGAGGAAATCCTGGAAGTGCCGCCTACGCAGCAGCTCCCTCCTCCTCCTCCGAAGATTCAGCAACCTCAGATCATAGAAGTACCTGATGAGAAGAAGATCGAGGAAGAAATAGAAATCAATATGGATACTGAGGTCACCGAACAAACAAAGGTGGAAGAAGTAAAGATTGCTCCTCAGGAAGAAGAAAAGGAAGACCCAGATCAAATCTTCCTGGTTGTTGAAGAAACTGCAGCGCCAACCGGTGGAATGCCGGCCTTTTATGAATTTGTTGCTAAAAAATTGAAGTATCCTGCTCAGGCTCGAAGAATGGGGATCGAAGGTAAGGTGTTCGTAGAGTTCGTAATCGAGCGTGACGGTTCTATCACTGACGTAAAAGCAATCAAAGGTATTGGTGCTGGTTGTGACGAAGAAGCTGTTCGAGTTCTTCAAAGCGCACCTAAGTGGAAGCCCGGCAAGCAAAGAGGTAAGCCAGTAAGACAAAGAATGGTGTTACCTATTGCATTCAAGCTTGGATAAAAGAAACGATTAATTTCAAATAATAAAGACCCGGTTGATGCCGGGTTTTTTATTTTATGATCACACCAAGGATCAAACCTCCGACGATTATGAATGGGGAAGGGATTCGCGTAAATGCAAGCAGGCAAAATGTGATTATTGTTGTAGCAAAGTTGAGCACAGTATTTTCCAGAGGTTGAAACAGAATTATGGCTGAAGCCGCGACAAGTCCGGCGCTGGCCGCGGTTATCCCTTCAAGTGATGCCCGCACCGCCCGATATTTTTTCAAACTGCTCCAGAACCTGATGACAAAAAATATCAGAAAGGTCCCCGGAAGGAAAATTCCGAATGCCGACGTGATCGCGCCAATTAGCGCGCCGCCAATTCCAAAATCGCGCGATGACAAGGCGCCAATGTAGGCTGCGAAAGAAAACAATGGACCTGGCAATGCCTGTACGAAGGCATACCCAGACAAAAACTCGTCGTGAGAGATCGGGTGATGGTAAGGCTTCGGGCTGTATTTAGATTTCAATTTTGATTTTAATACCGACGCTTTACTCTTGCTTGTCTCTTCGTCGAGACGATCATCCACAAACTCGGTATACAACAACGGCGCCAACACCTGACCGCCGCCAAAGACCAGGCTTCCACTTCTGTAAAAGTTCTCGAACAACTTGACCGGTAGGGCTTTGGTTATTCCTCCAAGGACAGCAGCTATTATCAAAACGCAAAGCCAAAGCATGAAATTCGACCAGGGAACTACCAGCTTCTTTTCAGCTTCATCCTTCGGCTGCTTTTTGTATTTCAATGCAGTAACAAGCCCGGCAATCAGCAATATAAATGGAAAGATGAATGGCGTTTGAACAAAATAAGAAACGATTGCCGCCAACATCATTATAGCAATTCCCGTTTTCGTAGATACGGTCTTCAGACTGATAGCATAAGCACCATAGCTTACAAAACCTACAGCAATCGGCTGAATGAACCGCGTGAAGTCAAGGGAAAGGTTCTTTGTTTGAATGCTGGACATGAAGATGGCTGCACCCGTCATCATGATCACTGCAGGCAATATCCAGATCAAGAGTGTCAGATAGGCGAGGTTAGGGCCACCTATTTTAAAGCCAATCGCCGTTAGTGTTTGTGTAGATGTCGGTCCAGGTAAGATCTGACACAACGAATTGATCTCTATCAACTCCTCGTCAGTGATATATTTTTTCTTTTCAACAAGGATTTTGTGAAAATGTGCCAGATGAGCCTGGGGACCGCCAAACGTCGACAATGCAAGCGCAAGGACGTCGCGCAGAAAATCGTAATATCGGGTCCGTGATGACACTACTATCACATCGATTGGGCTTTATTTTTTCAATCCGATCTCACGTAATCGCTGATCCAAAAAGTCTCCTGCTGTTATATCTTCCCACTGTTTCGGATTATCCCTATCGACACACCCAGAAAGAGCCGCTAGACTCATCTCTGAACGCGGATGCATAAAGAATGGTATCGAATAGCGGGGCATGTTCATCAATTCTTTCGCAGGGTTTACAACCCTATGGATAGTCGATTTTAACTTTCTATTTGTCAGTCTCTCAAGCATGTCACCGACGTTGACAACGAGTTGATCCGGTAAAGCAGTTATTGGGATCCACTTGCCATCGCGACGAAGAACCTGCAGGCCATCAGCACTCGCGCCCATCAACAGCGTAATGAGATTAATGTCGCCATGTTCCGCAGCCCTTACTGCATCTGCCGGAACAGACTCAGGCTTTTCGATAGGAAAGTAATGAATTGGCCGAAGTATACTGTTACCGTTACGGATCTTATTATCAAAATAGTTTTCAGGCAATCCAAGATAAAGCGCAATAGCCCTTAACATGCTTGACCCTGTCGATTCCAGAGCCTTGTATACCTCGATTGATATTTCTTTGAATTCGGGCACTTCCTGAGGCCACACGTTAGCGGGGTATCCTTCCTTTTCTAATTCTTCGGCGGTCAACTCCTGTCCAACGTGATAGAATTCCTTCAGGTCGCCAGTATTACGTCCCTTTGCATGCTCCTTTCCCTTTCCGGTATAACCACGCTGACCAGCCAGGTCACCACGTTCATATTCCTTCTTTATTTCATCACTTAATGCAAAGAACTTCTTAATTGCCGCGTAAAGCCGGTTCTGCATTGCTTGTGTAAGGGAGTGATTCTTTATCGCCACAAAACCGATGCTGTGGTAAGCTGCTCCAAGTGTTGAAACAAACTTCTCTTTTTTTGCAGGATTACCGCCGGTAAAATCCGCGAGATCGAGCGACGGAATTTCCTCGTACAATATTTCCTCCATAGGTACAGGACGGGTTTAATTGGTTCGGCAAGCTAAAGATTTTTGGGTAAATTTACTGATGTTAATAATGAACATTCAAATGAATACCTCACGCCGAAAGTTTATCCAAAATTCCCTGAAGGCAACTGTCATCACCTCACTTGGTTCATCACTAATTCAAAATACAGATACGTTTGCATTGAATTCAACTTCAGCAAATGAAAACAATTCGATGGCCCTTCAGTTTTCGCAAGTAAAGCTACCCTATGCATATAATGCATTGGAACCTAACATCGATGCGACGACCATGGACATTCATTACAACAAGCATCATAGTGCTTACGTGAAAAATGTAAATGATGCTATCGCCGCCGAAAACATTTCATTTTCAACAGAGAAGGATTTTTTTGCCAATGCATCAAAGCTCTCTGCCAAAGCAAAAAACAATGGTGGCGGTTCATGGAATCACAATTTCTTCTGGCAGGTAATGGCACCGTCAACGGGTGGGGCCCCCGCCGGCAAAGTTGCTGACGCATTGAATGGAGCCTTCGGCACCTTCGATAAATTCAAAGAGCAATTCACGCAAGCTGCCATGGGTCGTTTCGGTTCAGGATGGGCCTGGGTTGTTAATGATAATGGTAAATTAAAAATTGGGTCAACACCAAATCAGGACAACCCGCTCATGGATTCCAGCGAACTGAAGGGTACGCCGATTCTTGCGTTGGATGTTTGGGAACACGCCTATTATCTCAAATACCAGAACAAGCGAAACGAGTACGTTGCAAACTGGTGGAATGTGGTGAATTGGGACGAGGTTGCAAAAAGACTCTAGTTAGCCAATAACGTCACGCAGCACTTGCACTGACCGTACTTCTCCGACCACAACATGGTCGCCGTAAAATCGCAGCAGTAAGTCAAGTATTTCTCTACGCTGAGAATTTGTGATGGTCAATGCATCGGCATAGTCAGATTCGATCAGCTCCGTCAAAAGTTTCTCTGTGGCGCTATCGATCATTCTTGCTCCAAGGATTTCATTTGTATTGTACGCACCAAAACCCAAAAGGCGACTTAGCTTCAGCAAGAATCGAAGGTGAAAATTTTCGATCTGGCTATCCAATTGATCCAACGTAACAAACGACTTGATCATGAAGCCGCACATTTCATCCGCATGACTTTCCTCTTTGACTGTCTTGTTGATGATTTCATTTATGAATAGTGCTACGGCTGACTTTCTCATATCGAGGTAAAGCGATTGATAGGGGTATAGGCATTTTACCTCTTTTATTCTGTTGATGTTAGCATTCTCCCTATGGTATACAATCAATTCCAGCAACGTAAGAGGCTGATACAACGCTATACGGCTTTTTGCTGTCCTGCTTCGCACACCATTGACAATGTAACTTTGCAAACCAAACATCTCTGTGAAAATGTTCACAATGATGGAGCTTTCGCCATACTTTGTGAATCTGAAAACAACGCCGCGTGTTTTATGTAGCATTCGTGAATTTCAATCTGTATCAATCTACAAAAGCGATCTTTGCCACCGCACTATCCTTACCATCATCTGTAACAGCGAAGACGATATATACTCCCGTGGAAGGTCGTCGTCCGTTTACATCCTGCAAATTCCAGCTCGCTGACCCACCGTTCGCTCTCATTTGCCAGACGAGCTTGCCGTTAACATCCGTGATCTTCACCAACGCATCCGTTGCGAGACCCGTGATTCCGATTGAGCCTATAAAGGTCGAGGTAACAGGATTTGGGAAAACCTTAACTGCTTCGAATTTGCCTTCGCTTTCAGTTGCATCTGACCTGAATGAAATCAGGCCCTCGTCCGTCGCTATAAACACTTCGCCGGTCTGGCCACTTACCTCAATATCACGTATCACATCCGACAGTAGTGGGCTGTTGGTCGTTGTAAAGTTGTGGATCAGTTGTTCTCCCGATTCATTAAACAGCCAAAGGCCACGCTCTGTGCCAATCCATTTGCGGTTTCCGCCATCCACTGCTATCGCTGTAACCTTGTCATCTCTCAATAAAAACCTACCATCGTAGATCGGTTTAATAGCATTTACGTCTCCGGAAAAGACCGACGCAGGGTCATTGAAATACGCAACCCCCAAATCAGTTCCAATCCAGACATATCCTTCCTTGTCTACAGTTATTGCGTTGACTGCATTGACAGGCAGTCCACCCTTGCCCTCTTCTTCTGTCAATACCACCGACTTATTGTCGGCTTCATAGAAGACTGTAATGCCGCCACTATGTATCGGATCTAGGCCCATCCAAACACTCCCGTAAAGATCTACACCAAGTTTCAAAGGATATCTCGATTGATCCATTGGAAAAGAAAACGACTTCCAGTTGTTGTTTGCGTCCAGGAAGTGTAAAGGTTTCGATGCCCCATAATTAGCCACCCAAACTCCATTGACCCCAGCGGCTAGCGAAGTAATATTAACAAAGGGCTCAGGAGGGTTTGTATTTATTAATGGGCTATTTGTGTCGTTAAATATCGTAGGATTGTTCTGCATGTCACTCACTTCAATACCATGTCCAAACGAAGAAATATAGCTCTTGCCAGAATGAGGGTCAGATACAAGGTCTGTTACGTCCTGGAAAAATGCTTCCGCAGTTGTCCATGAACCATCGAGAAACCAATCGAAAACTCCAGAATTACCCAAAGCTGCGCCATTAGCTGAATAACCGCCCGACAGGGCATACACCTTCTTATCGTAGTATGTAAGATTAATGGCCTGATCACCAAACGGAGAATTCGGGATTATGCTAACAAAATCGCCGTCGGAATTTGTTACCAATCCGTACACTCCATCACCAATCCAAAGGTTACCTTCCTTGTCTTCTGTGGCAAAATTTGGATGGACTATATATGTGCTGGGTACCTGCGTAAAATCATCATTTGTTGCAAGGCTAAAGAGCGCATTTGACTCTGCAATAAACAGGTAGTTTTGCGATGAATTAATTGATTTGAATGAAAGGCCTTGCAGATAAGGAGTTTTCACCCACTGCGCATTTTCATACTTGAATATGCCGGAGCCATTCACACCGGAATACACTGTGTTGTTAAATTGAGCAATGTGTTGCACAGCTCCTGCGAACTCGCCACTCCCAAATCTTTTCCAATTATTGTAATCCTGTAGATTGTCTTTAAGTGCTCCGGCAATCACTCCTCGACCGGTTGCAAGGAATATGCTGTCGCCGTGTATCGTACTTTGAAAGACGTTCAACGGCTGACCGTTATTTCCAAGATCCCTCCACGTTTCTTTTACGAGTAAGCGATTCACGTCGAATACTATTATCCCGTAATCGGTGGCTAAGTACGCAATAGCATTAGCGCTGTAAATGTGGTTGATCTTTTTTGAACCGGTGAGCGTAGAATTTTTTGTAGGGTCAAATCCAACGATCTCAGAGTTGCTATCAATGACGTCAAACCTGCCATCCGCATACGTTACTAACAGGCGCCGGGTTTGTTCGTCGAAGCCTATGTAGGTAATGGAAGTGCCGGTCAATCCATTGATCTTTGAATAAGTGGA
>Ga0111539_10002482_pt1 | contig 24467 bp, 19 predicted proteins | sample RhiMethybrSRZTD1_FD_79667 | JGI IMG/M metagenome (GOLD analysis project Ga0111539, IMG submission 79667) | Populus rhizosphere microbial communities from Tennessee, USA - Rhizosphere MetaG P. TD hybrid SRZTD1 (version 2) (version 2) | ecosystem: Host-associated > Plants > Roots > Rhizosphere >...
AGCATGGTCGGCGTCGAGAAGGAGGAGCGCCTCGCGACGCGCTGGCCGCGGGCGCTGCGGCTCCGAAATCCCTGGCTGCTCCTCAACCTGGCGACGGCGTTCGCGGCCGGCGCCGTCGTCGGCGCCTTCGAAGGGACGATCCAGAGGGTCGTCGCGCTCGCGGCGTTCCTGCCGATTCTGGCCGGTCAATCCGGCAACACCGGCTGCCAGGCGCTCGCGGTCACGCTGCGCGGCATGACCCTCGGCGAGCTCGCGGAGCACCGCCCCGTCGCCGTCGTCGCCAAGGAGGCGGCGCTCGGCCTGCTGAACGGCATGGTCGTCGGTGCGATCGCCGCCGTCGCGATGTACGTCTTCGCGCGCGACGATGCCAACGCGCTCGCGCTGGCCGGCATCGTGTTCGTCGCGATGGTCGGAAGCTGTGTCGCCAGCGGGATCTCGGGAGCCCTGGTGCCGATGGGTCTGAAGCGTCTCGGCGCCGATCCGGCGACCGCCTCCAGCATCTTCCTCACCACGGCCACCGACATCATCAGCATGGGCCTGCTGCTGGGTCTCGCAACACTCTTCATTTGAGTCGGGGCGACGCACGGTTCAGCGCGCACGGATAGTCGTCCTCGCGGTCGGAGTCGCGCTGTTGGCGGGGCTGTACCTCGCCTCGATCGGCCCGTACTGGAGCATCTCCCCCGACAGCGCCACCTACGTCGAGTATGGCAGGGCACTCGCGTCGGGGAAGGGCTGGGAACACGCACCGCCGCTTCCGCCGGTGACGGCGCTCCTCTACGCGGGGGTCCTGTACGTCTTCCCCGGCGGCTACGTCGCGCTCAACGCGTTCACGCAGCTCCTCGTCCTGACGTGCATGGGCCTGGCATTCGCGCTTCTCGCGCGGCGCGACGCCCCCGCTCGCGCGCTGCTCGTCATCCTTCTCTCACTGGCGTCCACGAGCCTCCATCACGCGAGCACGCAGCTCCTGTCCGAGCCTGCTTTCATGCTCGTCTCCCTGGCCGCGCTCGTCCTGCTGGAGCGATCGGGGAGGCTCGCCGAGTGCATGGCGGGCGTACTCCTCGTGATCGCGGCCATGACCCGGACGATCGGCCTCGTCCTGGCGGTGGCGGTCCTGATCGTCGAGGCGCACGCCGCCGTCGCCCGGCGGCGCGAGCCGAGGACGGTGCTGATCGTCTTCGCGCTCCTGGCGTTCCTCGTGGTCGTCCTCTGGGACGTGTACGCCGCGCACGGCTACCTCGCCGTCCAGCTCCGGACGCTGGTCGCGGACGACCCATGGTCTCCGGACCCGAGCGCCCCCTCCGTCACACGCCTCCTCGACGGGATACGCGACAACGCCGGCATGCTCGCGGCGGCCGGCGGGATGCTGCTGAACGCGCGTTCGCCGGACACGGGGTGGCCGGGCATCCTCGCGCGCGCCTCGGGGGCGGCGCTCCTCGCCATCGGGCTCGGTCGCGCGCTCCGCGAGCGGGCGAGCGTGACGCCGGTCTACGTGCTCCTCTACGTCGCCGTCGTTTCCGTCCGCATGCTCGCCGGCGACGAGCACGAGAACCGCTTCCTCGTTCCGGTGATTCCGTTCCTCTTCCACTATGCGCTCGACGGCGCCCGCCACCTCGCCGGCTTCCTCGACCGGGGCGTGCTGCGCCCGTGGTGGGCACCGACCCTCGGCGCGGCGGGAGCCCTCTACGTCGTCTGGTTCCTGGGCGTCGGGACGATGCAGCTCATGGACGGTGCCCGCAATGTGCACTCGTCTCCCTTCGGCAGCTACCCGATCAAGCGGCCCGGGAACTACGACGCACAGCGGATCGCGCTCTGGGTGAGGGATCATGCGCGGCCGCAGGATCGCTACGCCTCGGCCCAGAGCGACATGTTCGATCTGCTGACCGAGCGAAGAGGCTTCGACATCGTGCCCGGCCGCACGCTCTCGCCCAATGCCCTCCTCCCCTGGCTGGAGGAGCATCAGGTCCGCTACCTCTTCGTGGACCACACGCTGCCCGAGGTGCGCGACCCGCTCCTGATCGTGATCCGATCCCATCCCGCGCGTTTCCAGCCTGTGCTGCTGCTCCCGCGAGCGAGCCTCTACGAAGTGCAGCCGCCGGGGAAGTGACTTCCCCGCCAGGGAATTGCCTGCTAACAGAAGCCATGCAAGTCGCTCGCGCCCTCCTGGTTGCTACGCTGACGATCGTTCTCTCCGGCGCGCCCCGGGCCGCGACGCTCGTCGGGCCGTCGCCCTACCTGAGCCAGACCGACAGCCCGTTCGTCGCCAACGGCACGTTTCACCGGGACGACTTCGAGGACAACGCGCTCAACACGCCCGGTGTTACCCCGTCCGCGGGCGCGGTGATTGCGCCGAGCTCGATCACCGATTCCGTCGACGCGGACGACGGCGCGGTCGACGGCTCGGGCATCGGCGGACACTCGTTCTTCTCGCTCAACGGCCCGGCCGGCATCCGGTTCGACTTCGACGGCGTCGCGCTCGGCGCGCTCCCGACCGCCGCGGGCATCGTGTGGACCGACGGCGAGGGCTCGTACAGCTTCGAGGCCTTCGGTGCGCTCGGCGCGTCGCTCGGGACCCTCGGCCCGTTCACCGCCGACCCGTCGGTGGACGGCGCGACGTCCGAGGACCGTTTCTTCGGCGTCTATGACGCCGCCGGCATCTCGGCCATCCGCATCAGCAACACGGCCGGCGGGATCGAGGTCGATCACCTGCAGTACGGCGCGGCGACGCTGGTCACCGCCACCACGACGACCAGCACGACGTCCACGACGGCGACGGGCGCGCCGACGACCACCACCACCACGGTGCCCGCGGAGTGCGGAAGCGTGCCGCCGGGCCCGACCTTCGCATCGCTCAACTGCCGCCTGGCGGCGCTCATCGCGCAGGTGAACGCCTCGCCCGAGCTGGGCGCGCCCCGACAGGCCAAGATCTCGGCGTCGCTGGCAAAGGCGAAGCTCCGCAAGGAGGGCGCCGAGGCGAAGTGCACCGATTCGAAGTTGCTCGGCGTCAAGGGCCAGCTCGCGAAGGCCGCGGTCCGGATCGTCGGCGTGAAGAAGCGGCTCGGCCAGCCGTCGGCGCGGCGGGAGATTCCCCCGGCGCTCCGCGACGAGCTCGTCAAGACGCTGGACGGCCTCCAGACCGACGTGCGGACGCTCCGGAAGAACGTCCGCTGCCCCGACGACGCCGCGAGCTGAACGCTACCCGCACGACCCCCAGCGCGGGATCAGCCGGTGCTCGTACGCCTCGCGCTCGAGCTGTTCGCGGAAGTCGGGATGCGCGAGGGAGATCAGCGCCCTCGCCCGATCGGCCACCGACTTCCCCTTGAGATTGACCATGCCGTACTCGGTGACGACGTACATGGTGTCCGAGCGCGGCGTCGTGACGATGTTGCCCGGGGTGAGGTTCAGGACGACCCGGCTCTTCCGCACGCCTTTGCGCTCGTAGGTGGACGACAGCAGCATGAACGACTTGCCACCCTTCGACGCGTAGGCGCCGCGTACGAACTGCAGCTGGCCGCCGGTGCCCGTCAGATGGCGATGGCCGTCGGACTCCGAGGCCGCCTGCCCCTGCAGGTCGATCTGCGTCGTGTTGTTGATCGAGACGGCGCGGTCGTTCTGCATGATGATGTGCGGGAGGTTCGTGTAGTCGACCGGACGGCAGAGCATGTCGGGGTTTCGCGTGATCGCCTCGTACATATGCGGTGATCCGAGCGCGAAGGTGAAGATGCACTTCCCACGGTCGAGCGTCTTCCGCGCGCCCGTGACGCAGCCCGCCTCGTACAGGTCGACGAGGCCGTCGGTGAGCATCTCGGTGTGGATGCCGAGGTCGCGGACGCCGCTCTCCTTGATCAGCGCGCACGCGGCGTTGGGCATCGCGCCGATGCCGATCTGGACGCACGCGCCGTCCTCGATCTCCGCCGCGACCTGGCGGGCCACGGCGCGATCGACGTCGGTCAGCGGCGGGTTCCGGAGCTCGGCGGAGGGAAGGTCGGTGCCGTCGATGACGTAGTCGACCTCGCTGACATGCACGCCGTTGTCCTCGGGGAGCACGTACGGGACCCCCGGCGACGCCTCGACGATCACCACCTTCGCGCGCTCCACCAGGGCGCGCGCCCACAGGTTGGTGGGCCCGAGGTTGAACATGCCGCGCTCGTCCATCGGCGTCGTTCTGAAGACGGCGATGTCGGGCGGCTCGATGAAGCGGCGATAGTAGTCCGGCACCTCGCCCAGATTGAGGGGGATGTACCCGCACAGGCCGGCGTCGTGCTTGGTGCGATCGTAGCCGCTGAAGTGCCAGTTGTAGTTGTGGAAGTGCCTGCCTTCGGGGTCGGCCTCGACGAACGCGAGCGGCCGCACCGACAGGCACGACCGTACCTTCACGTCCGAGAGCTCGTTCACGCGCGCCGCCAGCGCCCGATCGAACACCTCCGACTGCGAGTTCACGGCGGCGAAGTCCACCCACATCCCCGGCCGCACGAGCGCAGCGGCCTCCGCCGCCGAAATGTGTCTGCCAGGAGCCTTGGCCACGCGTCTCGACATGCGTCGCTCCTCGAGAAGTTCGGTCGCGTCAGTATTCACATCCGGAGCGCGCGTGCACAAGCCGATCGCGCTATGGCTGGCGCGGCAACCCCTGAACGCACTGCCGGATGTCCGTGAGGAAGTCCTGGAGCGCGTCCCCGCAGGCGGCCGAGATCGAGGAGCTCGCGATCGCGTTGGCGACGATGCTGGTGCCGAGGTCGAGCAGCAGGTTGGCCTTCGCGAGTAGGTTGCTCACGGCCTCGGCGCGCGTCGCATCGTCCGCACGGCCGAGCTTCGCGCGGGCCTTGCGGAGCTTCTTCGCGAGCTTCTTCGCGAACTTCTTGGTGAGCGTGTCGTCGGCGCAGGCCTTGCTCTCGAGGATGTCCAGGAGGGACTGGATCTTGGCATCGACCAGCTCGAAAGTCGCGGTGACGAGGTGCTGGCAGGCGCCGTCCGTGCACTCGTCCTGCGTGCAGTCGGCGCCGTCGTCGCAGTCGAGCGGGACGTGCTGGCAGAGACCGCCCGCACAGCTGTCGGTGGTGCAGGCGCTGCCGTCGTCGCAGGGCAGGGGGTTGAACACGCAGGCGCCGGCGGTGCACGTGTCGGTCGTGCAGGCATCCTCGTCGTCGCACTCCGCCGGCGTCGTGCACGGCGGATTCAGCCGCACCGACCAGTCATCGATGGCCGCCACCGCCGTGAAGCCGACGCCGCCGACGCTCGTGCTGTTGCCGCGGACGAAGCCGAACTCGATCTGGCCGAGCGCCGCGAAGTCGGGCTTCGCGCCGCCCGGGAATCCGCCCGCCGTCATGACGCCGAAGTCGTTGGCCTTGAGCCCCTTTCCCTCTTTCCGGGTGAACGCGGCCTCCGGCGTGACGCCTACCTGCGCCACGAACACCTGGCCGCCCTGGCGGATCGCCAAACCCGCCGATTGCGGCAGGTTCGCGGGGGGAAGGGTCCTGGCGAGCTCCGAGTAGTCGATGCTGCCGATCGGCCCCTGGACGCCGGGATCGTACGTGGCGCCACTACGGAAGTGCGCCGACCAGACCGCGGCGAACGCGACCGGCGACGGCGCCGCTGGAACGACGTGGGTGATGGCGCGGAACGCGTTGCTGGCGGAGGGGTCCTGCCGCGTGGCGCTCGCCGAGCCGCCGGCCAGCGGCGTCATCGCGGGACCCTCGAAGCTCGAGGTCACGACCGTCCAGTCCGCGTCCTGGAAGTCGCCGTCGCCGAATTGGACCGGCGGCGCCGCGGCGACCGATGCTGCGAGAGCCAATACCGATGCGATCGTGGGGACGCGCACGCGAAACCTCCTGATCGCCGCCCTGGGCACCGACGGCGGCAGCGACGAGTACGGCAAGTTCGGGGCACCGTCAACCATCTTTCTGGCGCGGCCGATCGTTTCAGGCGGCGGGCCCCGACGCGACCGTCGGGGCCTCGCGATCGTCGGCGATCGCGTAGAAGCGAAGCCAGGCTTCCATCATCGCCTTCTTCCTCCGTCGCGATTCGCCGAAGCGCGCCGCATAGAACGCCAGGGGATTGTCGCGGATCGACCAGAGTCGCTCCCGAAACGGCCGCTGATCGACGTCCATCGACACGACCTCCATCCGCGTCCCCGCCTCCGCGGCGAGGCGGACGGCCACGTCGCGGTCCAGGAGCAGGGTCGGTGCCGCGTCCGTCGGTCGCGTGACGCGATAGCCGATGCGCGAGTTCCAACCGGTCACGTCGTAGGCGTAGGCGCCGATGACCTGGACCGCGATCGACCAGGCGAGGGCGACGAAGAACGACACCCGGAGCGCCGGCCGCGCGCGTACTCTCGCTACGATCGGGACGCTGCACAGGACGAGCAGCGGCGTGACGTCGACGAGCACGCGGTAGCCGAAGGAGTGGCCGCCATGCCAGTCGATCCATTTCGACTGGAGCAGCACGACCAGCGCGACGCCGGCGGCCAGCGGACGGAGAGCGCGGAGGCGCGGATCGCGCCAGAGGCTGCAGGCGCCCCAGAGCGCGAAGAGCAGGATCGGCGAGTAGACGAACAGGCCGCGCGCGGGGCTCACGAGCTGGCCGAGCAGCCCCTCGGCCAGCGAGCCGCCCCACGGGTCGGCGATTCCGAGCTTGGTGGCGGCGACGCGCCTCCCCGCCTCGACCTGTCCGAAGGTGAGCGGTGATCCGAGGTAGTGCCAGTTGTGCCAGGCGAAGAGCATCAGGACGAGGGCGGCGGCGATCGCGTACGCCATCGCCGGACGAACGGCCGTACGCGCCGGCTCGCGCCGCGGGCCGAAGGCCGCGGCTGCGGCGAGATGGACGCCGATCGCGGCCAGGACCAGGACGCCCGTCGGCCGACACGCCGCCGCGAGCGCGGCGGCGACACCGCAGGCGGCAGCCGCGCGCGCGCTGCGCTCGGCGTCGAGGCTCCAATAGGCCGCGAGGGTGAGGAGGAGCAGGGCGGGCGTGCTCTGCCACAGCGCCTGACTCGAGACGCTCCACACGCAGGTGCCGACGCCGTAGGCCAGCGTAGCAACCAGCGCGTCCCTCTCGCGCACGAATCGCAGCAGGGCGAGGAAGAGCACGGCCGCCGAGAGCGCCACGCAGGCGGAGGCGGTGAGTTTCGCGCCGAACCACAGCGCCGCCCGATCCTGCTCGAGAGCGTGACCGCCGAGAGCGTAGAGGGCGACCATCGGCAGCGCGACGAGACCGGCCACGGGGCCGTAGATGTTCACATACCCGAGTCGCTCGGGATCCACGCTGGGCACGAGGTAGTAATCCGGCGCGAGCAGGCGTAGCCGGCCCGCGCGCCGCAGCGCCTGTACGGCGTCGTCCATCCGATCGAGGCGCCCCTCCTGCCATCGGCCGTTGCTCTCGAGCTCCCAGCGAAACAGGAGCGGGGCGTCGTCCGGGGTGAACGTGAGACGACCGTGATGCACGAGCTGGAGGGCGAGGTGCGTATTCGGCACCGCGTCGTGCCCGGGCAGGAAATCGCCGTTCAGGTGGTAGAGGAGGAGCAACGCGACGAACACCGCCGCGGCGAGGACGCGCGGATGGGATCCCGCGTGTGCGTCGGTCATCATCTCGCGGCGGCGTCAGCGCCCGATGTGGTCGGCGGCCGCCTCGAAGGCCGCGATCGTCGCCGCCACCTCGCTCTCCGCGTGTGCCGTCGAGACGAAGAACTTCTCGTGCGCCTTGAGCACGCCGTGATCGAGGAGGCGATCCACGAAGCGGAGCCCGCGCGCCACGTCGGCGGTCAGGCTCGTGCGATGGTCGACGACGTCCGTCTCCGTGAACCAGGGCTGGAAGACGGCGGGCTCGCCGAGCACGCGAACGGGAATGCGTGCCGCCGCGAGCGCCGCCTCGAGCGCACGCATGAGCCGCCGCCCGGTCGCCTCCAGGCGCTCGTAGACGCCCGGCTTCCGCAGCTCCTCGATGCACGCCAGCGCCGCGACGCAGGAGATCGGATTCCCGCTGTACGTCCCCGTGAGCTGCACCGCGTCGCCTGCCTCGCGGCGTTCGGGGTCCGCGAGCATCATGATCTCTCGCCTGCCGCAGAGCACGCCGAGCGGATGCCCGGCCGAGATGCTCTTCCCGAGCGCGCAGAGGTCCGGCACGACGCCGTAGCGCTCCTGCGCGCCGCCGAGGGCGAGGCGGAAGCCCGTCACCACCTCGTCGAACACGAGCGCGATCCCATGGTGCGCCGTCGCCTCGCGGAGTCCGGCGAGAAAACCGGGCCGCGGCGGGATGGTCCGCTGCAGCGGCTCGACGACCACGGCGGCGAGCTCGTCGCGGTGCCGCTCGATGATCGCGGTCGTGCGCTCGAGGTCGTTGAACGGCGCCACGAGGACGCCGGCCGCGACGGCGGCGGGGATGCCCGTCGAGTTGGGCACCGCGGCGGGCAGCTCGCCCGGCGTCCGCGTCCACTGGTTGCTCATCAGGGCGTAGTCGCTCATGCCGTGGAAGCCGCCCTCGAACTTGAGCACCTTGTCGCGGCGCCGCCACGCGCGCGCCAGCCGGAGCGCGAAGAAGACGGCCTCCGTCCCCGTGCTGTGGAACGAGACCGCCTCCGCGCACGGGACGATCGCAACCAGCTCCTCGGCGAGGCGGATCATCGGCTCGGAGACCATGAGGTAGCTGGTGCCGCGCTCCAGGTGCTCCCGGACCGCGGCCACGACCGCCGGGTGCGCGTGGCCGAGCAGCATCGGCCCCGAGCCGAGCAGGTAGTCGACGTACTCGTTCCCGCTCCAGTCGGTGATGCGGGCGCCGCACGCACTTCGCACCACGAAGCCGTACTCGGGGGTGACGGACGGGTTGCGGACGCCGGTCGGGAGGAGGCGAGCGGCCGCCGCGAGCAGGCGAGCCTCCTCCCCGCTGCGGGGCGCACGCCGCCACGGCGCGGCGCTCATCGCTTCCGCTCGGGCACGAGGTCGAAGTGGCGCATGTAGGCGGCGAAGCGCTCGTGGACGCGCGCGTCGTCGAGGCCGAGCTCGGCCCGCGGAGGCCGGCCGGCACGCGTCCCTTCGACGGTGCCCGCCTGCCATGCGCGCATGCGTCGCTCGGCGTCGGCGCCGAGCTCGAGCCCGAAACGCTCGTAGACCCGTCGCACCGTGGCGATGGGATCGGCGACCAACTCGTCGAACATCACGTCGAGGAACCGTGCCGGATCGTGCCGCCCACGCACGGCGATCGCGCGCTCCGCGCCGGCGGCCCACACCTCGAGCTGCTCGCTCGCGATGGCGGCGCGATCGAGGTCCTGCTCGTAGATGGCGCGGAACCCGACGATCAGCTCGACGTACGACGCCAGCACGCGCGCCGGATCGCGATGTGTCCACACGATGCACGCATCGGGATACACGTCGAGAAGCGCCTCGAGGTGCTTCATGTGTACGGGGTACTTGAGCGCCCAGCGCCCCTCGGGCCGCGTCGATCCGATCAGGCCGAGCAGCTCCCGGTGGCGGCGGTAGGCGGCGGTGTGGCGCCCGCCCTCGTACCAGCGGACGTACGAGGGCACCGTCGCGTTCACCTCGAACGAGTCGTCGACGAAGCTCTGCGCGATCAGGTGACGACACTCCTCCGCGAGGTCGGCCTGCATGAGGTGGATCGACCTGAGGGATGGATCGAAGGCGTACATGGCGTCGATCTCGGCGACCGACTCCCGGAAGTCGGGACGGTCATTCCACGTCTCGCGCGGCGGCCGTGGCTGCGGATGCGTCGCGAGCCAGTACTCGAGGCTCTGGATCTCGCGATCCTGGCCGATCAGGTGGTGCAGCGTCGTGCTGCCGGTGCGGACGAGGCCGAGCACCACGAGCGGCCGTCGGATGTCCGTCGCCAGGCGCGCGCGATGCTCCGTGAGGCCGCGCTGCGATCGCAGCCGCGCGGCGAGCAGCTGGACGAGGTTGGCGCGCGCGGCGGTGCGGCCGGCATCGTGGAACCGGGCCTCGTGATCGTAGGCCTGGAGCACGAGGCGGAGCGCCTCGCGGTACGACGGATCCCCGAAGTCGCGCAGGCCCGTCGCCTGCATGGCCTCCCCGTGAAGGGCATCCTCGGAATCGGCGAAGCTCGTCATCGGCCGAGGGTTGCGAAGTCGATGACGGCGGGCTCCCCCGAGCCGTCCCAGGTGGCCGACGCGGCGATGCCCTCCGCGAACATCTGCCGGAGCATCGGCGTCGCCTCGAGGAGCTCGACGTAGAGCTGCGAGCCGAGGTCCGGAGACTGCAGGTACACGTAGCGCCCGCCCATCGGCATGCGGATGTCGCAGACCACCTGGAGGCCGGCCGACTCGGCGCGCGAGACGTCCGCGTCGATGCGCTCGGAGAGGAAGGCCGTGTGATGCAGGCCGTAGTGCCCGCGCTCGATGTACGGGCGGTAGGGCGACGGCGCGTCGTTCCGCTGCTCGATCAGCTCGATCTGCAGCTCGCCGCGATAGCCGAGTGCGATGTCGATGAGCGGCTCGCTCGGCGCGCCACGATACACGCTCTTCAGCGTGATGTTGCGGATGATGGTCCACGGGCCGACGCCGAGCTGCGCCGTCCAGGTGCCGACCGCGCGGCCGAGGTCCTGAACCACGTAGCCGAGCTGCCGGATGTTGCCGAAGGTGCCGCTCATGGCGCCCACCGCGACGGCCGCCGCCGCGGGAACCAGCGCGGCACCTCGCGGCAGTACGCGTCGTACTCCTGGCCGAACTGGCGGCGGAGCGTCGGCTCCTCGTAGAAGACCACGAAGAGGTGGAACGCGAGCGCGAGGAAGGCCGCCCAGGCGAGCACCGCGCCGCTCCCGAAGAGGAGCGCCTGCCCGACGACCAGCGAGACCACGGCGACGTAGCCCGGGTTTCGCACCCAGCGGAACGGCCCGCCCACGACGAGGTGCTCCGGGGGCGCGATCGGGGCCGGCGTCCCGTGCCCCTCGCGCACGAAGCCCGCGAGGAAGCGGAAGAAGAGCGGCGCCGCGAGGACGATGAGCGCCCCGCCGAGGGAGCGTGTCGCCTCGATGCCGAGGAACGGCGGCCGCAGATTCCACCCGGTGAGCAGGTAGGGGATGAGGACGATCACAGTGCCGGGGACGACGAGCGTGAAGGCGATCGTCCCGACAAGCGCGCGTCGCTCGCTGTCTGCCATCGACGGGCGGAGCGATAGCACGTCTCGTGGCGGGCGAGTACCCGCGTTGCGCGTCCCACGCCGCCATGGCTAGAAGTGCGCCCATGACGAGAATCCTCATGGCGGCCGTGGCCCTGGCGCTCTCGCTCGCGACGGCACACGCCGGCGGCGATTGGAACGACAAGGGCATCGGCTGGCAGGCATGGGAGGCCGGCCTCGCGAAGGCGAAGCAGGAGAAGAAGCCGGTCATGCTGGTGGTCTTCACGGAGTGGTGCCCGCACTGCACGAACTACTCGAAGCTCTTCCACGACCCGCAGGTGGTGGAGAAGTCGCGGCAGTTCGTCATGGTCCGCGTCGACAAGGACAAGCAGCCGGAGATCAGCAAGCAGAACGCGCCCGACGGCGAGTACATTCCGCGGACGTACTTCCTCTCGTCCGACGGCGTCCTCGACCCGTCGCTCGCCGCCAAGCGCGACCGGTACCGCTACTTCTACAACGAGAGCGATGCGAACGACGTGCTCGCGGCCATGGACTCGGCGCTCGCGAAGCTCGCCGCGAAGCCGAAGTAGCCTCGGCGGTGGACGCCCGGCCGCGTTTGCACGTCGACGTCGAGGGCGACGGCCCCGTCGTCGTGCTCATGCACGGCCTCGGCGGGAGCGCGCGGAACTGGGGGCCGCAGGTGCGGGCGCTCCGCTCGCGCTATCGTGTCGTGAGATTTGATGCGCGCGGACACGCTCGGAGCGAGGCGCCGAGCGCTCCGCAGGCCTACGAGCCCGAGGCGTTCGTGGCCGACGTGGGCCGCGTGCTCGATCAGGTTGGTGCCACGCGTGCCACGGTCGGCGGCCTGTCCATGGGCGCCGGCGTCGCGCTCCGCTTCGCGCTGGCGCACCCGGATCGGGTGACGGCGCTCGTCCTCGCTGCGTTCCCCGGCAGCCGCGACGGCGACGGCTTCGCGTCGGTGGGGCTCGCCTTTGCGGACGCGATCGAGCGCCGCGGGCTCGAGGCGGCGGGCGCGGAGTTCGTGTGGGGCGACGACTCGCGCCTCGACTCCGCCGGACGGCTCGTGAAGCAGGGGTTCCTCGAGCACCCGCCGCACGCGCTCGCGTCGACGCTCCGGAAGCTCGTCGCGGCGCAGCCGAGCGTCGACGAGCTGGCGCCGGCGCTCGCGGGCCTGCGCGTGCCGGCGCTGGTCGTCGTCGGGGCCGAGGACCGTGGCTCGCTGGAGCCGAGCCGGCGGCTCGCGGCGGCGCTCCCGAACGCGCGACTCGTCGTCATTCCCGGCGCGGGGCACGTCGTGAATCTCCAGGCGCCGAAGGAGTTCAACGCGGCGCTGCTGGAGTTCCTGGCGACCGCCTGATCGCGCCGCGCGTCGGACGACGGGTCAGCCCGCGAGTGGCACGAAGCGGCGCAGCTTCCCCGTCTCCGCGTGACGGACCAGCTCGTCCACACGCGTCACGGCGACCGTCGGCGCGGCGAGGCCGGCTGCGGCGAGTGCGTTGCGCAGCTCGCGGGTGAGGGCCGGCGCGTCGAGTATGCCGTCGGCGAGGAGAGACACGTCGATGCCGGTCTCCGTCTGCCGGACCTGGTAGTCGAGGATCTCGGGATGCTTGAGGAGCGCCGCGCGCACGGTGAGCGGATGGATCTGGACGCCGCCGTAGCGCAGCACGTCGTCGGCACGGCCCTCCACGGTGGCGCGCAGATGCCCGCGTCCCGGCGCGTCGGGATGGCGCGTGAAGTGGTCGTCGAGGCGATACCGGATCAGCGGCTGGACGCGATTACAGAGATTGGTCAGGAGGATGTGCGCCGACGGCGTGCCGGGCGGGACCGGGCGGTCCTCGGCGTCGACCAGCTCGACGAGACAGGTGTCCGAGTTGAACACGAAGATGCACTGATCCGGCTCGGTGGCACCCATCAGGCCTTCCGTCGAGCCGAACAAGTTGATGATGGGCGCGCCGAAGCCGGAGCGGATGGCCGCACGCAGCTCCGTCGTGAGCATCTCGCTGGTGGTCGCCACGCCCCGCGGCTCGATTGTGAGGCGTCCGGCGACGCGTTCGCCCGCCAGGCGCGCGAGCATGCTCGGGTATCCGATGAGCACGTGCGGTCGCGCGGCGTTCAGGCGCGTGACCATTTCCGCCAGCGCCAGGGTCACGGGCACGGGGTGGAGAAGGACGGGGCCCGACCCGGGCACGCTCATCGCGGCGGCCAGGCCGGTCGAGTGGACGGCCGTCGCGGCGGCCACCGTAGCAAGCCGGATTCCGTTCGGGGGCAGGCCGCGGGCAACCTCGGATGAGAACAGGAAGCGTGCCGGTGCGGTGTGCGTTTCGACGTACGCGTCGACGTCGCTCACGAAGACCCCGCGCTGGCCCGAGCTGCCGCCGGTCGCCTGCGCGATGTAGCCATCGAGGATCGGGACGGGTAGGTTCGTCGTCATCGCGAGCGCACGCTCGACGAGGCTCCGAGTCAGCCGGCGGTCCGTGACTGCGTCGTCGAACTCGCGCATCAGCTCGGTCTTCGTCAGCGGAGGCAGGTCCCCGAGCTGGTCGAGCGCGAACCGCGGCGCGTCGATGCCGCGCAGGCGGCGCGCCCAGAACGGCGAGCGCTCGCTGGCGTGGGCGAGGAGCCTGCGCAGCCGGTCCTGCTGCAGCGCTCGCAGCGCGGCCGCGTCCAGGTGCATGCGGGCGACGAGCTCCGGCATCAGGGCCATCTGTGCGGCGGCGGCGCGCTCGCGGAGCTGCTCGACGGTCACGGTGCCGATCGACATGGGTTCTCCTGCATCTCAGTCGGGCTCGGGAAGGCCGAGCATGCGATGTACCGCCCGGTCGACGACGGTGTTCGGGAAAGTCCGCGCGTCGACGGCCCGTTCCAACAGCACGCCGGGCCCGATGGCGAACACGAGCAGCGCCAGCTGCCGGACGGGCATCGGCGGCGTCTCGGCCTCCTCCTCCCACAGGCGAGAGAAGAGCGCGGCGAGGCCGTCGATCGCACGCCGGTGCCCCTCGGCGTAGCGACGGTTCAGCGCTGGGTCACGTGCGGCGTGGATGCGGAACTCGAGCAGCAGGAGCCCCCAGCCCGCCTCCGCCTCGCCGTCCTGTCGCGCGGCCCGGAGCAGGGCCCGCATCCCTTCACGGCCGCGCGACCGCTTCGCGATGGCTTCGTTCTGGGCCGCTCGCTCTGCGATGCGGCGCTCGAGGAGCGCCATGAACAGGTCGCCCTTGCCGTCGAACTGCGAATAGACGACTCCCTTCGAGAAACCGGCCTCGTCGGCGATCGCATCGAGGCTGGCTCCGGCGTAGCCGCGCTCCAGGAACACGCGGCGCGCAGCGGCCAGGACCTCCTCGCGGTTTCGTCCGACGCTTTCGGTGCGAGAGACCCGGGTCCGCATACCGTCGGCACTCAGATACCAGCGGTATCTGAGTTGAGTCAAGCGCCGATCAGAGCACCTCGATCGACTTCCGCTCGACCCAGCCCCTGAGCCCGTCGCTCCGCGCCACCTGCGCCCATCCCTCGCGCTCCGCGACGAGCCGCAGGAACGCCCCGGGCTTCACCTCGAAGTGTGCCGCCCCGGAGGTGGACGGCTCGAAGCGGATCGTCGCGATGCGGTCGCTGACGACGATCACGTGCGGCGGCAGCTCGACCGTCAGGAGGCGATAGAGTGCGGACGTCAGCAGGACCAGCGTCAGGATCCCCGCGGCGATGGCGCCGCGTCTCGCGCCGACGCGCACGCTGGGCACGACGCGGGCCGCGGCGAGCAGGACGAAGAACGCCGTCCACGTGACGACGCCCAGGAGGAACAGCCAGTCGGTCGTCATGCGCTCGCCGAGGGGGAACAGGATGCGGGAGAGAAGCGAGCGCGGCTCCGCCTCCGCCCCGCGGCCCCGCGCGAAGGCGAGGTTCGCCAGCACGTCCGGATCGCGCGGCGCGAGCCGGCGGGCGCGCTCGTAGCTGAGAATCGCCCGCCCGACGTCGCCCGCCCGGAAGTACGCGTTCCCGAGGTTGTAGTGGAGGTTCGCACTCTCGACACCGCTGGCCAGCACGTCCTCGTACTTGCGCGCCGCATCCGCGTAGCGGCCCTCCGAGTAGAGGCCGCCCGCGCGCACGAACAACGCGCTCGGGTCCACCGCCGCCCCGCCCGTGCTGGCGAGGCCGAGCGAGAGGAGCAGCATCGCGGCCATCGGCCCGAGGCGCTTCTCCTTCTCGAGCGCCTGTACGATCGTCGTCGCGCGCTCGAGCGCCTTCTCGGAGTCCGTCACCGAGGCGCTCGCGGACGTGTAGCGGGCTCGCTCGCACAGCGCGAGGAACTCGCGCACCTCCTCGCCGACCTGCCGGGCGCATGCGCGGCCGGCCAGGCGGGCGGCCACGGACTCGCCCGACACGCCGCCGGGCGAGAGATCGAGCTTCGCCCGCAGGTACTCGATCACCCCGGGCGCGATGACCTCGTTGAAGCCGGGGATGTCGTGCGCGCTGAGGCGCTGGCGGGCCGTCGCCAAGACGGCGCGCGCATCGCGGCCGGCGCGGCTGGCGCGCGCGCGGCGTGGATCGGCGAACTCCTGGCGGCGCCGGTCCCAGAAGACGGCGCCGATCCACAGCGCGAACGGTGCGAGCGGCCACGCCCAGAGAAGCGGTGCCTTGTAGACACGCGTGCCGATGGGCCTGAGCGTCCCCGGTGAGTCCTTGATGAACACGATGTCCTGCCCGAGCGGCGTCTCGGTGGCGGTGGCCGTGGGCTGCGCGGGCGCCGTCTCCATCGGTCCCGTTACGCGGGCCGCTCCGGGCTGCACGCGTAGCACGATGGCCGCCGGCGTGAGGGTACGATAGGCGCGCCCGATCGGGTCGAAGTAGCTGAACGCGAGCGGTGGGAGCGTCATCGGTCCCGGCGTGGCCGGGATGACGACCTGCTCGAAGACGCGGCTCCCGGGCGGCGCCGTCCCCGTGGCGGGCTGCACCGGGTAGGCTCGGAGCGCGTCGCTCTCGGGGATCGCCGGCGGCGTCAGCGTGTCCAGGTTTCCCTCGCCGCGGATCGTGGCCGTCACGGTGACCGGGTCGCCGGCGCGCGCGTCGAGCGGTGCGGCGTGCACCTCCCACTGGAACTGCCCGACGGCGCCCGAGAAGTTCGCCGGCTTCCCGGCGTCGGGAAGCGGCAGCACCGTCAGCGTCAGGGGCTCGGCGCGGAGATCCGCCGGCCGCCGCGTCTCGCCGAAGAACCCGAAGAAGCGGTCCTGGCGGCGCTCACGCTGGAGGACGCTCAGCCGCATCGTGCCCGGACCGACCGTGAGCATGCCGGCGCGAAGCGGCGTCATCGTCGTCGCGAACTCCACGACCTGCACGACGCCGCCGGCGGTCTGCTCCTGGCGCTGCGAGGGCTCGGTGAGTTTCTCGAGCGAGAAGCCGTCGCCGGCGATCTGCGGGTACTGCAGATCCGAGACGCGGAGCTGTCCGACGCGCAGGGTGAGCGTGAGCGGGACGCGCTCGTGCAGGTACGCCTCCGTCCGCGGCACCGCGAGCGTCAGGGAGAGCTGGGTGCTCTCGCCCTCGGCCAGGCCGCCGCCTCCCCCGGCGGCGAGTACCTCGAGGCGCGCCGTGCCGACCTCTTTCGGCTTCCCGGCCTCGCGGATGGTGATCGGGCCGATCGTGTACGTCCCGGGCCTGCTCGCGCTGATGCCGAAGCGGTGCTCGATCCGCTGCGACGTGCGCCCGTTGACGATCGAGACCTCCTGCGAGGGACCGATGTAGCGGAGGGTGATCCCGTCCTGTGGCGGCACCACCGGCGGCGCGATGTCCTCGGCCGAGGCGCTGCCGCCGCCCTGCCGCTCGATCTGGACGGACAGCTCGCCCGGCTCGTTGACGGCGAGCCGCGGCGGATCGAGCCGCACCGCCACCGACTGCGCCCGGGCGGGCGCCACCGCCGCGAGAACGACGACCAGAACCCCCAGAGCTGCCCTCACCAGTCCTCCGCCGGCTCTGCCACCGCCGCGCCCTCGAGCTGCCGCACGAGCTCGTCGGGCTTCATCTCTTGATTGCGCTCGGAATCGAGCAGGGCCGCGGCCTCCTTGGGTGACATCTCACCCTGCTTCGCCGCCGTCGCTGCCTGCGCCTGGTCCTGGCCGTCGCCTTTGTCCTTGGAGGGCTCCGGCTGCGGCGGCTTCTTCGCCTGCTCCGGCTCCTTGCTCTGGTCCGGTTCCTCGGGCTTTCCGCCGGGCTGGTCCTGCTTCTCGCTCTGGTCCTGCTGCTGCTGATCCTGCGGCGGCTCGCCTTTCGACTGATCTTGCGGCTGATCTTGCGGCTGGTCCTGCTTCTGCTGCTCCTGCTCCTTCTTCTGCTCCTCGAGCTTCTTCTGCAGCTCCTCCAGACGCTTCGCGACCAGCTCGTGGTTGAACTTTGGGTCGGGGTCGGCGGGATCGACACGCATCGCGCGGCGGTACGCGACGAGCGACTGTGCCCAGTACTCCATCGTCTTCTTCGGATCGGACTGCTCCGTGGCCTCGCCGAGGCGGAAGAAGGTGTTTCCCTGGTTGTACGCGCTGCGTGCCCGCCGCCCCGGCTCGTCGTCGCTCTGGGGGACCTTCTCGAAGGCGGTGAGGGCCTCTTCGAACTTCCCCTGGCGGTACGCGGTGGCGCCGAGGTTGAAGCGGAGGAGGGGCGAGTCCGGCTGGTCGATCAGCGCCTCGTTGTAGCGTGCGGCGGCCTCGTCGAACTTGCCCTCGGCGAAGAGGCGGTTTCCCTCGCGCTCGCGCGCGTACGGGTCGAGCCAGCCGAGGCAGGCGACGGCGAGGAGCATCGCCGCGAGGGGCGAGCGCCGGCGTCCAGGGCCCCGTCGGTCGCCGATCAGCGGCTCGATCGCCAGGAGGAGGATCGCCAGCGCGAGCGGGAGCTGGAAGCGGTTCTCGAAGCGGCGCTCGAGCGTGGTCGACAGCTCGCGCTTCTCGAGGGCGTCGATGTGCTCGCGCTGGAGGGCGCCGAGATCGAGTGTGCCGCCGGCCGTCGCCAGATAGACGCCGTTCGTCGTGGTCGCGATCTGCTGCAGCGTCGACTCCCCGAGCCGCGACTTCACCACCTGGCCGCTGCGGTCCTTCACGTAGCCGCCCGCCTCGAGCGGGATGAGCTCGCCGTCGGGCGTGCCGATGCCGACCGTGAACACGCGGATGCCGCGCTCGCTCGCCTTCTTCGCGGCCTCCTCGACGCCGCCCTCGTGGTCCTCGCCGTCGGTGATGAGGATGATCGCCTGGTGCTTGCCCTCGCTGCCCTCGAAGGCGCCGATCGCCGCCTCGAGCGCCGGGCCGAGGGCCGTCCCGCCCTTCGGGATGAGGCCGACGTCCACGGCGGCGAGGCTCTCGATGAAGGCGCCGTAGTCGAGCGTCAGCGGACACTGGAGGAACGCCGTCCCGGCGAAGGCGACGAGCGCGACGCGGTCGCCCTGGAGCCGCGCGACGAGGTCCCGCACCGCGAGCTTCGCGCGCGCGAGGCGGTTCGGCTTCAGGTCGGTCGCGAGCATGCTCCGCGAGGTGTCGATCGCGACCACCAGGTCGACGCCCTGGCGGCGGACCTCCTGCCAGCGGAAGCCCCACTTCGGTCCCGCGAGCGCCAGCGCCAGGCAGAGCACGGCGCCGAGGAGGACTCCGGCGCGGATCAGGCGGCGCCGCGGATCGATCTCCGGCACGACCGCCGGGAGGAGCGCCGCCGCGATGAACTCGCCGAGCGCCCGCCGTCGGCTGCGCGCCGCGCGCGCGAGGAAGACCGCCAGGAGCGGGACCAGCGCGAGCGCCGCCAGCGCCCAGGGATACTGCCAGACCATCACGGCAGCTTCCTCAGGACGGTCTCGCCGAGCCAGACCTCGGCCAGGAAGAGCCCGAGCGCCGGCACGAGGAGCCACGCGTACAGCTCACGGTAGTCGTAGAACTGTGGCGACTCGAACGTCGTCTTCTCGCTGCGGTCGATCTCGGCGTAGATCTCGCGCAGGCTCTCGGTGTCGGTGGCGCGATAGTAGCGGCCACCCGTCGTCTCGGCGATCTTCTTGAGCGTGTCCTCGTCGATGTCGACCTGGACGGGACGATAGACCTTGTTCCCGAACATGTCCTGCGCGGGATAGGGCGCGAGGCCGCGCGAGCCGGCGCCGATCGTGTAGACGCGGACGTCGAGCGCCTTGGCGGCGTCGGCGGCGGTCTGCGGCGTGATCCGGCCGGCGTTGCTCTGGCCGTCGGTGAGAAGGACGATGAAGCGGCTCTTGGCCTTCGAGGCGCGGAGGCGATTGGTGGCGGTCGCGAGCCCGGACCCGACGGCGGTGCCGTCCTCGATCATGCCGACCCGCGCGCGGTCGAGGTTCGTGAGGAGCCAGCCGTGGTCGAGGGTGAGCGGGCACTGCGTGTACGGGCGCGCGGCGAAGAAGACGAGGCCGATGCGATCCGAGGGCCGCGCCTTGACGAACTCGCGCACCACGGCCTTCACCGCGTCGACCCGGCTCGCGCGCTCACCCTCGAGCTGGAAGTCCTCGGCGAGCATGCTGCCCGACACGTCGAAGGCGATGACCACGTCCACGCCCTCGCGATGGATCTGGCTCTCGGCGGTGCCCGCCTGCGGCCGGGCAAGTGCGAGCACGAGGAGCGCGAGCGTCCCGAGGCGGAGGAGCGTCAGGAGCCCGCGGCGTCGGGCCGCGCTGACCGGCGCCGCCGCCTGCAGCGGCCCGAGCGTCGGGAAGTGCACCGCGACGTCGCGATTCCGGCGCCGGAGGAGGTAGAGGAACACCGGCAGCAGGCCGAGCACGAGGAGGAGGACGGGGCTAGCCAGCCGCACGGAGCTCCTCCGGCGCCTCGCGCGCCGCCGTCTCCTCCACGAAGCGGGACGCCGCCGCGAGCGCGCGCTCGCCGTCTTGGACCGTCGGCACGTGGCGCGCGAACTTCACCAGGTCGCACTCGCCGAGGAACCCGCCGAGCAGTCCGCGGTGCGTCCCGGCGAGGCGGGCGTCCCGGGCGCTCACGCCGAGGAACTCCTCGGTGGTCATCTCGGGCGCCCGGAGGCCGAAGCGCTGCTCGATGTAGGTGCGCACGATCGCCGCGAGCGACGTGTAGTGCTCCACGTACGCCCCCGCGTGCAGGAGCCCGCGGCGCGACAGCTCGGCGAGCGCCTGCGCCGCGATCACGTGCGCGGGCGGGGGCGGGGCGACGGGACGCGGGCGGCTCGGCCGGCGCTGATAGCGGCGCACGAGCCAGGCGGCCGCCAACCCGAGCAGGAGCAGCGCGGCGAGCAGATAGAGCGGCCGCAGGTCCGCGGGCGCCGCCTCGACGCCCTTGATGTCGCGGATGTCCGCGGCGTCTGGGACGGTTGCGAGTACGCTCTCGATGGTCACCTTCGTCGGGCTCGTGGCGACCGACTCGGGCTCCGCATCGGCCCGCCGCCAGCGCACCCCCGGCGCCGGCAGCTCGATCTCGCCCGGCTTCCACCCAACGAGCGAGAACCAGCGCGAGATCACGACCTTCCCGTCGACCGTGCGCCTCGGCTCGACGCCGAAGTCGATGATGTCCAGCTCGCCGACCTGCTCCGTCGGCTGATCGACGGTGACCTCGATGCCGGGGTCGGCGGTCACCTCGATCGTGTAGCGGATCGGCGTGCCGATGGTGACGCGCGGGGGGTCCACCGTCGTCTTGACGGTGACGGGACCGGAGTCCGCGGCGAGCGCCGTGGCCGCGAGCGCGAGAATCAGGAGCGCCGCGCGCATGCTACTGGCGGCGCTCCCGCATGCGGAAGAAGCGGAGCAGCGACTCGGCGTACGGCCGGTCGGTGGCGACGAGGACGGCGTCCACGTCGGCGGCGCGGAGCTGGCGATCGCGATCACTCCGCGCCTGCGCGGCGGCGCGCGCGAAGTGCTCGCGCACGCGCGGCTCCGCCGTGTCGACGACCCAGCGCTCCCCCGTCTCCGCGTCCTGCAGCTCGACGAGCCCGACGGCGGGCAGGGCCGATTCGCGCGGATCCTCGAGCACGACCGCGACGACGTCGTGGCGCCGCGCCGCGATGCCGAGCGCCAGTCGGCACTTCGGGTCGAGGAAGTCCGACACGACGAACACGACCGAGCGGCGCTTGCTGACGCGCGCCAGGTGCTCGAGCGCGGTGCCGATGTCCGTCCCCCGTCCGACCGGCTGGTGCGTGAGGATGTTCCGGATGACGCGCAGCACGTGGTGCGTGCCCTTGCGCGGCTTGAGCGTCAGCTCGACCCGGTCGGTGAAGATGACGAGCCCGACTTTGTCGTTGTTGCTGATCGCCGAGAACGCGAGCACCGCCGACAGCTCCGCGGCGAGCGTGCTCTTCAGCTGCCGGACGCTCCCGAAACGGGTGGACGCGCTCGCGTCGACGAGCAGCATGACCGTCAGCTCCCGCTCCTCGGCGTAGCGCTTCACGTGCGGCACGCCGGTCCGGGCGCTCACGTTCCAGTCGATGGTGCGGACGTCGTCGCCCGGCTGGTAGAGGCGCACCTCGGCGAACTCCATGCCGCGCCCCTTGAAGACGGCCTGGTACTGTCCCGCGAAGAGGTCGGAGACGAGGTGGCTCGTGCGGATCTGGATCTTGCGGACCGCCCGGAGCTGCTCGCGCGTCAGCATGCGGCCCGGGTCAGGGGACGGGCACCCCGTCGAAGACCCGCCGCACCACCTCGTCCGCGTCGACCTCCTCCGCCTCGGCCTCGTAGCTCACCAGGATGCGGTGGCGGAGGACGTCGGACCCGATCGACTTGACGTCCTGCGGCGTCACGTAGCCGCGCCCCTCGAGGAAGGCGTGGGCCTTCGCGGCGAGCGTCAGGTAGAGCGTCGCGCGCGGCGAGGCGCCGTACTCGATGAGCGGCGCGAGGTCGAGCTTGTAGGTGGCGGGCTCACGTGTGGCGAAGACGATGTTGACGACGTAGTCCTTGATCTTGTCGTCGACGTAGATGTCGTCGACGAGCCTGCGGGCGCGCACCACGTCCGCCGGCTCGACGACCGGCGTGATCTCGTGCTGGTCGCGCGTGACCGCCATGCGCTCGAGGATCTGCCGCTCCTCCTCGCGCGAGGGGTAGCCGATCCGGAGCTTCAGCATGAAGCGGTCGACCTGCGCCTCGGGGAGCGGATAGGTGCCCTCCTGCTCGATCGGGTTCTGGGTGGCGAGCACCAGGAACGGATCGGGCAGCGGATGGGTCTCCTCCCCGATGGTGACCTGCCGCTCCTGCATCGCCTCGAGGAGCGCGCTCTGCACCTTCGCGGGCGCACGGTTGATCTCGTCCGCGAGGATGATCTGGGCGAAGATGGGGCCTTTTCGCGTTTTGAAGGTGCCGTCGTTCGGGCTGTAGATCATGGTGCCGATCAGGTCGGCCGGCAGCAGGTCGGGCGTGAACTGGATGCGCCGGAAGCTCGCGTGAATCGCCTGCGCCAGCGTCTTCACGGAGAGCGTCTTCGCCAGCCCGGGGACGCCCTCGAGCAGGACGTGGCCGCCGGTCAGGAGCCCGATGAGCAGCCGGTCGATGACGTAGCGCTGTCCGACGATGATCTGGCCGACGGCTTCCCGGAGGCGGTAGGCGAAGACGGACGCTTCTTTGATGGCCTCGGTGGTTGTGGCGATGCCTGGATCCATGGGGAGGATCCGATAGCGGCCGACCGGCCGAAGCGCAAACCGGAGCGGGTCAGGTCACGGGCCGAGGGGGATGGTCAGCGGGCAGGGAAGGGGTGGCGTCGCACAGGCCGACGGTGCCAACGCACGCGATGCGAGGAAGAAGTCGTTGTTGTCCCGCCGGACCCCGCCGAACACACTGCAATGCCGGGAGGTGCCGCTCGTGAAGGAGACTCCGATGCTGCCCTCGGGACTACCGCTCAGTGGGTACGGCGCCCCACTGACGCACTTCACCTTGAGAAGCTGCCCACCCCTCACCCGCGCGACCTTGCACGGCCCTACGACCTGGTCGTTGTCGTTGTAGGCGAAGGTTCGACCCGTGGCCGTCGGCCTACGCTCTTCCCAGGCGGCGGTACCCGACGTCTTCAGCTCATAGCATACGGCGCTGGGAAAGCCGCTCGCATTGTAGACCTGGAGAAAAGCTCCATCGGCGACGGGATCCATGCCCGTGCCCACGGTGGTGTCGATGCCGGCGTCCCTCGACTTGTAGATGAGGCTGTCGACCGGGAAATTGTCCGTGATGCTGAGGAGGCTTCCCGAGATGAGGTGGGGGCAGTCGAGGTCGTTCGCGGGCGTGCATCCCGGTGCGCAGCACCCGTCGCCGGCGGTGCAGGCAACGATCGCCGCACAGCTCGATGGCGCGCCGCTGCAGGTGAAGCACGCCTCGACCTCGCAGTTCCTGGCGCAGCCGTCACCGTTCGCATTGTTGCCGTCGTCACATGCTTCGCCGCTCTGGACCGCGCCGTTGCCGCACCCGCCGCTGAAGCGCTGCGCGATGATGTCCCTGCCGACATCGTCCTCCCAGACCGCCAGGAAATTCCCCGCTCCGTCTCCGGCGATGCTCGGCCACTCGCGATTGCCCGCGTTATATGTGCTCAGCTGGAAGTCGCTGCCCTGTGGCGTGCCATCGCTCTCGAATCGCGCGGCGCGGATACCCAAGCCCCTCCAGACGACGACGAAGTCGCCGGCCGCGTCTGCGGCCGTGCCGACCTGGCTGCCGAGGAAATCCGAGTTGACCTGGATCGGGGGTCCCAGCGGCGTCCCCGCCGACGCGAAGCGCTGCGCCTTGATGGCTCCATAGTTCGCCCACGCGACGACGAAGTCGCCCGCCGGCGCCCGCGTAGTCGAGGGGTCCTTCCCGAAACCCGTCACCTGGAACTCGGCGCCGAGCGGTAGTCCGGCGCCGTCGAAGCGTTGCGCGAAGATGCCGAATTGACCGCCCGCGTTGAATCCCGGGGTGGCCTCCCATGCCACGACGAAGTTGCCGGCGGCGTCGGCGGCGACGTCCGAGCTCTGCTGTCCGCCGGTCGTGTACGTGTTGACCTGGAACTCGCTGCCGAGAGGAGCGCCCATGGCGTTCAGGCGCTGCCCGAACACGCCCTCGTACTCGCCGTCCTGGACGAGATTCGTCCAGGTCACGATGTAGTTGCCGAGACCGTCTGCGGCGACCGCGGCTTCGAACTGATTGGAGCCGGGAGCCGTGTTGACCAGGAACTCCGGGCCCTGTGGCACCCCCGCGGCATCGTACAGGCGTGCATAGATGCCGCCCCGGTCCCACACCACGAGGAAGTCCCCGCTCGGGGCGACGGCGACGTCGACATCGAAAACGTAGGGGACGCTCGTGACCGTGAACTCGCCGCCGATACGTGCCCCCGAGCCGTCGAGCCGCTGCGCGAGCACGGGCTGTGCGGCCGGCCCGGTCCAGACGACGACATAGCCTCCACCGCCCGCACCGACGCTCGGCCGCGACTGCGGGCC